>SDBT01006892.1_pt1 | contig 18791 bp, 18 predicted proteins | sample 2277101 | NCBI WGS metagenome assembly SDBT01 (sample SAMN10404973, study PRJNA504765) | marine sediment metagenome | isolation source: marine sediment core GS10_PC15, 103 cmbsf | place: Arctic Ocean: Southern Knipovich Ridge | collected 2010
TCAATTGGGTCTATTACACAGCAAGGGAGAATATGTGGTTTGGGCTGCTGATGATGGAACTTTTAGCCCTACTCTGTCTATTGATAAGGCATTTGAGTCTCGACCTGATCATCATAAGGGCATAGTGACTTTTAAATACCTTGAAGGACCCTTCACGACTCGGTCATATAACAAGAAGAGCAACAAAGCGAAAGCTCGCCAGAGACAACAGGAAGAAGCTTTCCTAAAATCGGACGCCTATTGGCACATGTATGGGCATCTTATGGGTGGATTAAAGTTTGTTCAAAATAATTATCTACTGTTAATGATAGGTCTAATGCGTCGAGACTACTTAATGGAGATTGGTGGGTGGGACTGTGAATATGAGCAGCCTGGTATTGGGTGTCATGATTTGGCTATTAGACTTCAAAACGACGGAGCAGATGTTGTTCTTGGTGAGAAAATGATGGATTTAGACAATAGTACTTCAGAGCATTCCCCAATTGAGCAGGCTCAGAGTCAGCACGACTTGCCACTGCTGCAATCAATGTACAATAACCCAGAATCAGAAAATAAAACTAAGATACCATTCGACAATTGGAAGAATTGCCCAGACGTTTGGAGTAGAAGGTTTCCCAATGAGTAAGAGTCGCTATATCTCTATTAATATGGACATTTCCGAACCTGTTTATACAGGAGCTACCACTACAGTAGGACTGGTCCAAGTTAATAATAGTTTTTCAGAACAGAGTTATCTTCCTCTGTCGGTAGCATTTCTTGTTTCGTATGCAAAAAATCATGTTAGAAACATAGAGAATTTCAATTTTATAACTCCAATTTACAAGAGGATTTCGGTCAAAGAAGCCGTGAAGCAGCTTGAAGGATCAGATATAGTGGCGTTTAGTGTTTATGTGTGGAACTTCCGAATATCCTGTTTGATAGCTGAAAAACTGAAGAAGATAAATCCGAACGTTGTCATTTTGTTTGGAGGGTGTCATGTCCCCGATGATGCTACTGTTTTGGAAAGCTTTTTGCGAGATTTGCTATTCGTAGATTTTGCGATTTGCGGTGAAGGAGAAATCGCATTCGCCTCATTCCTAGAAAATTATCATGCCCAAAATTGGAGCAATGTTCATTCCTTGTCGTATCTCGATGAGGGACGTTTTATCAAAAATCCCTTAGCTCCTCGTATAGAGGATTTAAATGATATTCCATCTCCATTCTTGACGGGGTTTTTTGATGACCTGATTGCCAACAATCCAAACGAAGGGTGGATTGGGTTGTGGGAAACTAACCGAGGATGTCCTTTCAAATGCACGTATTGTGATTGGGGCATTGGAGCAAAGATGCGTATGGCTGATTATAATTTGGACAGGCTGTTCAAAGAAATTGATTGGTTTAGCGATTATAAAGTGGAATTCGTATATTGTTGTGATGCAAATTTTGGAATGTTTAAAGACAGAGACTTATCTATAGCGAACAAGTTCGCTGAAAACAAGAAGAGGTGTGGGTACCCCGAGGCTCTGTCCGTTCAAAATACCAAAAACTCTACTGAAGCTTCATACAATATTCAAAAAGTAATGACGCAGAATGGACTGAGCAAAGGCGTTCTTTTGGCGTTTCAAACGCTGAACAAGAAAAGTCTCAAAGCCATAAAGAGAGATAATATCAAGTTAGAAACCTACTACGAATTGCAACGTCGTTTTACTGCGGAGGGAGTGGAGACGTTCTCTGATATGATTTTGGGATTGCCCGAGGAAACGTATGAAACTTTTACAGACGGGATATCCACTCTGATTGAAATGGGGCAACATAATCGCATCCAATTCAGCAACTTGTCCATCTTGCCTAACGCAGAAATGGGTGACAAAGAGTATCATAAGCGATACGGATTTGAGTTGGTAGAAACAAAACAAATAAATACTCATGGCAGTTTGGGAGAATGGGTTGACAATATATACGAAACTCAACAACTGGTTGTCGGAACGAATACTATGTCATTGGAAGATTGGGCAAAATGTCGATCCTTCTCTTTTATGGTTTCTCTATTGCACTTTGACAAGTTGCTGCAAATTCCGTCAATCCTATTAAACGTCGGCTACGGCATTCGATATAAAGACTTGGTAGAGGCGGTCATGCAGGGGGATTCTCCAGTGTTGTCACAGGCAACTAATTTCTTCGTTGACAAGGCGAGAAATATTCAATCCGGAGGTGCTGAGTATTGTGAATCATCAGAATGGCTCAATATATTTTGGCCTGCCGATGAGTTTTTCTTTATCAAAATGGTTCGAGAGGGACTGATGGCTGAGTTCTATAAAGAGTCTTATGAAATTTTGACGAAGACTCTAAAATTTCATGGGCACAGTGGATTTGAGCAGGTACTGCATGAGTCCCTTGTGTTTAATGAACAGCTTATTAAAGTCCCATTCGTGAATACGGACCTTGATATTGAACTTAACTACAATATTTGGGATGTCTACAGAGCCAGTTTAATAGGAGAGAACATAAAGATACAACCAGGAGAGTATAATTACACAATAGATCGCAGTTCTCAAACCTGGAACTCCTGGGAGCAGTGGTATCGTGAAGTTGTGTGGTATGGCAACAAGAAAGGGGCTTATCTCTATAAGCTAGTGTAATGAATTTTATTCCTAAAGAACAATATGATGAAATATTGCAATTGCTCCCAATCTGCTGCGTTGATGTGATAATATTGCATGACAGAAAAATTCTTGTTATTAAACGCGGGCAGTTTGAAACTTATGGAGGCTTGTGGTGGATTCCTGGCGGTCGCGTCTACAAGGGAGAAAATTGGGACGTTGCAGTGAAACGAAAAGCTCTAGAAGAAACAGGGCTTAAGGTCGAGATATCCCGTCAGCTACAGTCGTACGAAGCTCCAGAAGCGGAAGGTAAACACTTTGTCACTACCCTGTTTGTTACATCTGTTGTTGGCGATGCAACAGTGAAGTTGGATAACACTTCAGTGGACTACAGATGGGCTGATAGTATGTCTCACGAATGGGATTCGCTGCTTCAACAAATGTTACGCGATGCGGAGGTTTTTAATGTCTAAAATATTGGTTACTGGGTCAGGCGGACTCCTGGGATTAGCGTTTAGAACAATACAATCAGATTTCCCTGAGTATGATTTTTACTTTGCCACCCGAAATGACGGAGATTTAACAAATGTGGATCGAGTTCGAGATTTGTACGAGGCGACTCATCCTAATTATGTTATCCATGCTGCTGCAAAGGTCGGAGGGATTGGTCTCAATAGGTCGTGCCCTGCTGAGCTTTTTTATGACAACATACTTATGAACACTCATATGATTCACTGCGCTTATGAGTTCAAAGTAGAGAAGATGATCTGCTATACTTCTGTTTGTACTTTTCCTGATGATGCCAAAGTGTTAAAAGAGGATTTGCAGCAAGCAGGGAAGCCTTTTGATGATAATTTTGCTTACGGGTACGCGAAACGCATGGTGGACATTCAGATTAAGGCTTATCGTCGCCAGCATGGCGTGAACTACTGTTCGATTATACCCACCAATCTGTATGGGCCCAACGATAATTTTAGCCTTATTAACGGACATGTGATAGCAGCTTTGATTCACAAGTGTTTTTTAGCTAAACAAAACAACGATCCCTTGGTCATTTGGGGAGATGGTTCTCCGTTGAGGGAATTTATTTACTCTGAAGACTTGGCTCGCCTGACGATGTCTGTTCTCAAAATGAAAAAACATGACAAAATCATTATATCCAATAATTCGGAGATATCCATTAGTGATGTTTGCACAATGATATGTCAACACATGGATTTTGGTGGAGAAATAATTTTTGACACATCTAAACCCAACGGGCAACACCGTCGTCCGAGCGACATTTCGAGATTAAAAAATTTAGTTCCAAATCTAAAATTTACAAATCACAATGAAGGGATCAAGCAGACAGTTAAGTGGTTTGTAGACAATTATCCTAAGGTAAGAATATGATTGATTTATCCATCTGTTTGCCAGCCATACGTCCCAGCTATTGGGTGCGACTATACGATTCGTTTACACAGGCTTGTTCTAAGTATACTTTTGAGGTAGTTTTTGTTAGTCCATACGATTTGCCTGATCCCCTGAAAGGTAAGGACAATGTGAAACATCTAAAAAGCCATGCGACTTCTGTGAGGGCTGCTATGGAAGGATCTTTATTGTGCGAGGGTCGTTTCATCGCAGTCCCAGCCGATGACGGATATGCTTTTCCTGATTCATTAGATCAAAGCATTGAGTTGCTAGATCAGTCTTCCAAGAAAGATGCCATAATTCTGAGGTACCGTGAAGGTGCCGATATGAAGGGTGAGTCCAAACCTTTAGAATATTGGACTGTACGGGGTAACGCGGGTTTTTTCAAGATTATTCATGTTGAAATTCCATTGGAGTTCAAATTTTTTATGCAGCCATTAATGTTGACTGAGTATTTTCGAGAGCTTGGAGGTTGGGATTGCAGATTTGAACATTTGGCTTTCGCTGCCCATGATCTTTCTTACCGGATTCAACGAGATGGAGGTGTTCTTCATCTTTCCCCGATAGAAGTCATGAATTGCGATTGGACAGGATGGGATAATTCAACTGGAACTAAAGATCACGCTCCGGTATATGAAAGTCATAGCGCTCATGACCAGCCATTGTTTATTGAAATTTACCAGCCAGATTCAGGAATCAATAGAACCAAAATACATTTTGACAACTGGAAAGATTGTCCTGATGTGTGGGCTCGTCGCTGGCCTAATGGGGTCCCGAAATGAAATTGCACTTAGGATGTGGTTCGAAGATACTAGATGGCTTTACTAATATAGACACTCGTCCACTTGGCAATGTTGTGGTGGACGATGTTAAAACTCTAAATCGGTTCGAAAACGAATCAGCTGATCTTATTTACGCTTGTCATGTTTTAGAACATATTGGACGACATGAGAAAGCGAATGTCCTAGATCGTTGGCGTGAAATACTGAAGCCCAACGGGGTACTCCGTGTCGCAGTTCCAGATTTTGAAAAAGTAGCACAGTTATATCGGGATGGAGTGCCATTGGAGAATCTTATTGGATTTCTATATGGTGGTCAAAGTTATGAGTCTAATTTTCACTATTATTGCTGGGATTTTAACTCTTTGGAACGAGATTTGGTGCATTCTGGATTTTCCAATGTTGTTAGATATGAATGGAGAGATACAGAACACACAGATGTAGACGACTATAGCCAATCTTACTGGCCTCATATGGAAAAAGACACTGGAATTTTAATGAGTTTAAATGTAGAAGCCATCAAATAAGGGAAGATATGGATATTTCTTTCTTATGTTCAGGAATACGAACGGACAATTGGGAAGCCTGTTTCAATCTAATTTTTTACAGTGCCTCAATGTCTGTCGAGGTTATTTGCGTGAGCCCCAGACAGCTTCCGTCTAAACTAAAGCAGGATTCTCGCATTAAATATGTACATGATGCCGGATCTCCTGTGAGAGGATTCCAAATCGCAGCGAAGCACGCCACAGGTAGTCGTGTCATGCCTCTTACAGACGATTCAATGATGGAGCCGAATTCCCAGAATGCCTTGTGGGAAATAATCAAGAAACAAGACAGGAAGACTGTTGTTCTTGGAAAGTACACCGAGGGAGAAGGGGACAGTAAACAAGGTAGAAGAAATTGGAAGTTTCAGTTAGATGACAATTACTACAAGGTTCACGGGACTTCGGTTACCGCCTCTCCATATGTTCCTGTAGACTGGTCCATAGCCAATTTTGCTTATATGGACAGATCTTATTTCATGGAATTGGGAGGATGGGATTGTCGCTTCGAGGCTCCTGCCTTGGCTCTTACTGACTGGGCTATTCGAGCCCAGAGAGACGGGGCAAGGTTTATCCTTTCTGATACCAAGATGTTTTCACTAGGGTTTGATACAACCCAGGCAGGACATGGGGCTATTGCTGAGGCGTTTGCTCAGAATGATTTTCCTCTTTACCGTTCTATATATGATGATCCCGAATGTGTTAATAGAGTGAAAATTGACTTTGATAACTGGAAAAATTCGCCGGAAGAATGGGGACGAAGAACATGAGAGTTTTAGTAACAGGTGGATCAGGGTTCGTTGGGCAGGAACTCATGCAGATTTTAGTGTCTCAGGGACATGATGTTATAAATATTGATTTAGTTCCATCTAAAATGCAAAGAGTGGATAGGATACACGATTTAACAACAGCTCCCATCGACATAAAAGCTGATTTTTGCTTTCATTTAGCAAGTGCCGCTGGCGGAATTTTGTTTAACCAAAATGTCGATGTAGTGTTATACAATGACAGTATTAACACAAATGTCCTGGATGCCTGTTCGGATATTCCAATATTATTCGTGTCTACTTTGAATGTATTTGAGGGATGCAAAACGGATAAAGATGTTTTAGATCCCGTGACACCCTATGCTCAATCTAAGCTGTCTGGCGAACGTTATTTTGAACAAAACGCAGTAAGTGATTTGTATATAGTGAGACCTTCGAATATTTTTGGAGCGTCTCAACTGTCAAAATTTACCGCGTATGGAGAATCTCATGTGATTCCAGACATACTGAACAAAATAGACAACTCCGACAATTTGGAAATATGGGGAGACGGAACTCAGAAGAGGAATTTTTTGCATGTAAAAGATTTGTGTAATTATTTTGTGAAATTTTTACATGGAGAAAATAACAAGATCAATAATGTGTGCTCTTCTATAACCTTGTCTATTGCAGAGCTTGCTAAAGATTTGCTTCGGTTCAAGGAAAAGAACATGCCAGTTTCGCATAATGATTCGTACATGAAATATGAAAACATGTTTATATCTGACCTTGTGGATATGTTAGACAATATTGGGACTATCAATTCTATTGCGGAAGGGTTGATGAGCTAAAGCTCAGGAGATCAATAATGAAGTTATCTATATTTCTCGCAGGATTTAGAAACCAAAACTGGATTAAGCTGTATGAATCCATCCCCAATGTCACCACATTAACAGATTATGAAGTGGTTTTTGTTGGTCCTTACCCTCCCCCTCCTGAGTTGGCAGAGAAAGACAATGTTGTATTCGTTCAAGACTGGGGTTGTCCCAGTCGTTGTTATCAGCTAGGTCTGTTGCATAGCAAGGGGGAGTATGTGATTTGGGCTGCTGATGATGGAATTTTTAGTCCAGGTTTGGCTATAGATAAAGCATTCGCGTCTATGCCAAATCACCGAAAAGGGCTGGTTTCATTTTCGTTTACTGAAGGATCAACAAAAGAACTAAGAATATTCGGTCCTGGCGCTCCAAAAAAGCTAAAGAGGGCAGTCGATAAAATCAAGAGAGCTTCGACAGATATGAACATGGTATTAGGGGAAAACCCTGCTTTGGCCATGTGTGGTCCTGCTCATTATAAAATTGTCATGAATGCTTTGATTCGGAACAACTATTTCAGAGAAATTGGTGGGTGGGATTGCAGATTTGAACATATAGGTGTTGGTTCTAATGATTTGGCTGTTCGATTACAGAATGATGGGGCTGAGGTTGTGATGGGCGGAAGGTTTATGGATCTCAGTCAAGAGTGGTATTCACCGGATCATTTACCCATCGAAGAAGCTCATGCAAAGAATGACATGAGCCTATTGTCTGGCATATACTCTAATATTGATATTGATAATCCAAGAACTAAAATTGATTTTGATAATTGGAAACAAGCTCCCGAAGTGTGGGGTAGACGCCAGTTCGAAAATGCAAGATAGGAGTCAAGGATGAATGTTCTAATAGCAGGAGATTCTAGGACTGTTTGGCCCATGTCGGATGATATAGTTGTTCGGTTTGGAAAAAATAATAGTGAACATGATGTAAAATCCATTCGTGCATTTTATGATCATTGGCTGTTTTCACTTCATGTTTTAGCTGAATACTTGGAGTCTCAAGAGCGATTTGATTTGACAATACTTCAAGCTGGTTGGCACGAAGGAGTGTGCCACTGGACTCCTGAGATACTCAAATATATCACGGGCCACAGGTTTAACCCACAGGCTCTTTGTGAGCCAACATCTGTAGCCGAGGTGGCTACTCCTCCTGGGATTCCAGCAACATCCCAATCAGCTTCTACTCAAAGCTTCCTGTACATTGATAGAGAGTACGAACAAGAAGTCATAAATTTAGTAAAAGCAAAAAGCTCATATTGTGTTTTTATTGGGATGCATTCTTTGAAACATGGCAACGGGCTAGACGATCTTCATCATTTGGGCATTAAGCACCATCATGATGTACTGAGAATGAACGACGCCTTTTCTAAGTTAGACATAGATATGTTGCACATGCCCATGGATTTCAATTGGGTCGAAGAAAATTGCGGAGATGATCACCTCCATTACGCCTCATCTGGTGTTGACTATATTGTTGGATTTTTGGATAGATATGTTGATCGTATAAGTTTGACAATTGGACAGATTGTCAGGCAGTCTAACCCGGACTTTTATGATAAAGCCAAATTATTTGGAAGTGCTATTGCCAATCTTACCAAAGAGAGCGACGTTGTCTTGTTGTCTCATAAAACTTGCAATGAACTATTCTGGTTATTTATAGGCTGCATTCTTTATAAAAGGATTCCTCTGATTGTACAAAGGCCGAGCCACAAGGTTCGTAAAGAGGATTTCGCGGTTCGGATGCAAGGCATTTCAGAAAGCGTGGCCCCTGCGATTTGTTTTTGCGAAGAAGAGCATCGGGATGAGTATGGGCAGTATTTTAAGTGTATCTCACAGATTGATTCGGAGGAAGTTTTGCCCGAACCAGAAATTAAGCCTGACGATATCGCCTTCCTTCAAATGTCATCCGGAACCACAGGTGTTTCTAAGGTCGTTCGGATAACTCATAAGCAGATCATTGCTCATTGTGATGAATACGCGGAAACTATTGATTTCAATTCCGAATCTATAGTAGTGTCCTGGTTGCCACTGTATCATGACATGGGTCTTGTATCCTCTTTTTTGCTTCCTCTTCTCAAGGGCGCACAGTTCCATATTATTGATCCGTTTGTCTGGCTTTCGTCCCCCGGAGAGATTTTAAATATGGCTCATCAGCATCGCGCTACACATGTGTGGATGCCCAGCTTTGCATTTAACTATATCACCAAGAATGCAGAACTAAGTAGTGATATAGATTTGTCCTCCCTTACACATGTAATAAGTTGTTCTGAACCAACGTTCCACTATGATGTCATTCAATTTCAGGAAAAATTTCAAAAGAACAATTTAAGATCCGATTGTTTGTCTGTTTGTTACGCTCTCGCTGAAAACGTATTTGCTGTTTCTCAGTCAGATGGCATAAGATCTGTTGACCACGAAGGAACATCGTATGTTAGCTGTGGACAGGTTATACCTGGCGTGTCGATCATAATTGAAAAAGATGGAGAAGATGTAACTAATGATTCTGAAGGACGAGTAATGATGCGCAGTTCTTATGAGCCGGATACCAATATTAGGTCTGATTTCCATGGATATTATGATACGGGCGACATTGGCTTTATGAAAGATCAAGAACTTTATATTATGGGTAGAACAAAGGATTCTTTTGTTTCATACGGAGTCAATGTATATCCAGAACTGATAGAGCATGAGGTTTCGAAAATGGATGGGGTAATCGACGGAAGAGTGGCATGTTTTGGTGTATTTTCGGAGCAATCTGGGACTCATGAATGTCATATTTGTGCTGAAGCGCATTGCTTAGATTTGGAAAACCCCATTAGTTTACGTGTCAAAGAGGTCTTTAATTTGTCTCCATCGGTAAGTGTTGTATCTCGTGGCTTTTTAACTAAGACTTCTAGTGGAAAAATAAACAGAAGCAACACGAAAAAACGGATAATAAATAGCAAAAAAGTTCTAGATACCGTTAATGATTTTTTGAACAAAAAAGGCAAAGGATCAGTTGCTCCAGCTGACAGGCTTCATTCCTCTGGAATATTATCTAGTATTGAAATGTTTGAGTTGATTCTTTATTTAGAACAAGAGGGTTGGAAATCTCCTCGCGGAGACGGGTTGGATCTTCCGATAGAAAAAATCGATTTGGTATTCAATTTGTGCGAGCTACAGGAGACTCTTGCTGCTCCTGCTCCTGCTCCTGCTCCTGCTAAGAAAGTCTATCCTCCGGGCACCAAGGTGGGACCGGGTTATACCGAATAAGAAAGGGATGTAAATGAAAGTAGCATTTGGGGATCTGAAAATAGGACAAACAGCTCGAAAGAATCTTCAGACAGTGATGGACACGAATTGGGCCAGCGAAGGTCCTATGGTTCAAGATTTTGAAGGCAATTGGAATAGTATTTTTGGGTACGTTGATAGTGTAAGTATGAGTTCTGGAACAGATGCGTGTATCAATGCATGTCTGGCTCTTTACGACAGAAAGGCACAGCGAGGGGATGAGATTATATGTCCCGCCTTGACATTCGTGGCTACGGTCAATGCCATTTTGTTAGCTGGATTCACGCCTAAGTTTGTTGACATAGACAGAAACACACTGAATATTGATCCACAAAAAATAGAAGATGCTTTGACTGACAAGACCGCAGGGATAATGGTCACTCACACTATGGGTAAGCCATGTGATATGGACGCGATAATGTCTATCGCCAACAGTCGAGACTTGTTCGTGATGGAAGATTCTTGTCTGGTGCCTGGTCAGAACATTGTAACTGAATTGGGAATAAAAAAAATAGAAGATATTCAAATCGGGGACAAGGTATATACTCATACTGGCAAATTTTGCGAAGTTTTAAATACGATGAACAGGAATTATGATGGCGACATAATTGATATTTATACCTATGGTCAGAATACCCATTTGCAAGTAACGTCAGAACATCCGATTTTTGCTGTTAAAACAGAGAACATTCTTAACAATAAATCCAAAAAATGGTTTGCGGCAGACGACATAATGGAGGGTGACTACTTAGTTCTTCCTCGTTACAGCAATATGAACGATGTGGATCAACATGATTTATCATGCTATGATCACCGTAGTAAAAATGCAAAATATAAATTACTATTTGAATCAAGATACAAAGAAAAAATCTCTGTTAATTCAGATTTAATGGTGGTAATAGGGTGGTATTTGGCTGAAGGATGGTGTTATAGGCAGCATGTTGAATTTAGTTTGTGTAAAGATGAGGTTGAAAATATTGAAAATTTGTGTCACGCTATAGAGTCTTTGGATTTTGAGTATGAGATCCAAGATCGGGATGTTAGTAGCAAGTGCGTTAACATTTGTATTTTTTCTAAGCAATTTAAAAGTTTCTTGAAAAACAATTTTGGTACTGGTGCCAAGAATAAAAAAATACCCACTTGGGTTTTGGACCTTTCATTGTCCAAAGTAGAAACACTGCTTGATGCTTATGTGAAGGGGGATGGAAATAAAGTCAAAAACAGACAAGAGCAATATGCTGTAACGTCAATTTCTTTGGATCTTTTGGAATCAATAAGGTTGATATGTTCAAAATTGGGATATTATGCAGGTATAACTCAGTCGGCTTCGGCTGGAATTAGTGAAATTTGTGGACGAAAAGTAAATGTTTCTGATAAATATCAATTGCGATTTTCTAAACAGAGATTAAATAAAATAGATCGGCGAACCTGTATTGATGATCAGTATATCTACTATCGAGTGAAATCGATAGAGACAAAGAAATATGTAGGACAAGTATTTAATTTAGAAGTGGATAAGGATAATTCGTATTGTGGCATTGGTTGGGCTATGCACAATTGCGAGGCTCATGGGGCTAAATACAAGGGCAATTACATAGGCACCTTCGGTCATGTGTCTATGTTTAGTTTTTACACTGCTCATATCGTGGTTTGTGGCGAAGGAGGTATGTGTTCCACTATGTATCCAGAGGTAGCGGACATTCTAAGGTCTACTAAGAGTCATGGCAGGAGGTCCGGTAGTATCTATTTTGATTTCTTGAGGATGGGGCTGAATTCAAAGATGAATGATCTAGAGGCAGCAATCGGACTCGAAGGATTGGAGCAATTCCATCAAACCATCGAGAAGAGAGTTGCGAATAGAGCGATGCTTATGAACCTGTTGGCAGACCTCATCGAGGTATTTCGGCTTCCTAATTTAAGCTCTAAAGATGACTTCGTTTCACCTCATGCCTTCCCGATGGTATTGCGGGAAGACAATCCGGACAAATGTAGATCTTTGTACGAACATTTAGAACAAAATAGTATTCAATGCAAGACCCTCTTTGGGTCCATGCCCACTCAGCATGACGCATTTGAATTTATAGGGCATAAACCTGGAGATTTTCCAGAAGCAGAATTCGTGGGAAGAAATGGCCTGCATTTTGGGATTCATCAATACTTAACAGAGGAAGACATAAATTATGTGTCCAATATAATACATAATTTTATTGGAGACATGTAATGAACAGAAAATGGCTACCTACGTTTGCGGAGCTGATAGACCGATTAAGTATTCATCAGCTCAAAGAAGTCTTTGTTCCTGAACAAAAAGAAAAATACAGGCGGGAAATGCGTGAGATGATGGATGATTTGGACCAAATCATCAAAGACGGAAAGATTGAAATTTCGTCAGACCTAATCAGAGCTGTGGTCGTTTTGGCTCAGATAAACGAACACATTTGGTATAATGAATCTAAGGTTCGGAATGGCGAAAGTCAAGACATGAGTTTGCTCGGATTGACTCATAGTCTGAATGGAATTCGTAATAGAGCTATGAATTACATTCTAGAACTCATAGGCGAAATTGATAGACAGGACAGGAAAACCGATTGTCTAGCTGCGGATGATGCCGCGTGGGATATTAAGCTGGAATTGGAGTCCTCGGCAAATTGAGGTGTAAGTTGCAAGAAAAACTTAAAGTTGCTATGTCTCTCCATATCAACGCCGTTAAAGCGATTGATCCAAAAGTTCTGGAATCTGCCTATCGGCTTCTATCGGATACCTATTTAAGAGGTAATTCGGTTTATATCGCAGGCAATGGGGGCAGCGCAGCCGATGCTCAGCATATCGCCGCAGAGTTAGTAGGTCGCTTCAAGAGGGATCGCCGGGCCTTAAGCGCTATCGCCCTTACTACTGATACTTCGTGTTTAACTGCCATAGGCAATGATTACGGTTTTGACAGTATTTTTGAACGTCAGATTGAGGGGCATTTTCAGCAGGGCGACTTGTTGTGGGTATTGAGCGTCTCTGGATCGTCTCCAGATGTTGTTCGGGCAGTTGCGGCCGCCAAGAAAGCTGGAGGAAACGTGATTCTTTTTACCAGTAAAAAATGTACTGATCTGCTTATGTGTGTCGATTCTGCTTTTGTTGTTGATGCAGTATCTCCTGATATTGTTCAAGAATGTCATCAATTTGCCTATCACTTCCTATGTGATTTAATAGAACAGGACTGTTAGTGTATGTGGAAATTAATGCACGATAAAGCAGTCAGCGAAGACGACAAACAGTCCCTTGCTGAATTTATTCTATCATCTGACAGGTTTACGAAGTTTAGACTAGTGGAAGAATTTGAAGCAGCGTGGTCGGCATGGCAAGGTTGTAAATATTCAGTCTTTGTTAACTCTGGATCTTCCGCCAATCTCATTTTGATCGATGGACTTAAGCACTTGTTCGGGTCTGGGCTTTGGGTAAATCAGTCAATCACATGGTCTACTAATGTTGCTCCGATTCTCCAGCTTGGCATGGAATACCAGCTGTGTGATATTTCGTTGGACAATTTTGGACCCCGTTTGGATCAGTTGGAACAAATCTTCAAAGAGATGTCGCCCAAGTTTCTTTTCCTTACTCACCTTATTGGCTTCCCTGCAATCACTCACAAATTGATAGAGCTGTGCAAAAAGTACAACGTTCAGTTAGTGGAGGACTGTTGTGAGTCTCACGGGGCTCAGTTTGAGGGCAAAAAGGTAGGTAACTTTGGGGTTGCTTCGACTTTTTCCTTCTACTATGGACATCACATGACCACCATTGAAGGTGGCATGGCTTGTACTAACAATGAGGAGCTATACCATCTTCTGTTGCTATTGCGTTCTCACGGATTACTGCGCGAGTTGCCAGATCATATTCAGAAAGAAAGAATCATTCCAGGCATTGATCCATATTTTACATTCCTTATTCCTGGATACAATGTTCGTAATACAGAAATCCAAGCCCTGTTGGGAATTCGTCAATTAAGCGAATTGGATAGGTTCATAGAAACCAGAAATGATAACCTCAAGTATTTCTGTGATAACTTAGATGGTACTAAATACTATTCGAATTACAATTTGGAAGGCGTGAGCAGTTTCTGCTTGCCAATACTGGCTCGTGGTGAAATTGGAAAAGTTAAAGAGTGCCTATCTAGGCTAGGTGTAGAATTTCGTCCTTTGATCTCCGGTAATTTGTATCGACACCCTATGATCCAAGCGTCCCAGTCGCGGGATGACACCAATTCTGAATTTGCTCATAATCAATGTGTTTATGTGGGCAATCATTCTGGGGTGCAACGTGAAGACATAGGCACTCTTGTAAAAGAATTAAACACGCTGTAAGGGAGTTGAAAATGAAATTTCCAGACTTTATTGTAATAGGTGCTTATAAAGGGGGGACCACAGCTTTGTGGTACAACCTGGATAAACATCCAGACGTAACGATGTGTAAAGGTGGTGCCGATACCGAGGCTTTAGGTACGGAAATCAACTATTGGGATGGCAGAAATCGAAACAAAGGTTTAGAGTGGTATAAGAGTAGCTTTGTGGGTAATTTCTGTGGCGAGAAAAGCCCTGGATATATGCATTCACATGAAGCCATGAAGGACATTTCTGAACATATGCCTGATGTAAAGTTGATAATAGCTTTACGCAACCCGATAGACAGATCTCATTCTTCATTTCAAGTAGGGGTACGACGAGGGAGGAATAAGTCAGAACTCAGTTTTGATAAAGCGACTACTGGGAAACTCTTTGCTATGAGTGATTACCCTGGCATGCTCGAAGAAAGTATACTGCCCTTTTTCCCGAAAGGGAACATCCATTGCGTTGTAAGCGAATGGGCTCGAAAAGATCTCAACTCTGAACTAAGCCGTTTGCATGAGTTTTTGGGAGTGTCTGCTCATTCATTGAATGTGGAGAAGTTTGATAATCCAGGCAACAGCGTCTCTAAAAGCAAGAACCCTGTCCACGCTAAGCGTAGTAATTATCAAGATTGGAAGTCGCAGTACAAGCCCGTATCAGGAAAGCTCCGACGAAGGCTTCTGGATTTTTACAGTCCGCACAATGATAAGCTTTTTGATTTCTTGGGATACGACATTCCTGAATGGAGCAGTTAGATGCAAATGACACGAGCCGAAACGTGTGATTGGATACAGAAGAAGCTAGAGGCTTCTGAAAGAGTCTGTATCTCCAGATATGCGGATGGGGAACACTTGTTGATGAACGGCAAGGCACGAGCAAAAGAAGACCCCTCAGTGGTGGGTCCCATGTTGAGAAAATCGATTGCGCGATCTGGACAGCTCGTGTGCATCAACGAGTTAAAGCCTCATAATACGAAAGACATATGGTTTAGAGCGCACAATTACCTTAAAAAGGCGGGGCACCAGGATATGTATGGTGGTGTCAACTGGAACACCTATGACTATCTTCGCGGCAGTTTGATTCTTCCTAGCCTTTTTAGTAAAAGAACTCTTATTGTAGGGGCTCATGCTAACGCTTTGTCAAGCTTTTTGATGGGAACTAATCCTGAAATAGAAAGCTACCCGACTGCTTCAGCTAAAGCTTCTCATCATTATTCGACTTACTTTAATGAACTAAAAACATCATGTAAGCGATTCGATAACATAGTGTTTATCTGTGGTCCACTAAGTAAGATTCTGGTGGCTGATCTTATGGACGAGTGTGACGCCAATCTGGTAGATATGGGGTCCATGGCAAACGCCTTGCTTGATGGTTTCAATTCCAACAAGAAGCTGACTTCACAATGGACTATGAGCTGGACTCGCAAAGCTCCTCTGGTTCAGCTGTCAGAATCATTTTTGAACAATTTGAGGTAGAGAAGATGGCTGAATGGGTATGAACATTCCTATAGAAAAGATTAGATCAAAACGCATCATGGTTGTGGGTGATTTGATGCTGGATATCTACTTGCGAGGTAAAGCAAGCAGGATATCTCCGGAGGCTCCTGTGCCTGTGGTGACTGCCGAGTGTCGCGAATTTATCCCTGGTGGGGCAGCTAATGTTATGGCTAACTTGTCCGCGTTGGGTTGCAACGTAGTTGGCGTTGGGCTTGTGGGGGATGATGACGAGGGAAAAATCTTATTGAATGCTCTGAAGTCAATGGGAGTTAGAACAGAGAGCATTATCACAACAGAACTATCTACAATACACAAAACTCGTGTCTTGGCCAACGGGCAGCATGTCGTAAGATTCGACTTCGATAGTGATTTTTCCAAGGTGCCAGAAGATATCTCAGGCTATGTTCTGGCTCTTGCTGGTATGCGGAGTTTCGATGCGGTTGTGGTGTCTGACTACTGCAAGGGAACTATAAACCACGATGTTGTGATGGCGATAAAGGAGAGTTGTTCATGTCCTATTATCGCAGATACCAAACCTATGCACAAAAATTACTTCAATGATACTTGGTGTATAACTCCAAATTTAGATGAAGCGAAACAAATGGTTGGACATTGGCAAGGAGGTGATCCTTTTGCAGTTGCTCGAACACTTAAAGAAGATATGTCGTTACGATCTATAATAGTTACGTTAGCCGATAAAGGAATCTTATTAATAGACGAGGACAACAACGAAATATTGCACAATGCGTATACGAGCTTTGATGAACATGACCCTACTCAGCGTTTCGACGTAACAGGAGCAGGAGACACGGTTATAAGCGTTTTTGCTGCATGCGTTGCTGCGGGCATCGAGACAAACGAAGCCGTTTATGCCGCCAATGTTGCAGCTGGGATAGTAGTGAGCAAAATAGGAACTGCCACATGCTCTTATGACGAGTTGTTCCACGAATTAGATAAAGAAAATCACGATGAAGGGAATTCTGCTCAAATACAACAAAGTTCATAACGATTCGCTGCTCAATTTAGCTCCTAAACTCACAAAACATTTTGAAGTAACATGGGGTGATCTTTCTGTTTTTGATGAACGAATGGATTTGTTGACTCGCGATGTTGTTGAAGATTATTTGTCCTCTCTCGGGGAATTTGATTTCATTGTTATAGGTGACGTTTTCTGGCGTACAGGACAAGCTATTTGCCAGTACGGACGCGAGCATGATATCCCAGTTTTCTTTCTTCAGCATGGGCAGTGGATATACATTAAGAACAAGAAAAAACTCAATCATTACCCTGCGTACACCTTATTGCTTGGTGACAACGTGGCCAATATGTGTTCATCGTGGGAGTACGGAAAAAACTCACGAGTAGCAGTAACAGGAAGTCCCAGGTATGACACAGCATCGCCCAATGGAGGCTCTTACGTTTACTTCTCTCCTCCTGTGATTGAAGAGTTAATACATGATAAGCCCACAGGCGTCTGTCGTCGTACGTTTAAAAAAAATCTGGAAGCAATCAAAAAGATAGACAAAGAGGTGTCGATGATCATTCAGCCTCATTATCGAGAGGCTCGGACGAATGAATTGCATGAATTATTTCCTTGTGCCCAATTTGCTGACCCGCAATTAGATGCGTTGAAGTTGATTCGTGGAGCCGAGAGGGTTTTGACTTCACGGAATTCAACCGTGGTTTTGGATGCGATAGCCTATCAGAAGCCAGTTGTGCTCATGGATTTTCCAGAGCATGATGCTTGTTTTTTTAAGAGAGGGCATTTCGGAGAGTTTGCATTAGAAAGTCAGACCAAGGCTGAGCTTGTGGATAACTTGCTAATTGACGTAAAAATAAAACGAGCAGAGTACGCAAACAGAGCTAAAGAACATATTTTCCTTGGCGATGCATCCAGCCGCGTTGTCGAATGGATCAAGAACGGTGTATAATAGCTCATGAGTTTTTCTCATCAAGTGACATTTCGTTGTGACGCCTGCGATACGAACTTCATGATCGATGAAGAGCAGATGGAGCTGCCTCCTGGTTGGCTTGGAATGCAAGTGGTTATTGCCGACATCGATGGTTGCGTCCCTGATCATGAAAGGGAAGTTTATTGTCATTTCTGTTCTCAGGACTGTTTGGTAGAGTACGCTGCCTGCGACGAGATGCGGCAGCGGCTAGTTCTGGCAGATGCGGATGAAGATTCCGAAGATTCCGGAACTGATAGTAGCGGGGAAGAACTGTGAAAATAGTAGAAGGTACCTGGGCACGCCTGGCAGCTTTACTTAAAACACAGCTTCTGTCGAAGTACGATCCGGGGATTTTGATTCCTAGTGACGACGAATTAAGCTCTAAGCTTGAATTCCAGCATCGGGGGTTTTATATTAGTGTTTATGATAGCAAGAAGGATAAAATAGTCCAAACAGGATTTCTTCGAGAGGGTTGTACAAATGTTCTGAACAGTGCCACGCAGGCATTGGATGGTCTTTATTCGGAATTAGAAGCCAAAGGCGTGTCATCTAAAAAGCTGCCTACTAGTTCTTATAGTTTTGTCGCTGTATGGGACCTGATTTTTATAGAGAACCCTCTTGCATGGGATGAAAATTTAGACGGCGTTTATCTCAATTGGGGTGATAAGTACAAAGGGATGTATCTGCCGCACGAGATCAAGCAGATGTCTGTAACTAAACCAGAAACGATGAATCGGCTGTGTAGTTTAATTCTCGGGATACCCTCGAATTTATGGCGA
>SDBT01006893.1_pt1 | contig 18791 bp, 15 predicted proteins | sample 2277101 | NCBI WGS metagenome assembly SDBT01 (sample SAMN10404973, study PRJNA504765) | marine sediment metagenome | isolation source: marine sediment core GS10_PC15, 103 cmbsf | place: Arctic Ocean: Southern Knipovich Ridge | collected 2010
CTGATCTGGGTGATGTACGGCCGGAGCTCGGCGGGCGGCACCAGGTCGATCATCGGGCGGACCGTCGGTTCGTACTTCTCGGTCGTCGGGTTGTAGTACTGGAAATCCCCCACGCTGGAGGCGACCTGCAGGAAAGCCAGCGGGGCCAGCCCGTAGTTGTCGTCCTTGTCCCATTCGAGCCGGGCGGTCTCGACCTCCTCCTCCTGCTTCCGGTCGTCGTACAGGGAGACGAAGGTGGGCAGCCCGACGGTACCATCGCGCGCTTCCCTGTGGCAGTAGAAGCACAGCGCGTCCGACGGCCCCTTCTCCTCCGCCAACCACCGGCGGGCTCGTTTGAGCTCGACGGCGTGCCGGCACGTCGCCTCGTCGGTGGCGGCGCGCACGATCCTGCCGTACGGGCGGCGCCTCACCCGCTTGACGACGAGGTGGTGGCTCTCGGACGCGTCGATCGACGAGTCGAGGACGAAGCGTTCGCCCCCCGCGGATGACATTTTTGCTCGTCGCGCGCGGACCGGCAATTAATAATCGCCGCGCCCTTTTTTGTCCGCCCCCGCTATTTGGAGAACTTCGGCGCCCGCCGGTCGAAGTTCTCCCCTCGGGCATGCATCGCTGGGTCTACGTCGTTGTGATCGTCGCGGTGGCCGCCGGGGAGATCACGCGGTTCGTGCTGCTGATGCTCAAGGCGGACAGGAGGTTGGACGCGAGCTACGCGGTGGTGGCGATCCCCGCCTTCGTGAGCTACGGTGTGGCGCTGGTCGTGCTGCTCCCGAGCGCGGGCTTCTACGCGCTGACGAAGGACCTCCGCCGGTTCCTGGGCGCCCTGGCCCTCGTCGTGCTGGCCGCGGGGTCGCTGTGGACGCAGGCGGAGCTCGTCGCCAAGTTCGACCGGAGCCTCGGCGTGTCCTACTCCGAGGCCTTGCTCCCCGTCACGGTGGCGTTCGGCGTGTCCGCCGCGCTGGTGGTCGCGGCCGTCCTGCTGCCCGACCGGCTCGCCCGGCCCGTCGCGACGAACGGCCGAAGCGTTTCCTCTCGCCGACCCCGCCTGAAACGGTGAACATACGCGCGCCGAGAGCGCCGGGTGTATTTTTTTTTCCGCGGATAGAATACAACTCGTTTATTCGTCGGGTCGCGACCTCCGACCCGATCCCCCGAATTGGACGGCGAAGGACGACAGACGTCGCTGATGGGACGGACCGACCGTTTCCCAGAATTCCACGCGGGAAGGGAGCACATAGCGCACGCTCCGACACCAGCTACTTACTTCCATGCCGATCCCCCATTCGCGTATCGACAAGTGGTTCGTGCAATCGAACTCCACGGTCTCGATCTCGAGTGGGAGGGCGTGGAAAAAATCGAGGATGAACTGCTGCCTTCCCGTGCAGCCGAACCAGCGTAAAGTCAGCTCGTACCGGTGCTCGCGCAGGCAATCGGTCTCGAAGCCTTGCGTCGTTTTGACCCGGCATTGTCTCAGACAGCCTTCCGCCGTTTCAGTCTTAAAAAGATACCGGTCGGTCCCCTCCTGTTCGAAGAAAGGTCGGCGGTAGAAGCGCTCCTCCACGTCCCGCAGTTTCCCGGGAATCGCGACGTTCGAATTGCGACATATCCGCCAACAAGATTCTCTCAAGGAAAGCAACGGAAACCCGCGCCCCCACACCGCGCAATCCTCGCACCGGACGCCCGTCAGGTTGAACGGTTCCCGGTCGCTCGTGCCCAACGAACGCACGTGTTTTTCGAACTCCCGTTTCACCGATTCTTCGTCCCCGCGGTCGACGACGTGAACGCACATGTCCAACGGTACGTTGTAGGTAAATCTGAGGTAGTCACGGGGATTCCAGCGGTTTTTGTATCTGGGATACGCGTACCAGATCCAACCGGTCGACGCGTGCCGGATGAAGACCAAGCAAGCGTCCATCGGAAGTCGAGCACACCCTTCTGCAAAAACGCTTTTTTATGTCGAAGGTCGACGGAAAATTTCCAGAATTTTCGAAAAAAAAAAAACTCGCGCGGGAAAACGACTGGCGAGTCCGGTCGCGAGGGGCAGATTGAGTCCTGCTGCCCGACCGGCCCGCCGCGAGGAAGGCGAGCCCGTCGAAACGGGCGCGCCGGTGACGTTTTTCGCGGATTCCGTCTAAAATGCCGAACAGAGGCTCTTCCGTTTATTTGAGCCGTCGCGTTTTATCGCGCACAACGGATCGGGATACAGCTCGCGACAGTACAGAGCGCAACTCAGATCAAAACTGCTTTCTTCCGGTCGATCGTACTCGTATTCGAATCCTAAACGATGGACGTCGATCGCGACTTCTGTGGGGGCAACAATCACCCATATGATTTTGCGCGGGAGGGCGTGAAAAAAATCGAGGAAGAACTGCTCTCTGTCCCGCTCGGCGCACCGGTAGCTCGCCAGCTCGTAACGGCCGTCACTGTCCTTGCGCAAGTGGGCGTCTCCTGCGTCGACGCTAACAAAGTACCCGTCCTCCTCTTTGAAGAGGGATTTGCGAGAGTACCGTTCCTTCACGTCTTTCAGCGCCGCCGGGATCGGTAGGTTCAAAATGCAGGCCTTTCGGAAGCACGCTTCCACCAGAGAAAATAGCGGAAAATCGCGCGCCCACACCGCGCAGCCCCGGCACCGCACGCCCGTCAGATTGAACGGTTCCCGCTCGTTCGTGCCCAACGAACGCACGTGTTTCAGGAACTCCTGTCTCACCGATTCTTCGTCGTTACGATCGCCGATATGAACGCACACGTCCAACGGCACTTCGTAGTAAGTCCTGAGTTCGCGGGACATCCGAGCCCGGGCGGCGTCCGTTCCTCTGGGGAGCGCGAACCACCAAGCTCCCCCGTGAAGCGTGTACCATTGCCAACCGTCCCGCGTCTGCCGGATGCAGACCAAGCACGCATCCATCGGAAGTCTGAGAACGAGCGGTCGGAGACTGACACGTTTCCGCGAAATATATATTTTCTAAACGTCGAAGGTCGACAGAAAATTCCGAGAATTTTGTCTTCTTCTCGTCACGCCGCGCCTTGGGAATTGAGGAAGCGGCACCGGGAGCAGTGCCAGCGCGCCGTATCCTCGTCCATGTTCACATCCGTGTTGAAGTAGAACTTGCCGTTCCTCTTCAGCAGCCAGGGCAGCGGTTCTTCGTCGTCGTCCTGCACCAGCTGGCAGACGCTGATCTTCGTCAGATCGACGGCGTCCTGCGGTTCCAGTCTCTGGAGCATAGCGCGGACCGCGTCTTCTTCGCTGTCGGGGCGCGCCGGAAAGTTCAGCGTCTCGATGTGCTGAGTACCGCTCCGGAACGAGTAGATGCACTCGAGTGAGATCCCGCCAGGCCCCATCTGCTTCTCTCCTTTCGGTGTTCCCAGGCACTCGGACAGATTAAATATACGCCCCGACAGAAAAAAACGCGCCCGCGCACATTTACATTTATTAATGAATGAAATCGCATCGACCGCAAGAGGTCATCACCCAGATGCCGTCCGAATCGTGCCCGTCGATCCTGCAACGCGGGCAGACGTTTTCATCGCATCGATCGCAAGGGGTCAGATTGTCTCTCCATCGACGATACGCCCTGCGCATTTTTTTTTGGCGCGTCTGGGCGATCGACCGCCGAAAAAATAGAAAACGCGCATCGCTTGCGCTGCGACGGGCAAGTGAATCGAGGTCATTTATAACGCGCGGGCCAGACGCCCCCGACGCAACCGCGAGAACACGCGCACGCAGCGATGAATCGTGCGCACCGCTGCCTGCTGCTGATCGCCGTCCTGCTCCTCGCCGCGCGCCCCGCCAGGGGCGTCTCCTTCGGCGCGGGCGAGCGATCCTACGTCCGCGCCTACTTCGCCCGCGAGTGCGCGCCTTCCGACGGCACCGTCTGCGTCTCGCTGAACGCTTCCACCGCGTCCCTGAACACCGCGTGCGACGCCGCGTGCCCGAACGGCTCGCTGATCTCCTCTCACCCGTGCGAATCGTGCCCGTACCTCGTCTGCGACGACGGGGCGTGCACCAACGAACCTACGCTCTGCGACTCGGTGCAAGACCCGGTGGTCTGCTCGGGGCGGCGGTCCCGCTGCTCGACCGACGGGACGGTGCGGCTGTCCGTCGACGGCGGCTGCGTGTGCAAGGTGGGGTTCGCGGGGGACCGCTGCGGATCCTGCGCCCCACCGCCCGACGGGAAGGTCTACCTGTGCTGCCGCACGGACTCGCGCTGGGTTCGCATCGAGACCGAGCCGAGCCGCGTCGACCAGTTCCTGTCCGGATACTACACCGCGGGCGCGGCCTGCCTGCGGCCCAACTCGACCGCGACGGGCGGCGACCGTCTCGCCTGCGACTGCTCCGCCTCCCCGGACGCGACGCCGCGGTGGCTGGGCAACCTCCTGGTGCGCGGCCCCCGGCGAACCGAGATCCACGAGCAAGCCGACGGCACCGACTCCGTGGAGGGCATCGTCGCCTTCTCCATCGCCGTCGGCATCGGGTCGGTCCTCCTCGCGTGCATCGTGTACGCCGCCGTCGCTTACATCGGCCGTCTGGTCAAGCCCGGGAAGCCCCTTTTTACGTGAGCGAATAAAACGCCTTCGCGCGCGCGGACGCTTTATTTTTCCCTTGGGCCCAGAGAGTGAGAGAATCACATCTGATACGTCGGGCAGCACATATCGCACCGGTTCTCCCCGTCCGCGCGGCACGCGGCGCAGATGCAGACGCACGCGCCGCACACGAACTCGTTGCATGCGACGCACTCGTACCACGTTCCCTGTATCAAGCGGTCCCTCGGGGTTGTGAAGAGACACATCCGGCACGGCTCGCAGTAGTCTCCGCTGTCGGGCGTCCCGCTTTTGAAAATCTTCGCCCTTCCGGCATTCATGGATGCTTTCTCGCTTCGCCGCGCGCGCAGAGCTCGATGATATCGCTCGTCCGTCCCTCGTTTTCGTGGGCGGCCGCGAATCTTCCTTTGGGAGGAAAGAAACGGGTTTCTCGAAGTTCGAACCCGCACGTGTTTTTTCGCGCAAAAAAAATGCGAAAAATCTCGGCGTGCGGCGAAAGCGCGTTCAGTCGAAGGATGTCGATTTCCTTCGCATGTCAACGTCAGGCAGGCGATAACCCTCCGCTAGAGGACAAGATTTTTATATCGATCTTCTTTGCCTCCCCAGTGTCCATTGGCGTTTACGTGTGCCTGGTAGAACTGTTTGGCTTGGGATTATACCGAACGCTGTTCGGGGAGGTTCACCTGCGGATCTTGTACTTGTTCCTATGCGCCCTAGTCTTCGCGGTCTGTTTCGTGATAGTCTACGTGAATAGTGAGCGGATACTTGGCAAGGGACAGGGACGCACACTAGCTGGCAGCGTACGACGGCTCGACGAGCCAGCGGCCACTCGCAGCGAACCTTCGCTCGTCGACGGAGAGGACCGCGAGGCGGACGACCCGGACCGCGCGTGCTGCGTCTGCATGACGAACGAGAAGCGGTGCGCGGTGGTTGCCTGCGGACACATGGCGATGTGCATCCGTTGCTCCAACAGCCTGCTGCGGAACGGGAACAGGAACGGGGTCGCGGCGTGTCCCCTGTGCCGCGCCGAAGGCCGGGTCGTGAAAATTTTCGTGTAAAAAAAAAAAAAAATATAATGAACGAACGAGCGACCCGTCGATGCAGACGGACCCTCGTACAGCTCGGGTTCAATCTGCACACGAAATTGTATATTGTTTCGTTCTTTCTGCTGACAATCTAATCGGGGATAAGACGAGTCGTCGTTTCTCCGCGATGAACATCGAGCGCATCCTGCGAGACTACGGCAAGGAGACCATCGAGCACGTCTACGAGACGGGGTCCGGCTGCCTCTGGCTGATCGGACGGCGCAAGATCTCCCACGGCATAGCGATGCGAGAAGGGCTGACGAGGATATCCGACGTGAAATGGGAGACGATCGACCTGGACGAGATCCAGAAGGACAACGAAAACATGCGCGGAAAGTACCGCCCTGTCCCCCTGTTCGAGGACCTGCTTCCGTGCCAGCTGAGCGAGTTGTTGGACGAATGGAAGACGCCGCTGCGTTCCTACTTCGAATAGAATAAAACGCATGGCACGGCGGCCCTTTTATTTGCTGTTGTTCGCGGCGAACGCCTTGCAAGTCGCCTTGTGTTCGGGCCAGTGCTGACGCTGGTGTTCCTTGCTGCAATAGCCGACGTCCTTGCAACGGCCGCAGCTCTTGGGCGCCGGGAACGCCTTGCCGCATACGGCGCACCTCGTCAGCCTCGCCAGGCGGTCGACGCATTTTTTGTTCGCGTTGAATCGGTCCGCGTTCTCGCGGACGGCAGCGCGGATCCTCTGCATATGCGAGGTCGCCATGACGGCCTTCTGGTAGGCTTCCTTGCCGCCGAACAGTTCCCGCGCTCGGACGAGGTACGAGCCGAGGCACTGCAGCTGCTGATCGACCGCCTCGGCGGCCCACTGCTTCGTAGGCAGCGGACCCGTCGTTGCGATCCGACGCGTGGCCTCCCTGGCCTGTTCGCGCATCCGAGAGAGCTCTGCGCGCGCGGAGGGCGGGGCGAGGTCCTCGAGACCGTCCGGCAGCACCGTCGCTACCACGTCTTCCATCCCGGATTCCCGCAGGCTTATCACGTCCTTCGCGCGAAGCATGTCGGTTATCTGCTCCTTGAACTGCGATGCGTCGTGGTCGAGCAGTTCGGCGATCGGGGGAAAGGTCTTCCGGAACGACTTCAACCCGCCGCTCGCGTGGCGCTCCCTCCACCGCGAGAAAGATGTCATGTCGACGGTATCCTTACAGACCAGATTGCAGGTCCACCGGCACGAGCCGCTCGCGCCGTCGTCCACGACGACGAACAGGCAGAACTTCGAATCGGTGTCGTACGTCTCGACGGGGAGCAGGTCGAAGCCGACGTCACGAAGCGTCTTTTTTCTCAGCATCGTGAGGGGGATCCAGGTTGGCGGCACCCTCGGCTCCAACCGCTCGGCCGCCTCTAAGGATGGGTACGACAGGACGAAAGCGCCGCGCACCCCGGCCTTGTCCGCGATCTCCGTGAGCGATTCCGCGGACATCCCCAGCTTCGCGCACTGTTCTTCGATCAGAACGGGGTGCTCCAAGAAACGGTCCAGTCGTTGGTTCGACATCGGTCTCGGAGATTGTTTCTGCTCGCAGCTGATTATTTTCTCGATTGTATGCGAACGCGCCCCTGTTTATTTCGTACTTTTTTTTTTGGTAACGGCCCGCGAAGTTCGACGGGATTCAAAAAATTTAAAATCGACGCACCGCCAGAAGCGATACATTTTCGATCTAAAAAAAAAATATCGCGATGTGCGGACGACCCTATTTTTTTTCTTTTGCCTCGCCGCGTCCGCGCGGAAACCCTCCCCACGGTTCGAGCGATGCGTGCAGCTCTACGTCTGCCTTGTCCTCCCGAAACTCTTCCAGTGTTATCGCCGCCTCGGCATCCGCAACACCGGGCAGCGTCACGTTGCGATAGATGCGAGCCCTGCTCGACAGGTGGTCGAAAAATTTTGCAGCCGCGCCGTACCGTTCCGCGCGGGCGTAGTGCTTTTCCGAGCTGGAGAACCACTTGAAAGCAAAATTACCGATCACTCCTAACGGGAGCGCCAAAGCGCATCTCCTCCAACCAAAACCGAACGTCGCGGCGATCTGCCCCACGGCTGCGCACGTCATAAGGCAATCTCCCAGACTCCTGCGCCACGCAAGGTCGTCCCCGCGGACTCTGCTGCAATCTTCTTTGCTCTTACATATTCGGTGCGTAACGGCGCACTCGGATTCGAACGCTATGTACTCTCCCGCGAGATCGTTCGTAGCCATCCTGTTCACCCGTTCTAAAATGTGGGCCGTTCCGTCGCCCGAGTTTTTTCGTTTCGCGTCAATTTTTTTGGCGAAAGGACGCGCGAGGAGAAAAAAATTCGATCGAAGCGGCGCATATTTGATCTGAAATCTTTCGGGAAGCACGGGAGGATCCATTCCGGAAAGCCGCTCGTCTCGCGCGAGTAGGTGACGCGTCCGCAATAATGCCGAAACGCAAGCTCGACGGCGACGCTCCTCCGCCCGCCAAGCGACCGAAACTCGCCCTGTGGCTGCCGCGCGACATGTGGACGCTCGTCTTCTCGTTCTGCGACGCGAGGGAGGACCGCCCGTCGGTGCTGCGGACGTGCAAGCGGTGGAGGGAGCTGGGCGAACGGGCGTTCGATCCGTCCGTCGACAACAACTGCGCGATCCGACGAGCCAGCGAGAAAGGTCGCACCGGCGCGGTGAAGCTGCTGCTCAAGGACCCGCGCGTCGACCCTTCCGCTGGTCATAACTACGCGCTCCGATGGGCCAGCGCCAACGGTCACACCGACGCGATGAAGCTGCTGCTGGCGGACCCGCGGGTCGATCCCACCACCGATGGTAACTGGGCGATCCAATGGGCCAGCGCCAACGGTCGCGCCGACGCGGTGAAGCTGCTGCTCGCGGACCCGCGCGTCGACCCCACCACCGAGAACAACTGGGCGATCCGATGGGCCAGCAAGTGCGGTCACGCCGACGTGGTGAAGCTGCTGCTGGCGGACCCGCGGGTCGACCCTTCCGCCGACGACGACTGGGCGATCCGGTCGACCAGCGAGTCCGGTTACGCCGACGTGGTGAAGCTGTTGCTGGCGGACGGGCGGGCCGACCCCGCCGCCCTCGACAACTGGGCAATCCGGTGGGCCGGCAAGAACGGTCGCGTCGACGTGGTGAAGCTGCTGCTCGATGACCCACGAGTCAACCCCACCGACAACAACAACCAAGCGATCCGGTGGGCCATCAAGTACAAACACGTGCACGTCGAGACGCTTCTCGCCAAAGACATGGAACGCCGACGTTCGGGGGTTTGAAGAAATACATTTTCCAGAGGATAAACAATCGAAGAGTTGATGTGTTCTATATATCGCCTTCCGACCCGTTCGGGGAGAACTTCTGTGAGCATGCAGACGAGAACCTGCGGCATCGCGCGTTTAGCCCAGCTCTACGTCGACCGCTACGACGCCTTCGATCGCGGGCAGAGCGACGTCGCTTCCATCGACGAGAGCATCCGCCGGGCGGAAGAGGAAGAGGGCGCGGACGAGGCGTGGGCTTCCACGCGAGAGGCGACGGACGCCCTCGAGCACCTCGAAGCGTTGGTGCCGAGGCGCGACCGGATCCGCCGCTTCGATATGCACGAGCGCGCCGTGCCGTTCCTCGGGGAAGTGTTCGGTTCGGCGTACACGATCCGTCGGCGGCTGCGATCGGGCGCGTACGAGATGGAGACGGACGGCGCGGTCGACGAGGAGAAGCTGGCCGTCGGCTGGGGCAAGATCCTCACCGAAATATCGAAGGGGATAGGGGGAGTCGCGGTGGTTCCGCCTTTGACACTGCCCAAGGAGAAGGCTCGGCTGCACAAGGAGCGCGTCGAATTTACCGCGCCGCCGGGGGCGCTCCCCGCGCGGATCCCGCCCCTCCCGCGCGGGGCGTTCAACCGCGCTCTGAAGAGCCTGAAACGATTTCCGGCGGCGCAGAAAGCTCTGACAGATATGTACGCGGCAGCAGACGCGTTTGCGGAGAGTTCGAACGGGATGACGGAGATCTGGTGGACGTTGATGAAGGATCACATGGGAGCGACCGACGGCGAGCTGAAGAGGATCGCGGGGTTGCTCGAGGCCATGGACGCCTTCCCGAAGACGCTGACGACGCCGAAGCATTTCATCGACGCGCGCGGCGCTTCGGCAGTCTGGATGATGGGCCATCTCGGCAAGGAGCTCGAGCGGAAGACGTCCGAGATCATCGACAGGTTCTCGAAGGCGCGAGAGAAGCGAGGACAGCGCGGGGTCCGCCTGACCGTCTTCTCTAACGTCGACGTGATCGCCGAACAGCTGTTCGGGCAGCTCTTTCGCTACGAGCCGACGGAAGCGGACGCCGCTCGGTTCCGTCGGTTCGCGACCGGCCACGAGGACGAAGTGGAAAGGCTGCAGAAAAGGGACCTGGATCTCCTCGGAAAATTCTACGGCGATACGTTGGCGCTGCAGATGTCCTACATGGTCGAGGGCGGGGCGGCGACGGCGCAGGAAACGCGATGGATGCTGGACGTCTTCGCAAGCACCGTCGAGAGGATCACGGCGAGCGACGCGTTCCCCGATCTGATCGGGCTGGAGATCGCGAACGGCGGACGGTGGTCGCTCGGTCGGATCGTGCGGATGATCTTCGCGATATTCACTCTGTCCCTGTACTTCGCCGCGTTCGTAGGGGGCAACCTGACGGCGGTCGCCGCCGTCAGCAAGGAGGTGGAGAACGCCCAGAACGGCATCCCCGGCCCTCAGCACATGTACGGAAGTTCCGTCCACGACCCCGCGAACTTCCAAGAACTCTCGTGGATCACGTCGATCGCCCAGGAATTGCAAGCAACGACGAGCGTACCGATCGAGGTGGACGAGGGATTCAGGATGGACGTCTTCAACCGGGAAGTCACGAGGGACATAAGGCAGAACCTCGCCGCGCTCAACGACCCGCAGACCGGACTGCACCCGATAATAAAAGACGAGATCGCCGACTTCGGAAAGGCCGTCGCATCCTTGCGCAACGAGACCGAGACGCTCCGAGGAGCCGTCGACGGCGAAGCCCGCCTTCGAACATCGCGCGACCGTCTCGTGGAAACGTACGACAGGTGGGAGATGGACGGGCCGTCCGCGGGAGTGGTGAAGCGGCTGCAAGGCGCGATCTTCGCCAAACTGGCGCTCGTCGACATCCGGCAGAACGTCGCGAACACGATGCCGGGTATTTCCGCGGAGTCGATACCCTACTACGCCCCGGACAGTCTCGTCGTGCCGGACGAATTGGGGGTGATCGGGGGCGTCACCGAGGTTTCGACGTACGTCGAGCCTATGGTGCGCAAGTTGGCTCACGATTTCTTCCGCGACGAGCGGTCGATCCGCGATTTCAAAGCGGACGTGCAAGGAAATCTCGACGAGGTGTTTCAAGCCGTCCTCCCCAACGGGTGGAAAGAAGATGCGGAATTTAGGATGTTGGCCACCAACGCGGCGGCGGCCATCGTCGACTTCGTGTCCGACATAGAGCCCGAGTTTAAGCGAAGCGGGAACGACCTCCAGACGACGCTGCTGTTCGCGGAGGATAATCTACGCATGTACGGCGAAAAGGATGCCGTCCTGAAAGGAGCAGAAGAGCGCGGCGCGGCGGCGGTGGAAGCCGTCGACGAATTCCAGCGAGAAATCCCCCCTGTGATAGATCGCGCCGTCCAGACCGCGAACAACGTCACGACGTCGAAACAGGCGCAGAGGATCACGCAATTCGTGCTCGGTCTGAGCGAGCCGAACGACGTCACCGATCCGCTGCTCGCGCCGTTCTACGAGAACCTCGCGCTGCGGGATTCGGCGCGGTCGCAGCTGTTTTACGGCGCGGCCGACGCCACCCGCGGATCCCGATCGACGGCGGCCACCATGAAGACCGCCGTCGAAGCCGGGCGCGTGTTTCTGACGGATACGATGGGCTGGGTCGCCGGCTCCGTGACGTGGGTCGCCCTCGGCGGGCCCGCGATCGCGGCTTTCTTCGACGCCCTGGCCGTCGCCGTGTCCGAGTTCGAAGCCTACCGGAACGACGCCGAGTACGACGGCCTCTGGGACGCGCTCTCCATCGGCATGCGAGGTCTGTACGTGTGGGGGACCTACAAAGCGCGGCTGGCTCTGTACGCCGCTTGCTACCGGGCGGTGGGAATCACCGGAGCGGTGACCGAAGCGGTCCTGCAAAACTTGTCGAGGAGGGAGGAACGAATAGCCGAGGGGCTGGAGTTCACCCTCGATTCGACTTCCGCGTGGAACAAGGTCCTGATCCACATGGGGGGCGCCGCGCGGCGCATCGGCATGTACGCGGACGGCGTTGCGAACACGATCACGGGAGCCGCGCCGCCCAGTCTGAAAGTCCGCGGATTCAGTTCGAGTTGGATCGTCCCTCTTACCGGCGTCGCTATCATGGGGACGTACGGACTCGGGGTTCTCGGGGGCATTTCGAATTACATGGGCGTTCGTCTGCCTTCGTTCACCGCGGGGACACTCGTGAGCGGCGTCATTTTTACCGCACTGTGGGGGTTCCCCACATTTGCTCAAGTGACTGCGGGCATATTGTCGGCGGATTCGCTGGTGACCCGCGCGACGCCGGCGATTCGGTTCGCATACCGACTTGCGACGCAGAGGCAGGTGCTGCTGACGTTTGCAACGACCTACGCCTTCCTCGCCACCGGCCCGTACCTGGCTCACCGAGCTTTCTTCACGGCCGAACCTGCCAGCGGGGATACCGCGCCGTCGAATCAAAAAATCGCGCTCGCGGCGACGTTCCGCCGGCGGGTCGGGCTGACCGCGGCCAACCTCGCGTGGACGTACGCGGTGCACCACTACCTCGTCCCGGAGGTGATACGATGGGGGCGCCCGCGTTTTTTCACGGACGACGCGGAGGACATATGGCAACTCCTCCGCACGGGAGGAGCGATCAACGACGTGTTCAAGGCCGTGTCTAAGAGGACGCCGTGGGAAGGCGAGCGAGAGGCCGCGTGGCTTCTGCAGGAGGAACACGCCCAGCTGCGCGGCGTCGTGAGGGCGCTCACCGCGACGGTGAAGGGACCGCTGTTCGACGAAAAGAGCACCCTGTCGGAATTCGTCGACCTGCCCGAATACATCGCGGTGCAGCGCCTCGGCGAAGATGAGAAGCAGGCTTTCTTGACGGCTCTGAAGGAAGCGAAGACCATCCAGACCGGCGTGACGCTGCAGCAGGCCAAGGACGCGCTCGCTTCCCTGCGAAATCTGTTGGCAAATTTCAGGGGGACCGACGTCTTGAAGACCCTCCCGTCGGCTGAACCATAAAAAAAAGGAGCGTCGCGTCGAAAGCAGTTTCTTTTTTTTTTATTGGGCGCCCGCCGCGCGCCTGTCGACTGCGTTTTGATAGTTTCTCGTTATCCACGTCCGCAGCTCGCGTTCCCCGAAAATGAGGCCGATCGTCTTTATCTCCTGCGTCGACAACCCGGAGGCGGCGCACGCCGCGTACCACAGGCAGTGAATCAGCGGGTACCCCGCGAATTTCAGACTCGTCATGAACTCGAACGAGATCAGAGGGCCCGTTTCTCCGGTCAACTTGAAAGTTTCTATCATCGTCGCCTTGGCGACATTCAGCGTCTGTCTCGTGACCCTAAATGAAAGGGGGTCTTCCATCATGATCTGTAGGAGAAACCGCTTCTTTTCTCTGCTCGTCTGGACCAAGAAAAGGGTCGTGGTGGTTACTCCGACGACCAGCGGCCCCTTGTTCACAAAAATAACGGCCACCATTCCTTCTTCGTCCGTGCGGATGCCCTGGACGGCCTCTGAGAAATCGTCGTCGGAAAACACGATTCTGACGACGGCTTTCGGCGAAACGGCTGCGCTCATCGCCTCCTCCAGTCTGCGTCGATCGCCCGCGGTGACTTTGCGTTGCTCGTACAGCCGGTCGCTCGTCGCAAGAAAAAACGCCGCGAACGGATTGTCCGCGGGCGGCCCGATCGCGAGTTCGCCCGCGGTCAGCTTGTTGATGTCCGCTAGAATATCTTCGTCCCCGTCGAAAAACGTGCGTCCCAGCGCGCGCGGGAGCGAACCGACCGTCACGTCTATCAAGGTCTGTATCGTTTTGACGTTTTTCAGCTGAACGAGGACCGCTTCCAGCGCGATTCGCACGGGTTCCAGGTAGTATCGGTTGTAACTCTCCGGGGGCGCCTTCACTAGATCCAACGATTCTCGGACACCCCGCGTCAAGACGTCGATGTCCCGCGCATCGGGCGGTCGGTTCTTTCGCAGGGCAAAGAATCTATTTATCGCGTCCTCCAGTCGGTCGCGATTGTCCGCCGTCACCCTCGTGGTATTTTGCACGCGCATCCGTTTGTTCACGGCCATCGGCGGCAGAAGGCCGCGTTCGGCCGCTTCGCTGTAGGCTTCGCGCAGAACGTGCATCGCGTGTGCCAGAAGGAGATCGGGAACGTTACGTTTGCTCGCATCGGCCAACGATCTCGTCACAGCGAGATTGTCGGTGTAGGGTACCTCGTCCCACCGCTTCGTTCCTTCCAGGAATGCGTCCGCAACCCGTCCTCCTTGCACGTCGTCCGGGAAGTGCACCCTCCACAGGATGTAGTAGAGCGCCCGGGAGAAGTAGAGGAACGGCGTCCGGGCGTAGTCCGTATTCCCGAAATCCGTCGAAACGAGCGCCTTCCTCAGACCGCCTTCGTCCCGCCAAGCGAAGTACGCGTCCACCGCCTCAAAGAACAGCCGGCGCACGGTCTCCGGCGGTATCCCGACGACGCCGGGGTGGTCGCGCAGTTCTGAGACCACCCCGGTCTCCTCCGGGGCCCCGTAGGCTTTCGCGAGGACGCGCATCTTCGCGGCGGTCCATGCGCGGTCGTCTTTGTCGCCGATCGCGAAACTGTCGAGGAACGGCACGGCGATGCGGTAAGCGTCGATCGGGGTCCACGGCTGGTGCTTCCCGAATTCGTACCCGGGCATTCCGAGGGCGAGGAGATACAGCTCTTCCTTCGATTCGCCGTCGGGGTCGATCAAATATTGCCGCAATTTAACATCTTGCATCTCCGCATGCTCGGTCCCCGGACGAGAGGGGAAGGAGGGCGGCCTCTTTTATTCCACCCGGAAACAAAAGGGGCGCGCGGCGAAGGGCAAGGCGCCGCGCGAGAACTGTCGTCGAGGGGTACTTCATGAGCGCGGGCGGGGGCGACCCAAGCGGAAGATGCCCAACGGAACCGATCCCATCACCAGGGGCGATCTGAAGCGAGCCCTCGCCGTGCGGACGCGCGGCTGGTACTGCTGCTGGATCGCCCTGTGGGCCGCGGTGTTCGTCGCCGTGATCCTCAGCATCACCGCCATCGCCGTGAGGGACGCGACCGGCCACTCGCACCCCGCCCGCTCCACCGTCGTCGCGACGGACCGATCGTCGTTCTGCCGGCTGCAGCTGAAGAGCAATGCCAAAGTCGTGGCCAAGGACGTGTTCTACCTGGGGACGCAGTACGACGGCTCGAGCGCCCGCGCCGTCCAGGGGTACATGTTCTTCACCCGGAAATTGTCGACGACGACGTCGCAGCGTGAGGACGCCGAGACTTGCGTACAGGCGTTCGCGAACGGCGCCAGGTGGAAGGAGACCGAAGACTTCGTGCTGGATCACACCAACGACCAAGGCCTGAGCGAGCAGTTCTTCCTCGACATGAACTGGATGGCCATGTGCGAGTGGGACACGAACCTGCTGTTCCGGTTGTTCGGCGACCGGGACGCGACCGGCGTGGCGGACGGCCCCGACGACGTGAGCCCCGACGGCAAGAACGAGATCCAGTTCGGCGTGATCGACGAGTCGGGCGTCATCGCGGCGACCACGGTGTGGGGCATATTCGACGGCCCCGTCCAGAACCGGGTCATCGTCGAGGGCGACATCCTGTACAACCTGAACTTCGCCTGGGGCAACGCCAGCACCGAGTCGGGCGTCATGGACGGCCAGAACATCGCCGCGCACGAGCTCGGCCACTACGTCGGGTTCGGCCACGTCCCGGACGTCGACGCCACCATGTTCGGCAGCGCGTCGTTCAACGAGATCAAGAAGCGGACGCTGCTCCCGTGCGAGGTCGCGGGGCTCTGCGCCCACTACGGCGAGGAGTGCGGCGGCGGGTCGGGGTCGTTCCCGCCCAGGTTCTCCGGGGCGACGCCGCGCTTCTCGGCCGCGCGGATCTTCCTCCTCGCCGCGGCGGCCGTCCTGTGCGCGTCTCTTCTGTAGAACGGAATTTTACGCAAATAAAAACGGGAACCCGAACAAAAGAGAGAACGTGCGTGCCAGACGACGGGCCCGGGAGAGACATGTCGAGCGTCGAATCCGAACCGGCTCGAGCGACGGAAGAACGAAAGAAACGCATGCGCCGCGCGAACAGGTTTATGACCGGAAAAAAAAATAAACCTCGAAGGACTCCGCGCAGAGTTCCATTGCTCAAGAAAATGTTGCTTTTTATTATGCGATCGTTGGAAACGGAAAACGAGGAAAGAGAAAAGCGTGTCTAGCGCATTGAAAACGGGAAACGAGAATAGAGAGAGAATCGGGTCTACTGCTTGCGCTTCTTGTAAGCGTCTTTCGAGCAAGATATGCAATCCGACTGGAGGGATCCTTTGCTACTGTCCTTGAGGTAAAAGTGTTCCGCAGTGGAAGGTCTCTTCTCGCGGCACACCGAACACGCGTGCATTCCCGGGGCAAGTTTCGTCTCGCAGATTTTGCACAGCGAATTGAGATCTCGGCGCCTCTCCATGAAGAAGAAGAATTTACGGGTGGCAGGCTTCTCCACACCGCATTCGGAACAATTTTTGCGGGGAGTCGATGCTGAGGCTGGGGATGCCGTTCTTGCTTCGTGCAGAGGAGGCTGGGGAGACTCTGTCGCAGGGCGCGGATCCGGGAGCTTGGAGATCCTGGAGAGCTTGATCTGGTGGCCGACCTTGACGATCCCCATTTTCTTGTATTGGGAAGCGGTCACCTTCGGGAGCATCTTCTCGTCGACGTCGTTCTCCTCCAGGATCGGCAGGTAGGCGGTCGCGGAAGACTCGTCGAGCCCCGCGGATAGCATCTTATCGAACAGCGTGGAGGAGGGCGGCGCCGGTCGGATCGGAGGTGTCGGTTCGCGTCTCTCGGTGTCTTCTTCGACTTCGTTCGTCTCCTTCTTATTGTCGTCCTCCCTCAGGATTGCCAAGCGGGCGGATTTGGGATGCGCGTCGAGTATCTCGAGTATTAGCGTCTCATCGGACAGTGTGGAGGGAAGCGGCACCGGTTGGATTGGAGATGTTGGCTCCCGTCTCTCGGCGCTTCCTTTGACTTCGTTCGGCGCCTCCTTGCTGTCGTCCCCCCTCGGGATCACCGGGCGGGCGGTTGCGTGAAACTCGTTGGATCCCCCGAATAGCGTATTATCGGACAATGCGGAGGAAAGCGACGCCGGTTCGCGTCTCTCGATTTCTTCATCGGCTTCGTTCATATCGATCTGCGGGAAGGGGAGTGGCGCCGGTTGGATTGGAGGCGTCGACTCGCGTTGCTCAATCTCTTCCTCGACCTCGGTCGGCTTCTTTTTCTTCTTGCTCGCCCCGTTGTCGTTGTTGTCGCCGTTGTCGTTCCCCTTTTCCTCGCGTTTTCGCTTGATCTTCTCGCTCTCGCGTTGTACGCATTCGGCGGTGGACCGAAACGCCGTCCCGAAGTTTTTGTTGATCCGATTCAACAGCGAGCGATCGTCTTCGCTCGGCTCCTTCTTTTTGTCCGCTCCGTCGTCTTCTTCTCCCTCTTCGTTCTCTTCGCGTTTTCGCTCGATACTCTCGCTTTCGCGTTGCCTGGCTTCGGCGGAGGGATCGACGCGGTGCCGAAACGCCGCCTCGAAGTGCTCCCATCTCGGGAGAGGACTCTGAGGCGATTCCGAGTCGGACGAGTCCGTGTCGTCATCGTCGTCGTAGTCGTCGGCGTCGTATAACATTTTCTGCGTCGTGGGAAAGATCGAGGCCCCGGAAGGTTCGACCGCACGCTCGGCCACGTCGTCGCAGTACATCCGGATCAACCTGTACGACCAACCGTACGTTTCGTCGACCAGCTGATTCCAGCGGTAGTCTTGGATCAACCCGTCGACCGCCGACCGCTCCAGGGATTCCTGGCCGAGTCGCTGATGAAGAAAGCGTTGGAGCGCCTCCCTCCTCTCGGGACCGTCGGGCGCCGGAAAGCGGATCGCGTATCTCATCCGATTGACGATCCCCTCGTCCAGATCCCGGTTGCAGATCGCGATCACGTAAACCCGGCGTGCGTTCATCTCTTCCAAGCGATCCAACGCCTCGCGGAAGAGGCACTTGGACACTCTCTGCGTCTCGGTCTCGCTCCTCCTTCGACCCAGCAGCGAATCGCAGCCGTCCACCAGCACTAGACTCGGTTCTGCGGCGACCGCCTCGTCGAAGAGCGACCCAAGCGCGTCCCCCACATCGGCGGGGCGTTTGTTCGCCAGTTCGCGGAGGTCCATCCGGAAGACCGCGATGCCGGCCTCTTCGACTAACGCTTCTGCTATGTACGTCTTGCCCGTCCCGTGGTTTCCCATCAGCAGCGCGCGTCGAATGAGAGCTGAGCCTAACTCCGCGTCCAATTTCGGGTGCTCCAACAACCGCAGTACAATATCGCGCAAGTGGCGCTTCTGCTTTTCCAAACCGATGACGTCTTCAAAGCGCGGCATGATCGAAGCGGCGATTATGTGGCGAGTGTGAACGAAAGGAAAAAAACCGTCGACGTTCGACGAAATTTTCTCGGAAATTTCCGACCACCTTCGACGGAATCCGGTATGCCGTTCGGGCAAATTTTTTTTTTTTTACATTCAGGAAAAAAAAATAAAAGCGCGCCTGACAAGTCGCACTCCAACGAGACCCGAGCAGCATGTCGTGCAGCGAATTCAGTCCGACCCCCGAGATGGAGCAGAAGAGAATCGACCTCGATGCGAGGCTCGCGGAAGAACACGTCGAGACCGCGTGGTGGGCGATCGATTCGGATCGCAAGTGGTGGTACAACTGTCCGTTCGACGTGGTTATGGATTTTGAGACGCAGACAGTGACGACGCAGGCAGTGACGGCGCAACAGCTGGCGGACACCGTTCTGCAGGGGAAAAACGCGACGCCGGGTCGCCCGGAAGCGTGCAAGGAACAGGGCTGTCCGGACAGGGTGGCGCTGATGCTCCATCCGATAACCGAACAGAACAACCCGTTCGAGGGGCACACGATAC
>SDBT01006894.1_pt1 | contig 18788 bp, 12 predicted proteins | sample 2277101 | NCBI WGS metagenome assembly SDBT01 (sample SAMN10404973, study PRJNA504765) | marine sediment metagenome | isolation source: marine sediment core GS10_PC15, 103 cmbsf | place: Arctic Ocean: Southern Knipovich Ridge | collected 2010
CGCTTATTGTCCGAATTCTGGTGCCGCAGTGCGCGTAACAGGTCGCCTTCGCTGACCAGCCCCTCCGCCACCAGCATCTCACCCAGTTTGTTTGTACGTTCCAGCTTCATAGTCGGTGACTGGCTCCGGACTCTGCCCCACCGGCGGCCGAAGCGGTTGCGCCGCACTGGTTGACCCGGTTTGGGCGTGCCCGCTTCATCATTAGTGGCCGTTTCATCGCTTGTAACTGCGAATGGCGTTCTCGACGGTGTCGAAGATTGTCAGACGCAACAACGTGTCAGTCAGGTCGAGGGCTTCGCGACTGGTCTCGCAAAGCTGGGCCAGCCGCGGGCGGGCGGAGGCGGCCTGCTGCCCGGCGCACAGCTCCAGCAGCGTCTCGATGCCGCTGCTGTCGAGATAGGAAACGTCGCTCATATCCAGGACCACCCGTCCGCTCTTCTGGTCGATTGCGAGGGATAGCGCTGTACGAAGATCTTGCACGTCGTCACCCGCGAGCGGACCGTGGGGGACCAACACCGAGACGCTGCCGTGGAGTTGTGAGTCGACTTTCATTACGCAGGGCCCTCCAGCGGCGTTGCCGGACTGGGACCGGCGGCCGCTTGCTGACAATCGGGGGCGGCAGCGGCGTTCGGCGTTTCCCGCGCAGGCGACGTTGAATCGTTGGGGTTCGGCGGGGCAAGATCGCAGTACAACGCGACACCCTGGTTGCGAGCATCTTCCACGGCACGGAAGGCGGAGACCAACAACTGGTCGAGCGGCTGCTGCTGAAAACCGCTTCCAGCCAGCCCCACCCGGACTCGCAACGGTCCGCCGGCGTCACCAAGCTGATCGATCTCGCCTTGTACGGTGTCCTGCATCTTGGCCGCGATCAGGCGACCGAGACTGCTGTCCAACCGCCTCAGCAGCAGCACGAAACGGTCGTCCGAGAAGCGGCCGATGATGTCGTCAGCACGAATGCGCCGGTTGATCAGCAGCCCGATCTTTTCGACCAACGTGTCGTGATCGCTCCAGCGGCCGGCGTCATCGAGCCAGCGCAGACCCTCCAGCGTCAAGGCCGCGACTACCACGGGCTCGTTCTCGGCATACGACTCGGCCAACGCCCGCGTGCCCATCGCAAAGAAATCGCCGCGGGTCAGCAGACCCGACGCCTTGTCGGTGCTCTCGGCGATGTGAAGCCGTTCGAGGCAGGCGACGTGCTTCCAGAAAATGGTGATCAGCGTAGCCAGGTCCCGACGTCGGTCACAATCGACCTCGGTCGTAAGGGGGAGCTTGCCAACAGCCACCAGGCCCACGGTCTGAGCCTCTTCGCGAATCGGGTAGACCCAGTCCCACCGCTCGCCATCGTCTTCCGCCAAGGCGTCGACCAACTCACCATGTGCCGGATCGGCGGCCACAAACTCGCGGCCGGTGGTGGCGACGTGTCCCAGAATTCCGCTCCGGGCGCATTTCTCGTTGCCCGACGACTCGAGCTGCGACAGGCTGCGATACTGCTGGTCGCCGGGCAAGACCTGGTAACACCGCACGCGCGCCGCGCCGAGTTGCTCGGTCAGCATCTCGCGGACCAGTTGGTCGAACGCATTCCAGGGCTGAGTGTCTGGGAGTTCATGCTCGCACCAGGTCAGGAAGCCGGCGGCCGTCCGCCGGGCCGCCTCACCTCGACCCCGGAGCACCGGGCCGTCTTCCGAAGTTACGGCGTTCGCCTGACCGGCATCATCGGCAACTTGCCCTGCGGCACTGCGCTGGTTCTCGGTATGTGCGCAGGCCGGTCGATTACGGGTCCAATACCCCACGCTCAGAAGGATCCCCGCGGCCGTCGCGAGATAGCCCGCCAACCCACCGGCCAGCAGTAGCAGGTTGTCAATCGACAGCTTCGGGTCGTAGGCCGTCAGCCAGTGGTGGGAGGCCAGCACGATCAACCCGCCCGACGACAACCACAGCCCCACCCGGGGTAAGCGTTCAGGTCGCGCCATCACCAACCTCCTGCTTGGGGGAGAAAACGCCGGCCAGCTCGGCAGGCGGGTTTGCCTGGAAGGTCGGCATCATTCCGAGCAGAGCGGCGACGACCTCGGCATCGAGCTTGGTGTCGGATTCTTTGCGGAGTATGTCGCAGGCCTGCTCGGGAGAGAACGCGACACGATACGAGCGGGTCGAAGTGAGCGCGTCGAAAACGTCCACCACATGAATGATCCTGGCGAACAACGGGATCTCGTCGCCGCGCAAGCCCGCGGGATACCCGCTGCCGTCCGGGTTCTCGTGGTGGTAGTGCGCGCCGTCCAGCACCGCGCCGAAGCTCGCGATCGGCTTGAGGATCTCGTAGCTCATCCGCGGGTGATTCTTGATGACCTCGTATTCTTCCTTAGTCAGCTTGCCCGGCTTGCACAGGATCACCTCGGGGATGCCGATCTTGCCCACGTCGTGCAGCAGGCCCGACATCTCCAGAACCTGCAACTCGCTCGGCGGAACTCCCATAAGCTGTCCGATCAGCCGGGCCAGGTATCCGACCCGTTCCGAATGGCCGCTGGTGTAATGGTCCTTCTTGTCGATCGCCGCCACCAACGCCCGCGTCGACTCGAGCGACATGCGGCGCAGGCGTTCGTGGACCTCGGCGTTGGTGATGATCTGGCCGCCGAACGACAGCAGCGACTCGACCAGCAGAGTATCGCCCGAGGTAAATTGGCCGGCGTCGCGCGGGCGCACCGCCAGGACTGCGTCGACGCGGTCATCCAGCCGGGTGAGCGACCCGATCACAACTTGCGCGGAGCCGCATGAGTGCACCATCACCGTGCGGGACGCGCGGGCCGCCTCTAGCTCGGTAATCAGTTGCTCGGGGAGTACGGTCGCATCACCGTCCGAGGTCAACGTCCCCCCCGATACGTCGTAGCAGCGGTACGTGCTGTCCGGCGCGACCACCAGCACCGTCTGCGCGGCCAGCAGCTCGCCCAGACGCCGCAACAGCGCTTGCTCGATCTCGTCGGCGCCGGTGAACCGCACGATCTGCTGGGTGAAGTCGAAGATCAGGTTGAGCTGCTCATAGCCGCGAAGCACCTCTTCGGCCAGACCCTCATTTTCATCCAGCAGGCGGCTGACCTGCTCCAGGGCGCGCGACAGTGATTCCAGTTTCTCCAACCCGCGGTCGCTGCGCTCGCCGGTGTTGGGGCCATCCGCCTCGCCTTCGATCGCCAGCAGCAGCGCGGAATTCTCCTCCAACTGGATCAGTTGCCCGGCAACCTTGAAATCGGACGGGCATCGTCCGTCTTGAAGGCAACCGATGTCGAGCTTGCCGGCGGCTGCAGCCCGCAGCCAGGGACAACCCAGTTCCGAAATCCGCCCCGCGTCGTCGCGCAGGCAGATGCGCAAACAGTGTGCCGGTGGCTGCATCGGCGCAAGACCCGGGCCGACCACCCCCACCGAACGATCACGCGCATCGGACACGGCCGCCGAAAGCTGACCAATCAGGTCCGGCAGCGGACGTCCGCTCTGTGTGTCCTGCCTCAAATCACTCATGCTGCGCACCGCTGCCGGCTAGGGCAACCGCTCGGCCTCCTGCGACTCCCCCTTCTTGCTCAGTTGCTCGATAAGCTCGGCGAGCTTGCTGGGGCTGAACGGTTTCGGGACCACCCGCACCCCCTGTTCGGCCAGCCCCTGACCGATCTCGCGGTGGTCCCAGCGGTTGGTCAACACGACAATGCCCCGCGGGGCGTGCTCGTAGTCTTTCAGCTTCGCGAGCAGCTCCAGGCCGTCCATCCCGGGCATGTTGATGTCGGTAACTAGAATCTCCGGTTGTTGTTTTTGGACGAGCTCCCAGGCCGAGAGCCCGTTGCGGGCCTCGAGCACCTCGTGCCCCATGCGTGACAGCCACAGGCAGATCACACGCAGGATGTGGGGGTCGTCTTCGGCAACCACGATTCGACTCATCACCTTCCTCGTCTCTTAGCCGTCGGCCTCACAATGCGGCAACTCGACCACGAAGGTCGAGCCCTTCGACGGTTCACTCTCCAAGCGGATATCGCCGCCGTGCAAGCGAGCCACCTCGCGCGCGATCGCCAAGCCCAGGCCGGTTCCCTTGACCATCTGCACTTCATCGCTGGCGGCCCGATAGAACTTGTCGAAGACGTGCTTCTGATCCTCAGCGGCGATACCAATGCCCGTATCGGACACCGCCACCTCCACACAGAGCTCACCCACCTCCAGCGTCACGATTACGTGACCGCCTGCCAGCGTATACTTCACCGCGTTTCCAATCAGATTCGTGATCAGCACCGAGAGGCGCTGCTTGTCTCCGCGCACCTTGGGAGCCTTGGGCGGGAGCTTGAGCGTCAAGTCGATCTGCTTCTCGTCGGCGGCCCCCAAATGGTCTTGAACGATCTGACGCAGCAGCCGCACCAGATCGACCGCGCCCATCTCCATCCGCGCCGTACCGACCTCCAACTGCGACACATTCAAAATGTCCTCGACCAGCCGCGACAGCCGGCGGGTCTCGCTGATGATGACGTTGTAGCACTCGCGCCGAGTCTCTTCGTCGTCGAAGCCCGGGCCGGTCAGCGTCTCGGCGTAGGCCTGGATGTTGGTCAGCGGGGTGCGCAACTCGTGCGTAACGTGATAGAGGAAATTATCGCGGGCCCGGTCGGCCTCCTGCAGGTGACTGACATCCTCGATGGTGACCAGCGCCTCCCGGTCGGACGAGGAATTCCCCGACCACATCAGCGAAAACCGAAGTGTGGTCTGTTGCTCTTCAGTCCCGCGCTTGCGGTCGACCGACATCGTCGGCGTCAAGCGCGTGAAGGCCCCCACCAGCGGCGTCCGCACGTCTTCGTCGATGATGTCCGCCAGCGGCTGGCCCACCAGCGACTCGGTCGGATGACCCAGCAGCCGACCGGCCGCCACGTTCGCGTACGTCACGACCTGGTCCTGCCCAAACCGGAGCAAGCCGACCGGCAGACGATCGAGCGTGGAGCGCAGGGTCTGGCTCTCAAAACGCCGCAGCGCGTCACCGGCCAAGTCGCTGGTCGATGACTCCGAATCCTGACTGCGCATCTCCGCCAATTGCTCGATCAGGTGATTCCACGACTGGGCGATGTGGCCCAGCGAATCGCTCAGGCTCAGCGCGACGAATTCCTGCTCGACCCCGGCCGCGTAGCTCTCCAGGTTTCGCTGGATTGCGTCCATCGGCCGCAAGTGGCGCCGCAGTCGCCGATACCGCACCAGGTAGATCAGCAACGTCACCACCGCCACCGCCGCACTGGATCGCAGCAATGGCGACAGGTATCCGGCCTGCCCGGAAAACTCCATGCTTAACCGCAGCGTGCCCGAGTCCTCGCCACTGGCGTCACGGATCGGGGCAGTGGATGAAAGCAGCTCGGCGTTCCACGCCACCGAATTGTTCACGCCCCCGGCCGACCAGCTCGCCGGCGCCTCCTCGGCCGCTCCCGGCCAGCGGCAGCGCACGCTGCCGTCCGGGTGGAGCCACTCCACAGTCCGCAGCGCCTGGTACCTCTCACACAATTGCTGGAGCGCCTCCGCCGACTGTGCGTCGTCCCGATCCGCAGCGTTGCCGAGCGCCCCCGCGATGACCTTCGCAATTGCCTGACCTTCAGACGCTCGCGCCTCTTCGCGCTGATCCCGTAACACGGAGTGCGCGGCCACACCCATGCCCGTCAGGCCCAGCAGCAGCGTGACCAGCAGCGCCACGCCCAGCGGCTCGGGGAACACCGCACTCCACAGCCTCAGGCCCTTCTCCGGCGCGCGGACCTCGCTCGGCTGTTCATCCGATTGTTGCGGCTGGTTGTCGGGACTGGACACTTGCACCTCGAATTCGCTGCGCAGTAACCGCGCACCGTTTTCATCTGTACTCGTTCCGCATATCGTCGAGTGCATCCACGGGCTTAAGCTCGGATGACCTGCCGGCGGCGTGCTGCTCTCCGTCCGCTAAAGCTAGCGGCGGACGCCCGGGATCGCCGCAAGCTCTAACGCCGATAAACAACCACCCCAGCGAACCTGCGTGGCCGAGCCGGCAGGATGCGGCCTCGGCGACCGCAACCTTCGTGCAATTCAGGCAGATTATGGGTACACTAAGAGTCCCTAACGCAACCGGGGTGGCACCGGCGTCCCGCCGGTGACGACGCAACCGGGGTGGCATCGGCGTCCCGCCGGTGACGACCCGGGCGAGACGCCCGTGCCACCCCGTTTTGATAGGCGCTCTCAGAACTGAGTGAGGGGCAGGTGCCTCTCTGACCTTTCGCGTGATCATGCCGGACCCAGACGCCAAAACCAGTCGTGACGACGCCCGCAGCCTGCGCCTCGGGCAGATTCTCAACGACTTCCTCGACGCCCGGGCGCGCGGCGCGGCGGTTAGCGAGTCCGCGCTGCTCAGTCGGCATCCCGACCTGGCCGACCAACTCCGCCAACACCTGGAACTGCTCGGCGAGATCCGCCCCGCCACCGATCGGATCGAAGAGCTGATCGTCCGGGGTGTCCTCGCCGACGAGGAGGACTTCATCAAGACAACGCGACGCGTCTACCGCTCGCCCGGGCACGCGACACGGCTGCGCGCGGGTGTCCTGACCTACGACGCGGAGCGGGACTAGCGGGTTCGTCGATTCTCGTATAGGCTACCGTAAGCTGGATGCTGGCGCAGACATAAGCACCTTCAAGGGGGCTTCGCATGGACTTTCGGCGGAAGATTGACGACGTAGTTGCCGCGGTGCGGGAGGGGCACGCCGCCGGTCATAAATGCTCGGTGTTGATCGGCGCCGGATGCTCGGTCTCGGCTGGAATCCCGACTGCTGCGGGCTTCGTCGATATCATCAAGAAGGAACACAAACTCGCCTACGAACGAGCGGCGGAGAAGACCTACGCCAAGTGTATGGCCGAGCTCCCCCCCGGCTTGCGGCGCGAACTGATCGCCCGCCATGTCGACAACGCGCGCATCAACTGGGCGCACATCGCCCTCGCGCAGCTCATGACGAAGGGCTACATCGATCGGGTTCTGACCACGAACTTCGACCCGCTCGTGGCCCGCGCGTGCGCGCTGCAAAGCGTGTTTCCGGCGGTGTACGACTTCGCGGCGTCGCAACGCTTCAAGCCCGCTTACATCCCGGAACCCGCCGTGTTTCACCTGCACGGTCAGCACACCGGTTTCGTTCTGATGAACACCGAGGAGGAATGTAGACGGCATGCCGAGCGCCTGGAGCCGGTGTTCGAGGACGCCGGGCGCGGGCGCTTGTGGCTGGTGGTCGGCTACAGCGGAGACAACGACCCGGTCTTCGAGCATCTGGCGGGCGTTCCGCAGTTCGACTACGCGCTCTACTGGATCGGGTACAAAAAGGACGAACCGTCGCGGCACTTGCGTGAGCGCCTGCTCCAGGCGGACCGGTACGCCTTTCATGTCGCCGGCCATAATGCCGACGAATTCTTCGTCGAGTTGGCCCAGGCTTTGGAATGCTTCCCACCGACTTTCGTGGAGAAGCCCTTCTCGCACTTGTTGCGCGTCCTGGAACCGATCACTCCCTACAAGCTGCCCGGTCAGGATGGCGAGATCGACGTACTCGACGGGGCTCGCGAGATGATCGGTCAGGCGGCCGACCAACACGAGGAAGGCCCTCCGGAAGCCGAGGGCGTTCCACCGACCGACCTCGCCCGGAGCGAACGGCGGGTCGAGTCTCTGCTGCTTCGCGGTGACTTCGACAAAGTAGCGGAGTTGGCTGCGAGCGTGCCGCAGCCCTGGCCGGATGCGCTCTCAGAGAACGTCGCGTGGGCCTACATCTCGCAAGGCAACGCGCTTGGGGATCAGGCCAAACTGAAAGAGGGGGCCGACGCCGAGCGCCTCTTCGCTGCCGCCTGTGAGAAGTACGAGGCGGCGTTGGCAATCAAACCGGACAAGCACGAGGCGTTGTACCATTGGGGCACCGCACTCGCGCGTCACGCCAAACTGAAAGAGGGGACCGACGCCGAGCGTCTCTTCGCTGCCGCCTGCGACAAATGCGAGGCGGCGTTGGCAATCGAGCCCGACCACGGCGGCGCGTGGTGCGTCTTGGGCATCGCGCTCGCGGGTCAGGCCAAACTGAAACAGGGGGCCGAGGCCGAGCGCCTCTTCGCTGCCGCGTGCGAGAAGTACGAGGCGGCCTTGGGAATCAAGCCGGACTTCCACGAGGCGCTGTGCAACTGGGGCAATGGGCTCCAGGGTCAGGCTACACTGAAAGAGGGGGCCGACGCCGAGCGCCTGTTCGCAACCGCCTGTGAGAAGTACGAGGCGGCGTTGGCAATTAAGCCGGACATACACGAGGCGTTGAACAACTGGGGCAACGCACTCCTGGAGCAGGGCAAACTGAAGGAAGGGAAGGAGAGGGCTGCTCCCTTTGGGCAGGCTCGCGAGAAGCTCCTGGCCGCCGAAGCGATACAGACCGGCGCCGGCAGCTACAACCTGGCCTGCCTGTCCGCGCTGACCGGCCAGCCCGACGAATGCCGGCGCTGGCTCGACACGGCCCGCCGGCACGATGATCTTCCCTCCCGAGAGCACCTGGAGCAAGACGGCGATCTCGACAGCGTGCGCGAGCTCGACTGGCTCAAGGATCTGCTCGCGGGCGCCTGACTGGCCCCCTCACACAAGCGGCGCCAGAGCGTTCCGACGTCGGACGCTACATGAGTGCCTTGAACTCGTTCAGCGCCTCCGGGTTGGCCAGGGCGTCCCGGTTCTTGACCTCTTCGCCGTGGATCACCTGCTGGACTGCTAGCTCGACCTTCTTGCCGCTGATCGTGTGCGGGATCGCGGTGACCTGCTTGATGATCTTCGGGACGTGGCGTTTGCTGGCGCCGGCGGCGATCTCCTGCTTGATCTTGTTGCGCAGCACCTTGTCGAGCTGCAGCCCGCGCTGCAGGACCACGAACAGTACGATCAACACGTCCTCGTCATCGGTCCGCTTGCCGACCACGACGCTGTCGAGCACCTCGGGGATGGCTTCGACCACGCGGTAGATCTCGGCGGTGCCGATCCGCACGCCGCCGGGGTTGAGCGTGGCGTCGGAGCGGCCGTAGACGATCACGCCGCCGCGCTCGGTGACCTCGATGAAGTCCCCGTGGCGCCAGACGCCGGGGTAGTGCTCGAAATAGGCCTCCCGGTACTTGCTGCAGTCGGGGTCGTTCCAGAAGCAGACCGGCTGCGATGGGAACGGCGACGTGCAGACCAGCTCGCCCTTCTGCCCGATCAGCTCTTTTCCATCGTCATCCCAGGCTTGAACATCCAGGGCCAGCCCGCGGCACTGCACCTCGCCGGCGTAGACCGGCAGCAGCGGGTTCCCAAGAATGAAGCACGAGATGATGTCGGTCCCGCCGCAGATCGAAGCCAGCATCATGTCCGACTTGACGTTCGCGTAGGTCCACTCGAAGAGTTCAGCGCTCAGCGGCGAACCGGTGGAACAGATGCAGCGCAGGTCAGACAGGTCGTGCTTCTTTCCGGGCTCGACGCTCGCTTTCTGGCAGGCACTGATGTACTTGGCGCTGGTGCCAAAGATGTGCAGCTTGGTGCGTTCGGCCAGCTCCCACAGCCGGCTCATCGTCGGGTGTCCGGGGTTGCCTTCGTAGAGAACGACGGCCGCGCCGACGCCGAGCGCGCTCACCAGCCAGTTCCACATCATCCACCCGCAGGTGGTGAAGTAGAAGATCCGCTCACCCTCGTGCAGGTCGCAGTGGAGCATGAGCTCCTTCAGGTGCTGGAGCAGCGTGCCGCCGTGGCCGTGCACGATGCACTTCGGCACGCCGGTCGTCCCCGACGAGTACATGATGAACAGCGGGTGGTCGAACGGAACCTCCTCGAATGTTAGTTCGGGAACCGGCGCGTCGGCGGGGCCAAGGTAGTCCTCCCACGTTACCGCCGCCTTCAGCGACGAGACGTCGGGCTGCTCGTTGACGTAGGGCAGCACGACGACGCGTTTCAGACTGGTGAGTTGCTCCTGGAGCTGGGCAACCCGGTCGAGCGTTTCGAAACGCTTGCCGCCGTAGGTGTAGCCGTCGCTGGTGACCAACACGCTGGGCTCGATCTGCCCGAAGCGGTCGAGCACCGCGCCGACGCCGAAGTCCGGCGAACACGACGACCAGACCGCCCCGAGGCTGGTGGCGGCGAGCATGGCAACGATCGTTTCCGGGACATTTGGCAGGTAGCCGCCGACACGGTCACCCTGCTTGACGCCGTCCCGGCGTAGGGCGGCGGCGCAGCGGGCAACGGCATCGCGGAGTTGGCGGTGTGTGAGGCGGACGGTGCGGTCGGTCTCGTTCTCGAAGATGATCGCGTCGCGGTCGTCGTCAAAGTGCAGCATGTGTCTGGCGTAGTTCAGCATCATGCCGTCGAACCACTTGGTCCCCAACATGCCTTCGCCGCTGACGGTGCGGCGGGCGGGCGTGGAGGGCTCGACGCCGGTGAACTCGAGCAACTCGGACCAGAAATCACTGCTCCGCTCGATCGCCCAGCCCCGCAGTTCCTCCCAGTCGGGTGTGATGCCGTGACGCTGGGCGATGCGGGTCATGAACGAATACATGTGCGACTTGGCGATCTGTTCGTCGGTGGGTTGCCAGAGTTTCTTGCCGCTCGACATTATGGAGAGCCTCCGGGTGGCCTGGCCGGTCGGCGCGCTTCGGCGAGCGTCGCCCCCGTTCGTTCTTGCGAAGCACGGAGCTTATACGCGAAGGGGCAGGCGCGTCGAGTGCCCGGCGGGGACGCCGCGCCGGCAGGGCCCGTGACAGAATCTGCGAGGGCTCCCGACGCCGCGCCTCCGAACAGGACCCGGAGCGTCAGCGATGGGCGACGCGCGCTGCGGCGCCCCACCGCGCCGGGCCGGTCGCTCACGCTCGCGGTTCTGTCTGGGGGGGGGCAAACGGAAAGAGCAGCCGGGATTATGACCCAGTCTGCCCTTTGTCCGATTGAGGCACTCTGCCAATAAAAACGGAGACTGGCCCGGCTAGAAGCTGGTGGTCAGGCCCAGCCGGTCGGCCAGCGATTTGGCGTGATAGCACGAGATCCGTGGGTCGACACTGATTCTGGTGACGGTCCAGGCCGCGGCACGGCGGGCGTGGGTGGTCGAGAACCGACTCGTCCCCCGATCCGACTCGGGCACCCGTAGCAGGTGCCCGCTCCAGTTACATACGTAAGTTCCAGGTTCGGTCAGCGCATCCAGCCGCAACGAGACACCGACCGGACCAGTTCCGTTATCGATTTGAGACTGCTGCACAACCGCGGCAACGCTCATGCGTATGCCTCCGAGCACGACCTATTATCGAGTAGTTACTGCAGTGACTTCGTGCCACGCGATGGACCACCGACTGGACGAGAGTTGTCCCCTGTGACCGACCTCCGCCTGCACCTCACGGAGATTAGATGCACCGCATGTTTTTCATCGGCAGCTTGCCCAGCGGACTTGAATGGCCGGCTCGATAACCGGCAAGAAGGGGCGGCCCACGCGATCCGCGGCCCCACCTGCCCCCAGACCGGGAACCGCACCGCGCCATGCTTGACAGGATGGGGCGGTCAAGGGTCAATAGCTCGCATGGCCGACCCGGCAGCGCATCCACGCGAGCAATCCGACCGCGCCCGGCGGTGCTACCTCGCCAATCTGGCCGCACTCTACCGACGTGACCCGGAGCTGGCGGCGCAGGTGGATGCACTGCCGTTCGCACAAGCGCGGAAGCTGGAGGCGGCGCGCGACGGGAACCCCACCGCCCGGCTGACGGCGGACGACGGCCGCGAGATCCACATCCACAGTCGCTATCACCCCCGTGAAGAAGCTGACCGGTTTGTTGAGAAGCTGGCGGCGGTTGAAAACCCGACCTTCTTCATCAGCGGTCTCGGGCTGGGCTATCACCTGTTGGAATTCGAACGCCGTTGCGATGCTCCGGTCCTGATCGTCGCCGAGGACGATCTCGGGCTGCTCAAGTCGGTTCTTTGCCTGCACGATCTGGCGGAGTTGATCGGCAGCGGCCGGCTGATCTTCCTGACCTCGACCGACAAGCACGCTCTGCACCGCAAACTCTCGACCTGCAACGCCAACGTTTTGCTGGGCCTGAAGCTGGTGGTGCTGCCGCACGCCAAGCGCTACCACGCGCGCTTTCACGAGCAGATGCAGCGGCGGCTAACCGATTTTGTCTCGGTCGCGCGGACCAACATGGTGACGCTGCTCAAGAACTCGCGGATTACGTTCAAGAACGTCGCCCTGAACCTGCCCAGCTATCTCGAAAACCGTGGGATCGAAGCGTTGGCTGGAAAAGCGGCGGGCTACCCCGCAATCGTCATCGCCGCCGGGCCGTCGCTCGCCCGTAATCTCGAACAACTCGGACCGCTGCGCGAGCGCGCGGTCCTGATCGGCGTGCAGACCGTTCTGCGACTGCTACACTCATTGGACGTCACGCCCCACTTCGTCACCAGTCTGGATTTCCACGAGGTATCCACCGAGTTTTTCCGCGGCCTCGACCACGTGGGCGATTGTGTGCTGGTCGCCGAGCCCAAGGCCACCTGGCACGTGCCGGACATGTTTCGCGGAGGCAAACGTCTGCTGTGGCACAAGCACTATGATGTGCTGCTGCAGGAGTGCGGCCCGGCGCGCGGCCGCCTGCAACCCGGGACCACCGTGGCACACCTGGCGTTCTACCTCGCGCAACAGCTCGGTTGCGATCCGATCATCTTCGTCGGCCAGGATCTCGCGTTCAGCGAGGGGATGTTCTACATGCCCGGCAGCCCGATCGAGCAGACCTGGCAACCCGAGCTGAACCGCTTCCAGACCATTGAAATGAAGCAGTGGGAACGGATTGTCCGCAACCGGCCGATCCTGCGGACCACGCGAGACATTCACGGCCGCGACACGTATAACGACGAGCTGCTGTTCACGTACCGCGAGCAGTTCGAGAGCGACTTTGCCGCCGCCGGGCAGCGCATCATCCAGGCTTCGGAAGGCGGCGTTCCGCTGGCCGGGGCGGAAGTCATGCCGCTGCGCGACGCCGCCCAACGCTTCTGCACGCGTCCCCTGCCACCTGACCTGCTCGCCGATACGGATGATCCAGCCGCGGGCGAACTGAAGACGCGGGCGTGCGCGGCGCTCGAGCGGCGCATGGAAGAGCTCGAGCAGGTGCGAAAGACGGCCCGCGAGATGCTGGGCTTGCTCGGGAGGCTCGAGGCGCTCCTCGAGCAACCGGCCGAATTCAACCGCCTGATCGCACGCGTCGACGCACTGCGCACGCGCATCCATACGCACGACCACATGTACCGGCTGGTGATCGACGTCTCAGCGCAGGCGGAACTACGCCGCTACGCCGCCGACCGCGATATCGGCACACCGGCGACCGAAACCCACGCGACCGCCCGGCGCCGGCTGCGGCGTGATCGCGAGTTTGTGGAGAGCTTCCTGGAGGGCTGCGAGTTTCTGGAGGGCACGTTGCCCGAGGCGCTCGCACGGGTCCGTGAGCGAATGTGATGGACATCGTCGCCGCTGTATTTGCCGACTTCGCCGAGACGTTTCTGGGGGGACCGTCGCAACTCCTGACGCGGCTGGGCTCGCGCAGTGTGCTGGCTCATACCCTTTCGCGGCTGGGACGTGTCACCGGGCTCGAACGCCGCTGCCTGGTCGTGGCGCCGCGCGATCGGCAGGTCGCCACCGAAACCGTCCGCGCGCTTGAACTGGCGGACAGTATCGAGGTGCTGGCGCTGGATGAGGGCACCCGTCCGCGCCGCCGACTGCTGCGCTGCGGCCGCAAGTGGAACCTGGCGGGCTGGCGTGGCAGCCCACTGGGTACGACCTGGTTTGACGAATACGTCGAGCCGCTCAACGTGGGACGCGTGCTCGACCACTGCCACTGCGAAGGCGTGCTGTGCCTGGATGGGCATCAGGCGCTGCTCGACGTCGGAATCGCGTCGGAGATGATCGCCCACCAACGTCAAAAGGACGCGGAGGCGCGTTTCGTGTTCACCCTGGCGCCGCCTGGGTTGGCCGGCATCATTCTGCGCCGCGACGTAACGCGCGAGCTGCTCGAGCAGCAATGTCCGGTCGGCCTGCTGTTAAGCTACCGCCCCGAGACCGCGCAGACCGATCCGATCACGAGGGAAACCTGCCTGCGGATCGACTCTGAAGTTTCGCAAACCCCGGCCCGGCTGACGCCGGACACGCTGCGCTCCCGCGAATTGCTGGCCCAGGCACTCGAGGAGCTGGGTGAAGACTGTGACGCGCGGGCCTTGTGTGCGTGGGTACGGCGAGCTGGACACGGCCGGGCCGGGGGCCTCCCCTTGGAAGTCGAGCTGGAGCTCACCACCGACGACCCTCTGCCCGAAACGACTTTGCGACCGCGCGGCCGGCGCGTTCCGCCGCGCCGGCTCGAAGACCTCGACGCCGTCAGCCGGCTCGCAGAGCAATTCGCCGCGTACGATGACCGATTGCTGGTGCTCGGCGGTCACGGCGACCCGCTCTTGCATCCGGAGTTTGGTGAAGTCTGTCGGCGAATTCGGACGGCCGGCGTCTGTGGCCTCGCCGTCATCACAACACTGGTCGAGTTAACCGAGGCGAGGTTAGACGCCCTGATGGACGCCGGCGTCGATCTGCTCGAGGTTCGGCTCGACGCCAACACCGCCGCCACGTACCAATCCGTTCACGGCACCGACGCGTTCGCGCGCGTGGTCGAAAACGTGAAACGCATCCAACAGGCCCGCCAGGCGCGACAGAACCCCCACCCGGTCGTCGCCTGCAGCCTGACGCGCTGCTCCGCGACCCTGGCGGAACTGGAAGCATTCTTCGAGCAGTGGATCAAAGCCACCGGCTGGGCGATCGTCCACGGATACAACGACTACTGCGGGTTGCTGCCGGGCGATTCCGTGCTGGCCATGCGGCCCCCGCTGCGTGGCCCCTGCCGGCGACTGGACGCTCGCATGATGCTGCTGGCCGACGGACAGGCCGTGCTCTGCAGCCAGGATGTAACCGGGAAAACGGCGCTCGGTTCCTGGATTTCCGACCCGCTGGCGGACCTTTGGCAGGGCGGCGTGCTGCAGGCGGCCCGCGAATCGCATTCGCGCCAGGCGTTCGATAATCTCCCGCTCTGCGGCCGCTGCGGCGAATGGTTCCGCCCCTGAGGCGGCGGAGCGAATCCGGCCGCGCCCGGCTAAGTCCAGGCCTGGAAGCAACATGCCGATAGAATCTATTGCAATCGGACGCCCGGCGCGATACCGTGAAACTATGAAGGGCGGTGGGCGAGCACCCGCCGGAGTATCGGCGATCCGACTGCGGAAAACAGGCCTCATACTCGTTCATCCTGGGTCGTAGCTCGGCCGACAGCGGTAGCAAGCGTGGAGCCCCGAGGCTGATACGGGGCTTCCGGAACCTGTGCGGCTCAGTTGGGCCGCCGACGGGTGGAACGAGGTGAGCCGTGGCTGACTTCATCAAGTGCAACTGTTCCAACTGCGGGGCAAAATACCGTCTGCCCGTGGAGTATCAGGGTCGCCGGGCGCGCTGTAAGAAGTGCGGCGAGAAGTTCGAGGTCCCCAAGACCAAGACGCTCGAAGACAGCGTGCTCGACTGGCTCTCTGAAGCAGAGGAAAAAGAGGCCGAGGAGCGGGAGACCGTCTCGCGGCCACGCGTCATCAGCATCCCCAAGCAAACCGACTCCGGCTCGGACGCGGAGGCCGGCAGCGCCCGCCGCAAAGGACCAATCCGCCTGAAATCCACTCCCACGTCCGCCGAAGAGTAGACCGGCGGCTATCGCGGTTTACCTGATGGTCATGCTCGCTTGGGTGGCCCACCTCTTCAGAGGCGGGGTACACGAATAGAGCGGTTTCAGAAACCCTCCTGCGTTCCGCGGGAGGGCGAAGCTCCTGCTGAGCCTTGGCTCGCCGGGAGGCTCGCCCTCCCGAGGCAACCGATCATTATTGAAACCGCTCTAGTGTGTCGATTCGGGTCCCCCACGGCTAAAGCCATGGGCCACCCAGCCGTGGACGTCGACGTCCGGTGCGGGGCCCGGACGCTACATGAACGGTGCGGGGCCCGGGCGCTACATCAAGAGTAAGAACGCACTATGCCGGCGTTGCATCGACCGAGTGCGATGGCCCGCGCCAGATGCGGCGGGCGATCAGCTTCAGGTCCTGCACAATTATGTAGTTCGCCGGAACGACTAGCAGCGTTAGTACGGTTGCGAATGCCAGGCCGAAGCTGATTGCGATCGCCATCGGGATCAGGAACTTGGCCTGGAACGATGTTTCCAGCAACAGCGGAGCCAGTCCCAGGATGGTGGTCAGGGACGTGAGCAGGATCGGGCGCAGTCGGCGGAGGCTGGCGGCGATGACCGCCTGGCGGACGGGCTTTCCGGACTCGATCTCTTTGTTGATGAAGTTCACCAGGATCAGGGCGTCGTTCACGACGATGCCGGTCAGGGCGACGGTCCCGATCATCGAGAGGATTGTGAGGGGGTAGCCCATCAGCAGGTGGCCGGCGATTACGCCGTTGAGTCCGAAGGGGACGGCGGTGAGCACGACGATCGGTTGGATGTAGCTTTTGAAGAGTCCGGCGAGCATGAGGTAGATGATTGAGAGGGCGATCAGGAAGTCGCGTCGCAGGGAGCCGAAAGACTTGGCCATCTCGCGTTTGTTTCCGGCGAGTGCGATTCGCAGGCCGGGGTAGTCGCGTTCGAGGTTGGCGAAGGTTGGTTCCAGGGCGGCGATGATCTGGTTGGTGTTGCTCTGATTTTGATCGACGTCGGCGGAGACGACGACGGCTCGGCGTTGGTCGACGCGGCGGATCGCGGCGGGGCCGCGGGTCTCGGTGAGGCGGGCGACTTCGCAGAAAGGGACGCTCAGGGGGATCACCGGGGGTGGCACAGGCGTCTCGCCTGTGGTCCCGCCTGTGCCACCCGTGTCACCCACAGGCGAGACGCCTGTGCCACCCGCTGCGCCACCCCCTGTGGCACGGATCGACCGGTTGGCAGCCGGTCCCGCAATTGCGAGGCGCATGGATTCGAGTTCGTAGATGTGTTTGCGGCGGGTCTCGGGGAATCGTACGCGGATGTCGACGTCTTCGCGTCCGCGTTGGAGGGTGCGGGCCTCGAGGCCGAAGAAGGCGCCGCGGACTTCGGTCGCCAGCAAGCGGGTGGTCAGGCCCAGGGGCCGGGCGGAATCGAGCAGTTCGATTTGCAGTTCGGGGTGGCCCTGTTCGTAATCGTCGGTGAGGTCGTAGACGCCGGCGTAGTGGGCCAGGCGGGTTTTGAGGATCTCGGTGGCGGCTAGGATGTGGTCGAGTCGCTGGCTGGTGACCTCGATCTCTATCTCTGGTCCGCCGGGTCCGCCCTGCATGGACTGGTAGCGCAGCGAATTGATGCCGGACAGCCCGGCGGTCTTGTCACGCAGCTCCGCAATCAGTTCGTCGCTGGAGCGGTCGCGTTCTTCGACGCTCTTGAGCTCGACGAACAGTTGGGCCATGTGGGAAATCCGCGCGGCCTCCATGCCGGTGGAGCCGGCGCGGATCCGGGCACCGACCAGGGCCCAGACGGTCTCGACTTCGTCAGCGGCCAGGCAGGCCTGCTCGATAACCGCCATCGCCTCCAACGTGCGTTCGGCGGGCGTGCCGATTGGCATTTCGAGATCGACCTGGATGGTTTCTGAGTCCATTTTCTGGAGATAGACCAGGGGCACTCGTCCCCCCGCCACGAGGCCGACGGTGACCAGCAGCCCCGCCGTCACCGCCGCGAGCGTTACGTAACGATAGTTCACGGCCAGACGCAGCAGCCGTTCATAGCGGGTACCGAGAACGTCCAGCATGAAGTGCTTCTCGGCTCGCCGGAGCGGCCCGGCAACGCGGCCCAACCAGCTCGGTAGTCGCCCCGGAGCGCCGTTGTTTGCGATCGGCTTTAGCGCCCCGGCCAGGTGCGCCGGCAGGATCGAGAAAGCCTCGATCAGCGAGACACTCAGCGCGCACATCACGATCACCGGCAGCACACCCATGAAGTCGCCCATGCGACCCTCGATGAACATCAGCGGGATGAACGCGCCGATGGTGGTGCAGACCGCGACAATCACCGGCCAGGTTACTTCCCGGGCACCCGCGATCGCGGCGCTGCGCGCGTCCTCGCCCTGCTCGACGCGCCGGTAGATGTTCTCGCCTACCACGATCGCGTCATCGACGATCAACCCCAGGACGACAATCAGGCCGAACATGCTGATCAGGTTGAGTGTCGCCCCCAGCAGGCTCATCAACATCATCGCCCCGCACACGGACAGCACCAGCCCCATCATCACCCACACCGCCACGCGCACGTTCAGGAAGAAGAGCAGCGACAGGAACACCAGCCCCAGACCCCACATGCCGTTGCGCTTCAGCAGGTCCAGGCGCCCCTCGATGAAGCGTGCCAGGTTGCTGTGCGTGCGAATCGTGATGTTGGCGGGATACGGGTCGTTGTACGCCCGCTGATAGATCTGCTGGATGTCGCTCTCGAGCCCCAGCGCGTTCTTCAGCCGCGTCAACCAATCCAGTTCCGCCGGCTGACGCGACTTGCCCGCGGCGAAGGCCTTCACGCGGTCGGCGATGCGGATCGCATCCTGATCACCGGTCTTGTAGACGGTCGCGCTGACCGCCGGTTTGCCGTTGAACCGGCCGATCAGATCGACGTCCGCGAAGCCGTCGAGCACCTGCCCCAGGTCCCGCACCCGAACCAGCTCGCCGTTGACGCTGGTGCGAACGATCGTCTGTGCGATGCGGTCCACGTCGTCGGTCTCGCCCAGCGTGCGAACCGCAACGTTCCGTCGGCCGGTCTTGACCTGTCCCGCGGGTAGATCGAGGTTGGCC
>SDBT01006895.1_pt1 | contig 18786 bp, 27 predicted proteins | sample 2277101 | NCBI WGS metagenome assembly SDBT01 (sample SAMN10404973, study PRJNA504765) | marine sediment metagenome | isolation source: marine sediment core GS10_PC15, 103 cmbsf | place: Arctic Ocean: Southern Knipovich Ridge | collected 2010
TCTTGCAGACAGGATCTTTATCTACAAAGCTTTAAGATGGATTCTGAATCTGCTCAAGATAAAAAGCTACAAGAAATATCGTCTGACAGTTGAGTTTTTACCGCCGTTAACCTTTGAGAATGCCAGACCTTCAAAGCCTGAAAAGATAGAGTTTGTAAAAAATCTTCAGCAACTCATCTACTCCACACTAAGAGAAGAATAAACAGCGGAGGATGTTTCTTAGGATTCTTGAAGAAAAGAACCAGAATAAGAGCTGAACAAGGGAAAAGTACGAAGGCTCTGTTATTGGCACTGAACGTGCAATATTGGGGGGTAGCTATTATTAGCTATTATATAACTATTAGTAGCTATTATTAGCTATTTGTCTTTAAAATCAATAGCTTAAATTCACTTTGTCTTTGGTCTAATTTGGATATTTTTTATAATTTTTGGTTTGATTGTGGTCATAATTTGGTCATAGTGGTCATAATTTGGTCATAGTTTTCCTTTGTTTTTTTAGATGAGGAAAAGCCTCATAATACCCCCCCCCTTTTTGACCTCGCATCCCTTTAAGAGTCCCAAAAATTATACAAAACGATGAAATTTATAAAAAAGATACACAAAAATACATAACGATATATAAAAATACCGAAAATTGGATTTACCCACTTGACAAAGAAACAAGGATGAATAAATTTAATTAAATGAAAATAAATTGTTACAAATGATTAAATTGAAATAAAAAAAGGCCCTCTTTCCCGGGAAGGAAGAAGGGCCACGCAAAAAGTAACAGTGATGAAACGAAATGCGCTTTTATTTTCTATCACAAAAAAATTCGACTTGTCAACTCAATCCCTTAATCTAAATTTCCCGCAAATTTCATCTTAGGAGGTAAAGTAAAATGAAGAAGCTCCTAACCGTTATTCAAGCCAGTGAATTGTTGGGAATCAACAGGTTTACTTTGTACAAGTTAATCTATGCTCGCAAAATTCCCTATATTCGCAAAGAGGGATTGGGTCTCCGACTCGATCCCGACCGATTGGAGGCATGGACTAAACAAGGTGAGGTCGAAACAAATGAATACACTAAAAATTAGGAAATTTAAACAGCAGAGCGAGAGCCTTCCCGATGGAAGAGGATAAAAAAAAGGCCGGCGAGAAAATAGCAACGACTCAACCGGCCAAGATAAAAAAGGGTCTTCAACAAAATACACAAGGGGACCCGAAAAGTCAAGGCGGCAAGGGAATCCTGTATCTATTTAACCAATGATTTGAGCAAAAATGATAAACAAGGAGGTTTTAAATGAAAGAATCAGAATCACATTCAGTGCATGAGTTTTTTGTTAAGGAAGGCGAGGAGCCATTTTTTGAGGTCGGCCTCCATAAGTTTACGGTCAAAGATGGCGATCCCAACATCTGGAGGAACATAAGGATAAGGATCAAATGCCCGGAATTCAAGCTTGAAATATCACTGCCGAGAAAGGTCATGAACGACATAATGGACTTGGTGCATGACGTGGATTGCTTGGATGTGAAGGAATCGGAAACCCAGAACGGAGCGAAGAGGCTCTCGCCCAAGTGAGGAAGTGATAAAGAATGACTAGCAAACGAAAAACTCCCTGGACGAAAATTGATCCCAGGAGTCGAGAAATTTTGAACACTGCACTAGCTCATGTAAATTCTGTGCCATACAAAGTCAGTTTGAGATGGGTATTTTATAGGCTATACCAGGACGGACTTTATAAGACAAAAAAAGGTTATGACAATTTTGAATATCTATGCTCAAAAGCCAGGCACACTAATTGGAATGGCTGGCGTCCTGACACTTTAGCAGATGAGACAAGAGGCAGAATAAGCCGAACGTATGGCTACACTGACATTGAAGAGGCGCTGGCTGAAATGCCAGACAGACTTGCAGGCGATATTGATCTTTCAATAGATCATTTCTATCGTCAGGATCGCTACATTGAAATTTGGTATGAAGCCAGAGCAATGACAGGACAGTTTGAACACTACACAAGAAAAATTGATCTGATTCCACTAGGTGGAATGCCGTCAATTCCCTATAAATGGGACATTGCAAAACATCTTGAGTGGAAGAGGACTAAATATGAAAAGCCGATCGTGATTCTTTACTTTGGAGATGAGGATTTAGCAGGACACGGCATAAAAGCAGACGCTGAAGAAGATACGAAAAAATGGAGCTCCGCAGAGTTTAGAATTGAATGGTGCGGACTCACGGAAGCACAGGCTGAAAGACATGGAGTGCCTCATAGCTATGAAAAACAGGGCTATCAGTGGGAAGCGTTAGACGATGAGGCGGCGGCTGAAATAATCAAATCTAGCATAACGGAATACATTGACCCCGGAATCATAAAAGAGGCTGAAAGGGAGAGAGAAGAGAAAGAAGATCATTGGAGCGAGATAATCCGTGAGGCTGTAAGTGAGGCAATAGAGAGAGAAGAGAAAGAATAGCCGAGTAAGTCCCAGCACAGAATCAAAGACCGATTCTGAATGTTCGAAAGGTCAATCTAAAAAAAGGAGGTAATAAGAAATGAAGGAATTATTTTCAGTCACCGTTTTTTTCAATAACTACACTCATGGAGTGCATATTTACAACAACTTGAGGGTAAAGGTCGTCAAAGTTATACACAGCGGGAACCTCTATGATGAGGCTGAATACAGAGAAATGATTAAGGAATACGATGACCTTGACGAAACGAGCAAAACATATTCAAAGGACTGTATAGACGAGAATTTCACCAAAGATGAAGCCGAGAAAGTCCGGGCCTATTTCAAAGGCCGAGTTGAAAAAGGGGAGAAAATCATAATAAAGAAAGCTGAACTGCCGATATCTGGAAATTATATGCCGTTAGGTGCAATCCCGGTCGGAGGAAACAATGAGCTGATTTTATTCGGCGAATCAAAGAGCCATCCGCTCGAATTCAGGATCCAGGGATATTATGATATCTCGAATCTCAAGCCAGTCAGTGTAGATAAACAGAAGCTCGAAAAGGAGGCAACAGAAGTGGAGGTCCAAGAAGAACCTTTATATGAGGCTAATCAGAAGATGATAAAAGCATATGAGAAAAAATATCCAGATAAGAATATCAAATTAGGAAAAGAAAAATGTCATGTGAAGAGTTGCAAAAATGAACCCACGATAGTAGCGAGGTTTTTTATTAGCCAGTATGCCCTGGGCCTGAGAGGCGATCAGAGATCATCTATGTTGGGCTATTGTGGTTCCATTACGATATGCACGGTAGTCACCTGTGACAAACACTCATTCAAAGACAATAGGAATTTGTTGCAGGGATACATGGACGGACTCAGGAAAGATGCTATTGAGTTTGAAAAAAAGGAGATGATAAAAAAATGCACTCGTTGATAAGTGTCATAATAAAAGGAAAATCTGAGGATGATTCTTTAAAAAAAGCACAGATACTTATTAAGGATATCTGCATTAAACAGGGTTTTAATTACGCAGTCCTCATGGACGAAAAAAAATCCATTGTCTTTGGTGAAAAATATCTGATGGGGGAGATTATAGCTTTTGATAAAATCGGAGAGAACATTAAAAAAAACGATGATGATTACGTTTTCCGTAAACCTGAATTCGGCAAAGACAGATATAAGCCAGTGTTTGATAGCTTGGAGATGCAAATTAAATCATTGTATCCCGTAGATGAAAGCATAAGGGTTGCGGCTTATTGTTTGGATAAAAATATGCAAGAGAAAAAACTCGGATTCCCCCCGCGATTCTATGATTACAACGGCAAGCCTATGCTGACCAGAAATGATGTAATAAATTTGGGGAGAAGAATGAAGAAAATGCGTGATTCCCTTTATTCGTTTTACTTAGTGCCGGTTGATATTCATTTCGAATCGAGTCGACAACAAATGAGATATATATCAAGGGAATTTACAGAACAGAACCCAGAATTCAAAGACAAAACTTCAATTAGCGGAGATGTTTACATCGATGATGCAATAAAAGAAGGAACCCGGATAATCGAAGAGGAGGAGATAAGGAAAAAAACCAATAAAAAAGTTAGCATGAAGATTCCGAAAGGGACAGGAAAGAAAGGAGGCAAAAATGTATAAAGCAGATAAAAAATTTAACGAGCAGATGCAAACTATAGAGGACATTCTCCAGGGACTTAAAAAGAAAATTGGAGAACATAGGGTCCACTTTGTATTTGGCATTGTGATTAATCCCGAAGCCAACTCTGCGGATGATAAAGATTTAATTCACATTCATGGGCATGGAAATATTACTGATGTCATTGGAACTATCGCACAAAGTCTGCAAGACCTGAATAAAGATTTAGTAGAAAACATTTTTCAAGAGGTAGTGAATAAAGCCTAATCCCCAGGTTGTGTCGGATAAGCAGGATTATAACAACCAACAGGAGGTAAGAATGTTTATCAAAGTATGGTGTCCTGAATGTGGTTGGACAGGAATAGCTGAGGTTGGTCGTATTATTTTTGAGAAGGCACATGGCATGACAATAGAGCATTATGTTTGTCCGTCTTGTGGTAATCCTATCTCAAAAGACCATTATCGAGGGGATAGAAATTTAACGGAAGAATTAGCTATATGCCAAAAGACGAATATTAAGAAAAGGAGAGGCTAAGCCATTCTTTTTTGGTTATACAGGGAAATGTATCAATACCTTAAAACGAGGGAAAGCGGGTAAAAGATTGGACGACCTTGGCTTTTTAAAAAGCCAGGGTTGGACTGCGAACATATTAGCAAAGTTGGCCACATTTAGTAAATCAACAATGGAACGGCTCTAAAGGTGCAAAAAAAAACATGATAACTACATTAGGGGATGAAAAAGCCATCCTGGGTTATATGATCGAATGCCATCTGGATTCTCAGTTGCTATCAGAACAGGATTTTTTCTATGAAAAGCACCAAGATCTATACAGGATAATCCAGAAATTAAGAAAGGCCGGAAAAGTTGTTGATAGCGTTACCGTCCAGGAAGAGCTTGCAGGCAAAGAAAAAGAGTACTGCTTTACTATTAAAGAAATGTTGGAATTATCCGAAGGCCTAATATTAGGCAAATATGCGGAGATTCATTTCAATAGCCATGTGCGCTCTCTGCTCAAAAAGAATCGGAAAACTGAACTCCTCAAAACCTTTCAAGAGGCCACGAGATTAGAGAAAATTGAAGATCCCTGGCCGGCATTTAAGAAACTCCACGATGCATGGAATTCTCTGGAATTAGAAGCCGGAACTGTTGAGACTTTCAGCATGGCAGCCCACGCAGAGGACTTTGAAGAGTTTCTTGAGAAGAAGCGGTCCGGCGAATTTTGGGGCCATCGAATAAAAAGCTTTCCTAGGCTCACGGCAGCTCTTATGGGACTCAGGGAAATCATTGTCTTGGCAGCAAAGCCAAAGATAGGAAAGACGACCTTTGTTCTCCAGATAGAGTCTGAAATATCTGACCTTGGGGCTGGAGTCATCCATTACGATTTTGAGAACGGCCGGTATAACCTGATGATGAGGGAGTGCTGCCGGAGATTCGATATTGACTACAGGACAGAACTTTTAAATGGTGACTGGCCAGGATTAAATCCTCTAATTGAGAAGATTCGGAAAATTAAAAATCTCACTATCATCACAGACAGAGCGCTGACCATTGATAAGATCAGAGGCCATATTTTCAGCATGAGAGAGACGACGGGCAATGACAATGTTTTGATTGCCATTGATTCTCTTCAAAAATTGCCTATGGAGAACTTGAGAGAAAGAAGAGCAGCTATTGATCTCTGGCTTAGAAACTTTGAGGAACTGAAAGCGGAAGATCCGTATTTGACAATTCTCCTTGTCTCTGAATTATCCAGGGAAGGCCAAAAGCCCAAAGAATCAGGGGATATCGAATACACAGGGCATTTCCTTTTGAAACTTGAAAGCAATCAGACTGAGAAGGAGGTCCGTAAAGCTGGGTATGATGACAACATCAGAAAGCTGTGGATTGAATATGCCCGGGATGTGGCGACAGGCAACCCTATCAAATACCAAGCTGATTTTAGCCATTGGAAATTCGCGGAGATGAAGGAGGATTTTTGATAAACAAGAGAAAGAAGAAAAAGACCACTGCTGCCGAACCGCAATATATCAACGACCGCTTTCAATCGGGATTCGATATTGAGGAATGGGAATACACGAAGAGATCAAAGCAACTACTGGACGGAAAGTTGAGGGAGATAACAAAAGACGATCTGCAGGGATCGCTACCGTTCAATATTGAGAGGGGAAAGGTCGAGGTCGCAATCCAAAACGGAATCGGCGCCCTTGATTTCACATTCATGGAGAATTGGATACTCCACGCCCTGCAGATTCTCTTCACAAAAGCCGGATGGCCTCGCAAGCTCAAATATACCCGTAGCCAGCTATATAATGCCATGGGCGTCAGGAGCTACATGAGAGACGGCAAGAGATACTACCATGAAGGCCCAGATGAAAAATTCAGGGCACGCGTCCACGGTACACTACTGGGATTGTCAACGAAAACATACCTCTTTAGGTTCTATCAGGAATCAGGCCACGACAAGAAAGGCAAGATCACAGGGAGAATGGCCCTGACATATGCCCAGATCATCAAAACCGTCGCTGTCTATGTGGATGAGCGGCAACTCGAGCTTCAAGGGATGAAGCTCAAATCAGAACAAAAAAATGAGTCGATGAAAAAAAGACTATCCCATTATGAAACTGAATGGAATCCCTATGCGTTCGGAGATATGGACCGCTATTTCAGATACCTTCCCTCCGGCATGCCCAATGAGATCATAGAATATTACCGGAAAAAAGGGGGCAGAGTCTCAAGCCACGACTTCGATTTCATCGACTACCTTTACACAGAGAGCCGAGAGCTCATAGAGACCAATTATATGAAGCTCGCGGAAAAGCTGAGAATCAAATGGTTGCAAGATAAAAAAAATGTGAGGCGGATCCTGAATCGGGTCTATGCGATGGCCAAAGAGCTCGGCTGGCTGCTGAGATATGAGATAGACCAGCCGGGATTGAAAGCCAAAAAAGATATGCTTTACCTGAATCCCAAACGATTCTATAAACTAAAAGGAAGGAGAAAATGAGCAAAAAACCACGCGATTTCCACACGATGATGAAACTCAGGCGAGTGTTAGAGGGGAACCCAGACCTAACTTCACTGGCGTTCCTATCCGACGATCTGCTTAATAATATATGCGTAGATTATGACACGGCAATGGGGGCAGCCGGCGTCATCGGCCTGCACTACGCAATCCAAGTAAAAGGCAACGAAGTGGACACGGTCGAGTTGACTGATGATGAGCATGAGGCAATCGCCATGTTTTACTGCAGGTACCTGATGCTGGAACAATTAAAGCGCCTAGGACGAATAAAGGATTATGACATGGGAGGAACGGCATTCGACCATGATTCTGTAGTCCACATTCGCGGCCCTGTGCCATACGGTTTAAGGCCAAAAAGGGGCGTTACCTAATTCTAAAAGGACCGTTACCTAATTCTAAAAGGGGCGCTACCTAATTCTAATCGTCCCCTCAGTAAAATGGCGCGCAATACTTATTATACTAAAGATAATAAGAGAGAGGACAAAATTCTTGACGATTTTGCCTCTCTTTTTAAAGAGAAAAAAACCTTCTAAAAGGGATGTCAATGACTGAATGCAAACTTTGCCATGAGCTGCTGCCGAAGCTGGCACTCCATTTCTCAAACAGGATTGCGATATCGCTAGGATGGTGCAGCTGGATGTGCATGCGATCGGACCTGGGAGATGACAAGGCCTATCAGGTCCTGAATAGTAAAGCCAGAGAGAACAGCCAGAAGAGGTGAGCTATGAGCAAAGAGCGACTGAGCAAGCTACAGAAATGGATCCTGGTGTTTCTTTATGAGCACAAGGACTACAAGACAACGACGAAAGTAATGAAAAGTTATGCACGCCATACCGAAGGAGTCTTCAATCCAAAAGCCAGAACAAACGCCATCGACGTGACATTCTCAAGATCACTGAGAAGCCTTTATTTTAAACGACTGATAGACCCACAGACGGCGAATCCTTGGACTGCGCCTTCGGGACGCGCTGCCGGCCGAAGGAAAAACTTTAGCGATGAAGGTAATATCAAATGGCTTTACTTGACCGACGAGGGAAAGGCTAAAGCAAAGGAATTGCTTAATGTTAAGAATCCAAAACTTAACAATAAGAAAAACGAGGTGAAAAAATGAGCGAAGAATTCAAAGGCCTGGTCAAATTGGCCGGCCTATGAAAGCAGGAAGGCATTGACAAGAAGACAGACAACAACCAAGAGGAAGAGGAGGAGAGAGAGGAGGGAGAGGCAAGCCGACATCCGTCACTATAAAAAAAGAGAGGTGAAAAAATGAAGAAAAGAGAAATGACAATCAAAGAATTAAAAACAAAGAAACTGACAGTAAGAGAATTGCTGATCTGCCAGTATGCGAAAGAGACCATGCTCCTTGCAAGTGATTCAATAAAGCTGGGTGCAAAAAACAATGATGGTAAAGCTATAGGCAATGCCTTGCGAGACTTAGAATGCGAAGCTCGTATGATAGGTGATGATGAGAGACAGCTGAAAAACTGCCTGTGGCTTGGTCAAATGCTGAATGTTTAATATGAAAAAAATCGAGGTGATAAGATATGGAGAAAGTGTTTCACAATAAGTCTAAATAATAGCCGAGACTTAAAGCCGTTAAAAGCCGTCAAATGCTTAGGATAACTTCCCCCTGGGCTGTGTCGCAGAATGCACATTATGTCAACTAGGAATCAGGCTAAATGGTTTAAAATTAAGGAGTTAGGGATTTGAAGATAAAATGGGAAAATTATTTTAGTTATTTTAAAAACCATCCCATATCTACCCGATATCTATGCGATATCGACCGATATCGTCCCATTTCTAGGCTATATGGAGAGTTTTTTCCCATGGCTTTTTAATCGCGGGCCGGGTTGTTCTGCTTGTAAGTCTTTTAATTAGCGCTTTTATGCCGATTATAAGTATAATTGACATCGCTTAGGATAGCGCCTGGTCTTAGCGCAGAAGGCCCCGCTTCAGCGCAAAATGACTCTGTAACCAGGCCTAAATATAGGCTGTGCAACCACAAGAGGCACTGTGAGAACAATTTGGGAAGGTTATAGCCGGTTTGTGTGTGATGTTGTTAGGGGATTGATTCATCAAGCCTACGTTGGCGAGGAGGTGAGGTGATGGAATTACAAGATATACATAGAATGGAAGTAAAGCTGGAGGATGCGCTGATAGAACTAAAAATATCGGAACCAGAGAGACAAGAATTAAAAAAAAGAAGTGAAAGATTTAAAAGGTTTAATAAAGCCCCTTCTGAAAATAATTAGGGGGATAGAGTCACGAATTGACGGTTTTGGCGCTGAAGGAGCACTACTTGAGCATTTGAGCATTGATCAAGCTGAAAATTTGGCTGATGAATTGGAAGATGTTATTAAATTTTGCCTGAGGAAATATAAAGAAGTCGAGGAGCATTTAATAAAATTAGGGAGGGCAAAATCTGTGACGTATATCTGACGCAAGAAAATCAGTCCAAGCTAATCCATTGAGAATGAAGAAGATAATATGGGTCGGCAACTGAACGATCTTAGAACTTTTTTCAGCCGAATCAGCCTTTCACCCCTGATTCAGCAATTATCCCAATTGGTACTCTAATTACTGAAGAAGAGCGTCTGACTACGAATCAGAAGGTCGTAGGTTCGAATCCCTTTCTCACTCAGGTAAACGTATCCATAATTAGGCAAGTTTCAGCGAAATCTGTGACGTAGCTGTGACGTGGGGAGTGGTGTGTTTTTCTGTATTTGACACTCATATCATAAATTGATATTCTTTCTTCAGCAAGATAAGCGTGTTGATGCATGGGTTTATAACTCATAGACAAAATTTTTGTTCTCTAGCAAACCATATATAATTATTAGGTAAAGAATAACAATGCCTAGAGTCAGGAAAATTAAAAAAACTTTACCAAATAAGCAGAAGAATTACTATGTAGTTGATGCGTCTTTTCTTGTTAGAAATTATATTCCAATAGAAATAATTACAGATGAGAGAGAAAAAAAGAGAATTGAAGATTGCCAGCAATGGTGGAAAGAAATTAATAAACAATTAAGAAGAGGGCGTGCAAGGGTATATGTCCCTTCAGCATGCATCGCAGAATCTTTTAAATTACTTGCCCAATTTGCTTTTCACCCAAGCCATAAATGTTTTAAAAGCACACAGCAGTACAACTATTATAGAAGCAAGCTAAGCAAACATCTATCCTTTCCACCCTCAAAGATGCGCTCATTTTCACGGAAGGTTACATATCATGATGTTCCAATGGATAGAGATATAATAATTTCAGTTGACCGCTTTTATGAACTATTTGCAAAATATAAGAAAAGCGTTGGGATTATTGATTTATCTGTCGCTGCAACTGCAAAATATTTAATGGATTATTTCGATATATCTAAAGAAAATCTGCACATAATAACACTTGACACCGCTCTGAGGGAAGGCATACAAAAATCACAGGATTTACCGAATGCATACGACCCAACTCGCAGAGGTCATCGTGTTGACAGAATTTTTGAATAGGGACGCTGAGCGAAACCTATCACTGGGCTTGTTCTGAGTTCTCTGGCGAGATTGGCGCTGAGAAGGTTTTTTCAGGGGATGTTCAGAATCTTGGTAGAAATGCTTGTAATGGGGGGTGTGTTTAGATAAAATCCTCTAAAGATGGGAATTAAGAATCTTCCTTGGAAAAGGATTGGAGTGGTTGTTGCTCTTTCCTTAGGTGCAATCAGTTCGGCTATAACAATTGCAAATTATTGGCGAAAGGTAACTAGTGCGTTAATAACCTTTTTTAACAAGATTTGGATAGGAATAAAGGCTCTGGCATATGCTATCATCAGTCCTGCTGGGCGAGATGTCGTTTTATTCTTATTTATAGTGGGTATTGGAGTGTGGTTGTTTTTTGTTAATAGAAAGCTTCGAGAGTTAGGGTTTCGTAAAGGTTCAAAAGTTGATGAAGGAATAGAGTGGACTATAGAACATATTTATGTTTTAAGCAGCATTGTGGAGACCGAACAAGGAATGTATTTTGAGGAATTATTTATAGATTATATGCATAAGTTCTCAGATTCTTCACGGTTAGACTATCAGATTATTTTTGATGACTTACAGGGAGAACGACTGATTAGTTGGGGAATGGGCGATAAAGGTATTGCTGATGGTCTCTATAAGTCAACTGCTAAGGGTCGTAAGCTTTATAAGAGCGGGAAATTGAATGAGCTTATTGAAAATAGCAGAAAAGAAGGCAAAAAATAATGAAGATAAAAAAACATAAGTTTGATTTGATTGAAAATGCCAAAGATTCGCTTTCTCATGCTGTGGAACATCTTACAAAAAAGAAAAAAACCACAGCAAGTGACCTAAAAAGAGTAATTCTTGATGTCGCTCATGTCGTAGAACTTATATTGAAAGAACGGATACGAAGAATCCATCCTGCGTTCATCTGGGAAAATATCGATAAGTATCCCTCATCCACAGCACAGACGGTTGGAACAGAAAAAGCAATAAATCGACTTTTAAATCTTGAAGGTATTGCTCTGTCAGATGATTCGAAAAAGACTTTGTCAATCTGTAGGAGAATTCGAAACGCGATTGAACATTATGAATTTGAGATTGAATTAAAAAAAACAAAAGCTATTGTAGGACGAATGTTATCATTTATTTTTCTTTTCTCGAAGTCACATTTAGACCTTGATATGGAAGCAGATTTTAAACGAGATGATAGATGGAATGCTCTAATTGCAATCTATGAATTTTGGGAAGCTCACAGCCAGGCAGTTGAAAACAAGCTGTTAGAGGATGGAGAGGACGTGTGTGAGTGCCCAGCTTGTGGTGCGTTAACATATAATCTCTCTGAAACGGAATGTGCTTTTTGTGGGCATATGGAAGAACAAGTTCAGTGTGAACACTGCAAAGAAATGTTTTGGGAATCAGAACTTGAAACATTTGAAGAAGTAGATGGTGACTATGAATCTGGAGTAACCGGTGTTTATAGATATTCAATTTGTAAAAGTTGTATGGAAGAGTTGGCGGCAGAGGATGCGGCTTTAGATGCCGCCGCAGAATCATTACGAAAAAAGTGAAGGGGAGGGAAATTCTCAGAGAAGTAATGAGAAAGGGATGATGGGAGAATTGAGAGAGAACCTCAAGGCTTTTTTCTGGATTTTGAAATGGGGCATTTTCTGGATTCTCATTTTTCTGATTTTTGGTGTCCCGTTTTTTTAAAGAGAGGGAAATATGAAACAGGAACAACTTTCATCCAGATTGGAAGAATTGATTCAAGAGGGGGAAAGAGTCCGAGCTTCTGCAAAATCAGTAGCTAATAGCAGTTTTAAACGTGTTGATAATGAACTTTTTTATAGGTGGAAAACTAGCTGCCTTTGGTTTCTTGGAGAATATTTTAAAAACATAATCTATGTAAAAACTTTTAGGGATAGAGTTAAAAACACATTTTTAGATAGGACTGAGCAGGGCATGGGAGTATTGAATTCTCTTAAAGATAATTTAGTCATGGGAAATTTAGATTCAAGTGAAGAAGAAAAAGTTAAAAAATTTGAAGTTGTCAATTATGTGGATGAAGAAAGAATACAGGAGCTTGCGAGCTTACCGAAAGATAAATTTGATACAGCCAAGTTAGTAAAGCTTTGTGAGGAGCTTAATCAAAATTATAAGTGGAAAAACTATTTCGCAGTTGGTGCGCTTCTGAGAACAATCTTGCATCATGTACCACCTATTTTTGAAATGAATAAATTTGAGCATGTGGCTAGCAATTATGAATGGGGACGAAGTGATAAGAAGTCTATAATGCGGTTGTATCAATCCGCAAAAAATATTGCTGATAATCTTTTGCATGAGCATATAAAGAAAATAGAATCGTTGCCAAAAAAGACTCAAGTTAATTTTGCGGCTGAGCTGGATGTTCTATTAGGGCAAATAGTTATAAAATTAAAGTCATAAATAAAGAACATGAGTCCATCTGAGTCGAAATTGAGCTGACTGAGCGCCAAATCCCGATGAAGCCCTGGCTTCCCTGGATTGAAAAAGATAGTTGAGCAAATTTAAAGTTAATTTCTTTTCCCCGAGAAGGCGCTGTCGCTTAATGGATATTATGTCAACTAGGGTAATTTCTTCTATATTTTTTAGAAAATCTTTCATATCGGAAGAGGAACTAAAGGATAAAATAATAATCAGAAAGGAAGGTAATAATAAATTTATTATTCTTGAAACTCAAAAAGAGAAAAATGCTTGAGTCCTTGCCAAATGGAATCAATTAGGTGTAGCATGAATTACGAAAACTGTAGCTTAATATGTCAGCACATAAGTCCGAAACAATCTAAAGACAAACAAACTTTAATATAAAGAGCGCTTTTGGTTTGAGGAGGAATTATTTGATTAAATTTTTTAAGCGCAAAAAATGGCTTAAAATATCAATAATCGTACTTATTTTAATATTTTCAAGCTTGGTTGGTTTATTTGTTTTCATCTTCCGCCCGTACTCTGTTGGGTCGCCACCCCAAATACCGTTGGGATGGGGAGCAAAGAAAGCAGTCGCCTTTAAGGGGACTCCAGCAACAGCAAAGCAAATTTCTGTAACTGTTGCTCCCAGACATCCTTATCTTGCTGATACAAATTCAAATAATATGCATGTGGATTATTTCGCTTCTGACACTCATAAATTCGGAGGTCCCATAGGAGTTGGCCCAGTTGTCAAGAGCTATGCCCACGGGAGAATTGGTGGAGAGTGTGCATGTGTTACGTTTGATAGCAGGGGAAATATCGTAGCTGTTTGTGCCACTTTAAAAAAATTCTCATTACTTTTAATTTCGCCGGATGATTTAATGCCACTTGCTCGAATGGATTTACCACCGCGTGCGTCTAACAAGTCACTAAATCTTAGAAAGATAATGAGTGATACATCTGGAGGAGCATATTTTTTTCTTGATAATCAAGATCGTGCCGTCTTGATTGATGCCCACCAGAAGCTGAAAGTTATTGGTCAACGCTGGAATAATGAAAGACCTCGTTTTGAGGTAGAAGAAGAATATGATCTCTTACCTATTATTAAGGAAAACAGTGTGCCCAAAGATGTCGCTACATCTGTCTTGCCAGATTGGCAAGGCCGGTACTGGTTTGTTACTCGTTTTGGCCTTATTGGCGTTGTTAATCCTAAGACTAAGGAAGTTTGCGTTATTCGACTTCATAAAGAAGAGATTCAGAATTCTTTTGCGATAGATCAAAATGGCACTTATATCGTGTCTGACTATGCTTTGTATGGTCTTAGAACAAAAGATGATAGCGATCAGCCTTTTATTGTTTGGAGAGAAGAATACGAGAGGGCATCTCGAAAGAAACTCGGTTCTATTACACTTGGCTCAGGAACAACACCAACGCTTTTAGGAGAAAAATACATTGCTATCGCAGACAATGCTGAACCACGAATCAATGTATTAGTCTACCGTCGGGAAATGCATATCACAGGGTCGCGGTTAATCTGTAAGATCCCCGTTTTTAAAAAAGGAGAAAGTGCTACAGAAAACACATTTATAGGGGTAGGCAAATCAATTATCGTAGAAAACAACTATGGATATGACTTATTTATAAAAATGATGTTTGGGCGAACTGGAGCAGGAGGAATTGCCCGTATTGATTTCTCAGATGATGGGAACTATGAAGTGAAATGGATCAACCCGATAATATCACAAACAACGGTGCCTAAACTCTCTTTGGAGACTGGCCTTGTCTATGTATATGCAAAAGATCCTTCCATTGGTAAGTGGATTGATGCATATTATCTGGCTGGGCTAGATTTTGAAACAGGAAAAACTGTTTTTCAGATATTAACTGGAACTGGAGTTTCTTTTGATAATAACTGGGCTCCCATAACGATTGGGCCAGACCGGAGTGCATATATTGGTGTTCTGCGAGGTCTGGTTAAAGTAAGTGATAGGGGAGGAGTAGAATGAAAGAGAATGAAGGTGAACTTTTTTCGGAATACTTTAAGAGCTTGGGCTTTGATTTTTTTAAAGTTATCGCTATAACGATTAGTTTCTTTTATGGCTCTGGTTACTTAATCCAAGCAATTACTCTTAGAAACTATGGAATTTACCGCCTTGAGACTGTTAAACTCCAATATATTGAGATCGGTGTAACATTCACTGTATTGTTTCTGCTTTTAACTGCACTTCCAATAGGGGTTTTCTTGGCTCACTTTAGGATTAGAAAGAAATCGCCTCTACCAAACTACCGATTGGGAGGAACTGGATATTTTATTAACACTTCCAATCTGTTTCTTGTGGTAATGTTCGCTTCTTTGTTCTTAACTCAGCAGGAATGGTCTTCAGTTATTCTAAAATTAGAACATCCCAAAATCGAACTTCGCATATATGAGGCGTTTGCGATTTACGTACCAGTTGCATTGTTCGTGCTTGTGGTTATGCCTCTGGTGGAGCGTTTAGTTGTGAAAAAAGCATCAAATCCTAAGATTCTTTATAGATTTCTTATTGAACCACTTCGCTTCTCCGCGGTAGTTCTTGGGATTGTGATTGATTTTCTTCTTTTGCGGACTTTCCCTTGGCTATTATCGTTAGTTCTGAACGGAGTGACTTTTCTTGGCACTGCAATTTTGTTGGCTGGAGCTGTGTTCGCAATAATTTATTATATGATGAAACTTGCTGATAAGAGGAGTTTCTATTTACTCGCCGTAGCAGGAACTATAGGAATTTTTCTAGTTATGTACATGTGCATTAATGCATATGTATGGGCAATAATAAGGCACATACCAATGAACCGAGGCGGAAAACTGCCAGTTACAAGAACATATCTCGTAACAAACAACTCTGTACTAGAGAAACTCCCAATTGAGAGAAAAGTTAAAGGCGAGATTACTATCTTAGGTCCCGTGTATGTACTAGAAGAAACTCAGTATTATTTACATGTGACTGAAGAAGTTACTGGAACATGGCACCGAGATTGGGTGCCAACTTATGCGATAAAAAAAGATGCCATTCAATACTTGAAAAATGAACGAATCACAAAAGGTGGGCCACGTGATCATAAATAGTAATGCCGCCAGTGATTCATGATTAGAGGTTCAATAACTTATTTGTCGTTGATTAAATAATAGAAGGGGGTTGGTTATGGAAGTTGATTTTTATGATGAAAGTGGAGAGCTAATTGCTTATACTGAGGGTGGAACTTATATATATCTTTTCAGTGGGGAATCGGTTGCTTATCTTGACGGTGATTCTGTATATTCTTTTTCAGGCAAGCATTTAGGCTGGTATATCGAGGGATCGATCCGAGATAATAATGGAAATTATGTCAACTCGCTAGCCTTGTAAAACGACTTTGGGGCTGAGCGAATTAGCGTCTCATAAAGGGACGCTTTAAATTTATAGATTTCTCATTTCTAAAAAAAACAAGGAGGACAAAATGAAAAAATCACTGCTTCAAATCATCATGATTATTCCCATTATCCTATTACTTTGCTTTACTTTTAGTTGCCAAAAGCAGGTCAAGGAAGGAATTACTGAAGAAGAAGCAAAAGCCTTTATTGACCGGGATTTGGAAATTTGGAATGAGGGCAACTTGGCCGTGGCCGACGATCTTTATGACCCTGATTACGTGCAACACTCTAACGAATTAGAAGATATTGTGGGTATCGACGCTTTTAAGGAAGATATTACTATTTTACGAACTGATTATCCCGACTTCAATGTTACTACCGAGGAGATAATCGTAAAAAATGACAAGATTGTGTTTCGCTGGATAGCTACTGGCACAAACACAGGGACTACGGGCGATATTCCACCTACAGGCAAAAAGTTTCGAATCTCGGGGATCGGTATTATCCACATAGTTAATGGAAAATTTGTTGAGAGATGGATGTCTTATAACGAGGCGACTGTATTAAGGCAGCTCGGCTTTATATTTACTCCTCCACAACCGCCTGCTCCACAAGAAAAAGAGTAAAACCGAATTTTGACATTACAAGTAACTTTTTGTTTGCTCGTTATTAGGTATAATTAGGCGAGTTTAAGCAAATTGCTGACAGAGGAAAGGTTTGCTATCTTCCCGAGAAGACTGTGCCGCAGAATGCGTATTATGTCAATTAGATTGTAAAATAATCTTGAGGAAAATAAAATGAATCCAATGAGCAAAAAATTCATAGCATTATTCGCTACTGTGTTTCTTCTTTTATTTTTTCACTCTTGCAAGAGTCCATTCAGCGAAAAGTTCGGGGAAATAGAAGAATATGCACCTAATGAAGTATTAGTTAAGTTTAAAAAGGATGTTAGCAAATATTTTATTCAAGATGCTATTAACTCAGTTCAAGGAAAGATAATAACATATCTGGGAGAAGAAATTAGCACCTTTCAATGGGATCCCGATATTCTCTCTTTTAGATCATTCCTTTCAGACCCTTATCTCTTGCATATAAAAGTTCCAGAGACTTTGGGAACTGAAAAAGCAATAGATCTTCTCAGCTTAAATCCCAGTGTTGAATATGCAGAGAAAAATGGAATATTTCATTTATTTTCAGATCCCAAAAAAATTATAAAAACCTCTGTTGTAGAGAAGCGGAATGGAAAGCCAAATCTCCCCTAAAGCCCTGGCTTCCCTGGATTGAAAGTGATTATGTGCAATCTCGATAACGGATTGTGGTGCTATGTGGAGGATTCAGTTTGGAGAATTGTGCGACGCACATAAGATTGAGTTTAAATTGGGCAGTAGGGAATTTCAGGAAGAGGGGATTGAGTTTGCTTTATGGAGGAGAGGGCATTATGAAAAACAAAGCATTTACAATTATTATTTTACTTGCATTGCTGATGGCACCGTTGACTGCTCAGCAAGAAGTCCTCAAAAAACTGACTCCTGCTCAAGCAGCACAAGCAGTTGAAAAAACGTTGGAGTTTGAAGGCCATCCGTGCCGTATTGTAGCTAAAAAGGTCGGGTCAGCATGGGATTTTGAAATTGATTTGGAGCGAGATTACGATGGTTTGGACGAAGCAAAGATGCTCTTAACTCTAACAGGAGCGATTTATGCAGCAACTCGGTATGTTCACTGGGCATCTAATAGAATTTATCTAAAAAAGTCAGGCGTTAAGTATGCGTGGATTAAAATAAGCGATTGCTGGGACATTGCGCTCAAGATCAAAATGGGAGTGCTGAGTGGTAACATAAATAGAGCAGAGACGTTGGTCGCACTTTTTGGATTACCTCACGACATCAAGGACTAATAATAAAGTGAGACGGCTAACAATATATCAAACAATATAGAGCCACCTGGAAATATTAGACGAATATGTAGCTAGTGGAAACCAAAAGCCTTAAAGCCCTGGCTTCCTGATACTGAAAAAGACAGCTGAGCGAATTAGCGTCTCATGGAGGGACGCTAGAGAATAATAAATTTTCTCATTGAGAAAAAACAAGGAGGACAAAATGAAAAAACTTTGCATGATTTTATCCATGGCTCTGATTCTATGCCTTATGGTCGGCTGCCAGGACAAGGAAGCAACGGCAGAGCTTGAAGAGCAGAATAAGGAGATAGTGCGCCAGTTATATGAAGCGATTGATAAACAAGATATGAATACATTTTTGGGGCTTTCTGCTCCTGATGGAGTGTGCCATATTCCGGGAGTTCCAGAAGCAGTTCCTTTAGAGGCTATAGCAGAAGTCATTAAATCGTTCTATACAGCTTTTCCAGATAGCA
>SDBT01006896.1_pt1 | contig 18785 bp, 31 predicted proteins | sample 2277101 | NCBI WGS metagenome assembly SDBT01 (sample SAMN10404973, study PRJNA504765) | marine sediment metagenome | isolation source: marine sediment core GS10_PC15, 103 cmbsf | place: Arctic Ocean: Southern Knipovich Ridge | collected 2010
ATCCTTCGCCGTGACCCTCAACATTAAAGACCATTTTAACCCACGGGTCCATACCGTCGATTTCCTCGATGATTGGATTGATTGAATTAACAGCATACTCCATGCTTGAAGTATCAGTCCAGTCAACCCGTACAGTAGTTCCGCTTTGGAAACTGCCAGCATCAAAACCCCAAGGAAGGATAACAATTTGATCATGATCACCGCGAACGAGATTAGCAATTTCCACGGGATCAACAAAAACCCTATCATCAACTTGAACAGCGAACACGGCGAAAATCTTATTTGGAATCTGGCTAATTGCCACGCCCTTTTGGATGCCAGGACCGCACCACTCACCAAAGATGGTAGTCACTTCGCCCAGCGGAGCCATCTTGAAAAAGTCTCGGTTCTCTTCAACCCAAGCGGCGAAACCACAGTTATCATTGCCTGTTCCAATGATGGATGATCGGCTCTGAGCAAGTACGTCTTTGCCGTTGTTCTTAATCGTTACGCCAGCATTTGTGCCGTGAAGCTTAATCTTTGATTTATAAACGATGGCGCCCTTATGTGCGATGGAGGTCTCACCAACGTTATCACCGTAGGCTTTTACCGCCTTACGAACGTTGTGAAAACTTTCAATCTCAGGCCATTTTACGTGGCTCATAGCTTTCATTCCCTTCAATATTACTGTATTAGGATAGCATGGATCATTAAAAAGTCAAGCTTATTTCTGACGTTTTACCCTAGGAAATTCTTGTTCCAAAGTTCTGCTTTTTCCAATACCCGTCACGATCTGAGCATGTTTTCTCTTGAATTCACTGGGATCTTTTAGACCACAACTATGCGCGATTGTTTCCACATCATGAATAACGTGTTGAGCATATTCAGCAACACGAACCTTTTTCAACATTGGATCCAATGCATTCATATATCTGGGGTTATTGGTCGTAATCCCTTGAGGACATTTACCCTGACTGCATTTCATGGTTTGAATACAACCCATTGAAAGCAAAAATCCGCGGCCCGTAACTACAAAATCCGCACCCATACAAAGTGCCCAAGCCACCTTATCTGGCGTTACCATCTTAGCGGAAGCTATGATTTTAATTCGATCATGTAGATCAAATTCTTCAATTTTATTTGTTAGGATAGCCAATCCTTGGGCTAATGGCATCCCTACATAATCAGCCAAACTTTGTGGTGCTGCACCAGTACCGCCCTCTGTTCCATCAACAGTAATAAAGTCAGGGGCAAAATCTTTAGCTCGTTGTAAACGGCTCAAATAACGATCAAGAAAACGATCGCCACCAACAACGATCTTAATACCAACTGGTTTATCAGTAATCTCTCGAAGTCGCATAGTGAAATCCATCAGAGTTTGAACGTCATATACTTCTGGGTGTCTGTTTGGTGATATTGAATCTTCCCATACTGGAATGCCACGAACTTCTGCAATCTCTGGCGTTACCTTCATTGCCGGCAAAATACCACCAGAACCTGGCTTTGCTCCCTGACCAAGTTTGATTTCAAACGCTTTAACATTTTCTCTTTCGGCAAGTTCTCGAAGCTTTTCTTCGTCTAAATTTCCATCAGCATCACGGCATCCATATTTTGCCGTTCCAAGTTGAAAGATAATATCATCTGCAAATTCATGATATTTGGATAATCCACCCTCACCAGTGTTAACCCAAATATTAGCAAGCTTCGAACCTTCAGCAAGTGATTGAACTGCGGTAGCACCAAGAGCGCCATAACTCATACCCGAAATATTGAAAAAGCTTTTAGCATGAAACGGGTTTGAACAAGTCCGCTGGCCAATCATTTTCCCTGGAAATCGTTGCGTATCCTCTTCCAACATAGGAAATGAACTATTAGTGAAGATAACAGTTCCTGGTTCATTTGGATCGATTTCACTACCAAAAGAAATATAATTGCTCTTTCCTTTGGAAGATTTTTTAATCCACTTTCTGGTCAAACGATTGAACGGTCGCTCTTCCCAATCCTTATGAAGATGATGCCGCACATAATCTGAAAGCCATTCCATCAAATAACGGAATGGACCAGACCATGGGTGCGTGATAAGAATGGCGCGCCCATGAGGATAGAACCTATTGTAGCAATAGATTGATCCACTAGTAACAATGAACACGCCAATGGTGATTATGAACCAGAACATTTTGATGTTACTTTACTGTACCGTTCTACGCAGGTGGAGTTACAGCTTGACTCTTAAAATTCCACTGCTGCTCAGTCGGTGCGTTGTCCTGCTGCCACCCCGTCTGATTTTCATCAGATTGGTACAGCATAAACACGGCATAAGCGCCAATGGCGATCGCGGCCATAACAACAATAAGAGATTTATTCATATCAGTCCTCCTCATTTTCTGGAATTTCACGATTCTTGACAACTTCGTCAATCAAGCCATATTCCTTTGCCTCTACTGCTGACATGAATCTGTCTCGATTTGTATCGTTTTCAATGGCCTCGACGGTCTGACCAGTATATTCAGCCAATAACGCATTCAGATCCGCCTTCATGCGAAGAATTTCTCTAGCATGAATCTCAATGTCCGTAGCCTGTCCCTGAAAACCACCAGAGGGCTGATGAATCATGATACGAGAATTTGGCAGAGAAAAACGTGCGCCTTTGTCGCCAGCGGCCAATAAAAATGAACCCATGCTTGCGGCCTGCCCCATACAAACGGTAGTGATTGGGCTGCGAATATACTTCATTGTATCGTGAATTGCCATACCAGCCGTAATAACGCCGCCTGGTGAATTGATATAAAAGGAAATGGGCTTCTTTGGAGCATCAGACTCCAGAAAAAGAAGCTGAGCACAAATTACACTTGCTACAGTATCAAATACCGGCCCAACCAAAAAGATAATCCGTTCCCGGAGCAATCGGCTATAGATATCAAAGCTTCGTTCACCTCTTGGAGTCTGCTCCACAACTACTGGGATCAGGGTATTCATTCGTTCATCCATCGTTATTCTCCTCTTCGATTAAAATTGTAGACACAACGATCAAGACCAATCGCCACTTCTAATACAAGTAAATCTTTTTCAACAGTTTTCTTTTTAGCTTGAAACTTTGCCTTTTGTGGAAAATCAGTGCGGCGACTAATAGAGCAAACTTCCATCCATTTAAAGTCCGGACTAAGCACCTCAACATCCATTGTAACTTCTGAATAGCTTGGAAGTCTATCACTTTCAACAACTCTAGTAAGACCACCAACCATTTCGCCGATCATATTTTGGACCGGTCCAAGAACTGCCTCGTGATAATCATTCATTGTATCAGCGGTATAGATACATTGAAATTCTTGCTGCCAAAATTCTTTCAGCCGCATGTTTTTTGTAACTTGATCCTGTTCACGCCGAAAGCTTTTACCAGACTGCCAAACAACAAACGGCGGCTTGGTGCCGCTATGGTTGTTCAAGAGATGGCAGGCGTAAACATATGAACTTGGTGTAGTTTCTGGACGTAGAGCAAGACGAGTAGCATCATCTCTTGGTATAAGATTTCCACACCCATTACAAGGACCCATACTTTCGCTTTCGTCTAGTTCCTGACTCCAAACATCTTCATCAGTATAGTTTGGATTGATGTTGGCCCAAGGCGTCAACAGCGGACCTTCAATCTGAATCATACGCCAAGCAGGATTTGTTTCAAGAAGGATCTGCTGCATAGTGAAGGCAAAATGGTCTTCAAACTGACGACGGAGACGAATCTCACGTTCAGTCCAAAACATTAAGCCATTCACATTAAACAGCGGTTCCATTTTTACTCCACTAACTTTTTCATAGTTTCCCAAAACTCTTTCCTGTCAGGATTCTTTATTATCATTCTATCTGCATAAGCTTTGGCACATTGTACCATATAAACATGCACGATGACCAACATCGTAAACAAGACCAACATTGCATCCAAGAACGCAATGAACGCAAAAAGCTTAATAGAATTTTCATCCATTACAATACCAACAAATGAAAACATTTGTTCAACGCTAATACCAGACAGAACCAATACTGCTATTGAAGCTAGTGGCAATGCTGATAAAATCAGACTTATAAACAAACTTCTATATCGCTTTCGCAGTTCCATTGTTACACTTTCTTTGCTTCCTGAATTTCACCTCTAACGGTCTTACAAAGTTTACCAACTTCTAACAAAGCCTTACGGGCTCGTGTTCCTGCAGTCTTATTGCCTTTTTCTTCAAACTTTTCCATTTCTGCGAGAAATGTATCGAATTGTGCTTTTATTTCATTAACTGATGACATTATATTGTCTCCGTTTATTATTAGAATAGTTGAACAGTATAGCGGAAACAACGATTAATGTCAAGATAAAAGGGCCCGGAGGCCCCTTTATCTCTTTGGTTTACGAAACAATCAACCTGCCATCTGCAACTTCGTCTATGAAGTCTTCCTTGGCGACTTGATGAATATCACGCTGGATGCCAGCAACCAAGTTATCGAATACGGTTACCTTGAACCCGCGAGCGGTAAGACCCTGTATTGCCCACTTAACGCAATAGTCAGAAGCGACACCAGAAACTTCAATCTCTTCAACGCCAGCAGCGTGAAGGTTCTTGAAGAACTCGTCGCGGTCCTGTTCACCACCAACCGGCGCCACTTCACCAATAACTGCGAGAGGACGAACCTCAAGCTTGATTTCATGCCACATGTCAAAAACGCCTTTGTTCAGAATGAACTTTTGCGTTTCGGCGGGAACCTGCTGGGGCTCAACGGCGAGATCAAAACCATCAGTGCCCATATAGCAATGCGGCGGAAATCCTGGAACTCCATTATCAGGATCACCCTTTGCTTCGTCGCTGTCAGGATAGGTTTCAGGATTATGGGTGTCTGCGGTGAAGATCACACCAAAATAACCGTTTTCCATTGAAAGTGACCCGAGATATTCGTTAAGAGTCCCGACCACATCTTCGGCGCCAGGAACGTAAAGGGCGCCATCTTTTCTCATAAAATCGACCTGTGCGTCAATAATTAGTGCTGATTTATACATTTTTAATACTCCTTCCTTTCGGTAGTATTGGCGTATTCTTTTCAGTAACACACCGTAAGTTTAACATAAAGTCCAGAAAAGTCAATTACTTTAACGGAATCTTGAATTCCTCTGGATAGGCGCCAATAACGATATCATGATTGACGGCGGGCACCCATTCTCGCCATCCATCAGTTCTAAGTTGTAGAAACCCACGAATCTCCGTAGCTGCTGGAACAGGGTTCATATCACGGTCGATAAGGTGTAACTCACGTTGTTGAAGATCCGTAGTAATATACGAATTTTTTCCATCAACTACTGAAACATCGTCCAAATAAAAGGTATGATTATACCATGAACTATCAGCCAGAGATCCTGTATAATAATCTGTCGGCTCTTTCATTCCAAGCTTGGCCAGCTTCTCAAGGATGTAATCAGTCCATTCCTCAGGACCAGAAGCACCCAAATCATTCAACGGCACAATCTTAATCCTATCAGCGAAGACGTTCTTCAACATCTCCATCCGTTCTTCCACGGTCCAAGGATCATGAGGCTCTCTACTTTTTTGGGCTGAACCCAAGCAAATAATCGCCGTCTCGCAATCCTGAATCATTCTGTTGATGGACTTTAAGTGTCCTCGATGGAGCGGTTGGAACCGCCCCACCATCAATCCAACTCTTGCCATCTTACCACCCCTTTACAACGGTTGGTTGGAATAGGTCTTTGTCAATTTCACCAAGACGGTGATAACGACGTGAATCTGTAGGATGTTTGATGTTCACGGGGTTCATACGCTTGAACCATGTGCTACCCATACGGTCCATCAAACCATTGAAAACCATCTCCGCATTCTCGTCGCAAACGGTTCCTTCAATGATGATATTCAACCGTTCCATAATGCGGCGGCGATATTGAGCCCTGGTAGCAACAGTCGGCCTTGACGTAGTCAAGCCTTCATTTACCATCAAATCATGGAATAGCCCGTCATTGCAAACGTGACCAACGGCCAGAAGCATCAAATCGAGCTCCAAATACGTGAAGCCAAATTGTGCCTCATCGCCATCATCAACGCCAAGACCATCAGTAGGCTTAGCCTTCCAAATGCTCTCAGGAACACCAAACAGCTTCGCCATCACTGGCACTTCCCAGCTCTTCGTTAGCGCCTGAATGGGGCTCAAATCGCCCACATCGCCGTGTAGCGTCCAAAAGCCAACAGCCAGCTCACTGTAATTGTCAGTGGAAGCAACCAGTCCGCCGTGTAGCGCCGCAAGATTGTAAAGCGTGATCATACGGAGCCGTGCGCGAATGTTGCCGCGGCGGATCTTATCCTTCTTCTCGTTGCCGTTCTGCTCCAGCAGATTGATGTCCAACGCGGACTGCTGAAGAACAGTGGCATCGTAAAGATCGGAAAGATCAATGTCCAGATGTTCAATTCCCAAAACGTCGCAAGCATGAATGCCGCGAGCAGTTTCGTCACTGTTTTGATGAATACCCATGGTAACGCCAATCACATACCAACCAGCCTGCCTAAGCAAGGCGGCTGTCAATGCGCTGTCAACCCCACCGCTCATTCCAATAACCGCCGTCTTTATGCCAGCCTGGATTCGGTAGTCACGCAGTTTTGCGACGATTTCATCGCCAAGTTTTCCAATTTCTTCTTCTGTAAGAAACGTGCCATAATTAATGTCCTGGTTAAGAACATTGCTCAGCCACGGCGAAAGTTCGCCTGTCTGGTTCTGTCGGCTCATTTCTAAAATCTGTGTTCTCAAGTCATTCATTTTCTAACCCTCCTCAGGATTGAAGTTTCAACAATCAGCCTAACGCCACGCGACATTGGCTTTAACAAACTCATCAACAATCATATTGTGAGCAAACGCCAGTTCTGGAACATCGTCAATACAAACAAGCTTGAGTTCGACAATGTCATCGCCCGGCGTTAGGGCGGTATATTCATCTTCAGTGAGCATCGTGTTATAACAAAAATTGATCACCTGCGCGTACCGGGTATCAGAACCAGGCTTGTCATCGAGGAAAAAGAAGTTCCAACGTTCATTTGGAATTTCTACACCAAACTCTTCTAGACCTTCTCGGCGGGCCACATCAACAAGACGCTCTATGCCAGTGTTGAGATAACCTCCTGGCAAGCACCACATACCAGGAAAAACATCTGAATCATCTCGACGCTTTCCAATAAGGATATGCAGCTTTCCGTTAATACCAGGATAATATGCCGCCACCATTGTGGCTGTTACGCCCGGCATCTCAAATTCATAAGTGAAGTTACCCATCTTTTTTCTCCTTAATCGTAAATCTGTAGCAGCAAATGTCTACGGTTTTCCAAGCTCTTTCAGACCATTTAATGTATGCTTTTTTGTATGTATCAAACGGTCCGTATTCCTCTAACTCACATCCTTCAACCAAAGTCACAAAGTCTGTGTCTGTGTAGTGACCACCAATAACCCAATATTTCTTAGATCCCATTTCTTTCTGCCTTATAATCCCGTTGAACACCAAGACTATGGAGTTCTGAACAACGGTCAATAAACATCTCCCAAGCTTTTGGTGTATCGGAATAGGTGCCCTTCCAGTATATCAGTTTGTCTTCACGACGACCTATTCCATAATCAAACTTCTTACCATTTCGAATACCAAGACAGACATTTAACGTAATGCTGTCGCTTACTCGTGTCAATGTGTAAGTGTTGCGCTTCATTATTATTCTTTTTCAAACTTTGTCTTAAGTTTCTGGTATTGCTCCCAATCAGGATCAGCTTGATTTTTCATTTGACTTGCGACTTCAAGCCAATCATTTGGAACCTGACCAGTCATACCACATTTAAATGCTTCAATTTCACTGATGAGGGAACTTGCGCCACCATCGTGCCATTCACCATTCATTCCCGCCGAGTGTTTCATATCTTCTGCTTTACGATACATAGCCGAAATCAAATCTTCAATATTTATCTCTTTAATCAACATAATAGTCTCCTTACTCAGCCAACCATTCGCGGCCAACTTTGATGCTAACTTCGCCGTCATACTTGAAAATGTCGGCGGTTGCATAGGTCTCGCTCAGCCTCTCCGGCAAGAACGATCCCGTTCCAACCATTCCGATCGGCGCCCCAACCGCTCCCATAATATCGCACTTGAAAGCGTTAAAGCCGCTGGAAGCTACGATGAACACTTGTTTGTATCCTTTGGCATCTAGAACTACTCGTGTATTGATGATGTTCGCGGCGCTTACGCCAGTACCAAACAGCAACTTACGCACCTTATCCTTGGTAAGGTTGCCAGTGTCCAGATCATAGGCTCGCTCGCCCATCACCTTCTTGACCGCCTCATATTCCTTCTCAACGTGCAACCATTCGCACACCAGTCCTACGCTCCTATCGTAGTCCAAACCCTGAGCATATCGCCCGCCGTGCGTATCGAGACGGACACCAAGCTTCTTGGTCTGTCCGTCTTCAGTGCTGAAAAACCAATCAGCAACCTCAAGGCTATCGCTAATCTCGCGGCCAAAGTAGTCAACCAGTGCCACAACAATCTCATCGTTGGGATTGGCTTCAACGAACATCTTCACTGACTCGAGAGTGCTGCCAGCATAGCCAATCACAGCATGCGGCGTCGTCCCCATTCCCTTCTCGCCGCCGTAAAAATGCGCGGTGATATCCTGTGAGCTTCCAACAAAGCCCTTGGCACCCTGCATTTTAGCAACGTTGCTACCAACGCTCGCACCATAGGCACATGCTATCGACATGTCATCGCCAGTTGCATGGCGAGCATGCATGTCCATGAACGGTACCTTCGGAAGCGAGGACGCCATTTTATATGCGTTATACGCGGAGATGCAGGAAAACCCAACCTTCTGAAGGAAGAGGGTTTCAAGCTCAACGAGCTTGCTCATCGGTCCAGTGACCTCGAAAATCTTGGTTTCGGAATCGAGCAATGTGCCTTCAGAATGAAGTTGCTTAATGTCTGCCTCAGGGCAGTATTCTTTAATGAAATCCAAAGCCGGTTGAACGGCTACGATAATATCGCGCCGAATAAAGACGCCATAAGTTACGGCCTTTTCGCCGAACTTTTCAACAATCGCTTTTGTTTTGGAAAAATATTTGTCAGTTCGTGCTTTTACGAACGCATTTTGTGCTTTTGTCATAACATCCTCACTTTCATGGGTTGCTTAAATATATTTTGTGACCCTTACGAATCCAATTGTTGAACCAGGAAATATCCTGTGTCCTACTGTATTTATAATATACTATGGTTTCCCGAAAGAGTCAAGAACTTTTAGGTCCACGTTAACTTAAATGCCACTGGATCACCGTTTTGAGAATCAAATTGAGCACGTTCATCTTCGCTTTCAAACTCAAATTGTAGATCACCTCGGTAATATACGTCACTCTCGGCGTTCTTTTTGATCCAATCTAATAGACTTTTTTCGATTTGATTATACAGTACATCAGACTCATCCCAATCCGTTATTTCATGGAGGATTTCTTCATATGCCTCATAATAGTCGAAACGATTGTGACATACGCAATTATTACGGAAGTCTTGCATCTCCATATACGTCCGAAGCATCATAATCTCCTTACTGAAACATTAACTTAAAGCCCATTGCGTCCGTTGGTTCTATAAAATAGAATGAAACGGTAACTAATGCTTTGCCTGAACGTTTACTTTCACCATAATTCATTTTAGCGTAATATGGTTGATCACAGTTGTCATCAAGCCATTCTATTATTTCGGCCAACTTTTCGCCGAAACGATCTACGTTGGTTTTGTTTTTCTTCTTTTTTGATCGGAATAAATCAAAGCGACTGACTTCAACTTCAAGAATTTCCATTTTAGAAAATTCTTCTGGGAAATCCTTTTTCAGATACGCAAACGCCTCTGATGTCATACGCCGTTTCATGGTTTTAATTAGTTAGGTTTATCCGTAGTTATATCAGTATTCTTAGCTCCAGCCGCCGTGCAAACAATCGCATCTCGTTCAGTTTCCCAACCAATAATAGCACATCGTGCGGCGACAGGATTGGTACCCTTTTCTACTAAGGTTTGAATGGAAGCATTCTGTGCCTTTTGTTGATCCATTTCAACTTTCAAATATTCTGTTGATGCTTTTTTATTCACAGCTTCCATTTGATCACCATACATGCTACAACTGGTGACACCGGTGATCCCCACAAATAAAACACAAACTATGCCAATAACTACAGTTTTTGCTATTCTGACGTTAGATTCATTTTCATCCATTCTTTAGAAATCCTCGTTCTTATGATCATCGTAAAACACAGTTACGCCAAACGGGCCTTCATTCGTACTGCCGTGGACAATCCACAGCGTATCAACAAGCCCTTCAGTGCCCCACTGACCGTACGGATATCCGTCAGTGAAGAAGATGCACTTACGAACATCATCAATCCACTCTTGTTCGGCAGCCCAATCCCACCAACACATGAAGTCAGTACCGCCGCCACCCTTCAGTTCAGCAATGTATGTAGCCAAATCTTCCTCGTCTGTGATGCACATATAATTGGTGACTTCAGTGTCAAAACATGCAACATGAATTTCATAACCACTGAATGCATCCATCACGCCCTTAACTTCACTCAAGAAGTCCTTCAGCATGTCTTCGCTAACAGAACCGGAAACGTCAATGGCAATACATACCTTTACCAAATCATCCATTTCCATGGACGGCATTGTAATACCGCTACCAAAGAAACGCTTATTAGGCTTCATCCAACTATAGTCAGTACGAACACAACTCTGCAAATGCATTTGAAGCATCTGCTTCCAATCCATCTTAGGCTCTGTAATGTCCTTAATAAGGCGGGACAAACCAGCTGGAACATTGCCAGCGCATGCCTGAGCGGCCTGGATCAAATTGTCCTTCCATTCGTCTTCGAGTTTGCGGAGTTCGTCCTCTGTCATGCCTTCGCCATCTTCGTCGCCAGGATAACCAGGATCACCAGGATGCAGATCCATTTGAGATCCGCCAGAACCATCCTCTCCGTTCTTGATCAATTCATCATAAACGTCTTCAGCGGTCCAATTGAAGTATTTCTTTTCATAGAGACCAACTTCAGGCATTGACATATTTTCGTTAATCAGCGCCGCATTAATTACATAATCGGCAGCCATATTGTAAATTTTAGGGTCGCGTGAACCGCGCCTTCCCAAATGGTTAAAGACACAATGCAGCACTTCGTGGCAAATAAGGAAGATTAATTCGTCTTTGGAGAGGGATAAAACAAATTCTGGATTGAACCACATTCTGCGGCCATCAACTGCCGCTGTTCTCATCTTCTTGGCTAGATTTTCATCACATTCAATTAGTTGAAGCTTCATTGCGAGGGTGCCGAAAAACGGCTGCTTCAAAAGCATTGCGATACGAGCGATTGTCATCGCTTCCATTGCTGGCGTTAGATTTGCCATTTTTGGACTCTCCTATGTTAATTCAATATAGAGTATAACATGAAAGCTCGTGGTGTCAAGCTCTTTTAACTGTTAATGATTTGTTAACCAACGAACCCATCAACTGCGCCAGGCTTTGCACCAGCGTTATATTTCTTTCGGTCTTTTGAGTAATTCGTAGTAGGAGTCTGGACTTTGTTATGTTCCTTGGAGGGTGTTCCAGGCTTTTTGGTACTGCCTCCACGTCCTGAGCCTATTAAGGCATAGGCGTTGGCCTTTGGAGACTGTTCATCCACTTCTTTGGCTTCTTTTATAAATTCATATGCTCTCATAGTAACCATATTTATTGATTGTTAACGATAAAGGCGTGTATAATAGTACATTCATAAAATAATAGGTAATATAATGGGGCGATTTTTGACCATTGAAGATATAACAGGAGCCGAATATAAGTATAATCCTGTAAAACATGATTGGATAAGAGGAGATTTAGATCAAAATTTTCCTTACAAATTGGAATGGTATGAATCTGATTCTATGGATTGGAACAGAAAAACTAGCGAAGTCCCTAAAATTGCCGTTCGAAGATGGTGCGAAAGAAATCTTGATGGTGATGTTTTTGCTATTGAACAACATGAAAGCAAATTTAAACTCCGCAATGAAGATAAACCATTTGATGGCGGATATCAAGTTTCTGCCCATTGGATTGAATTCAGATTTGAATTTGAAACAGATGCGATGGCTTTTAAATTGGAATGGATGTAATGATAACGCCATATGTAACAACACCAAATTGGAAAATGCCAGATGATGAAAAAATTCCACATTATCATCATTCTGTATGTTTAAGAATGGATTTCCTATATACCCAAGATGAATTAATGTGGGGTGGTGAATATCACGGAGATTTAACCAAATATTACAAATGGGCTGAGAAAAACAAAATAGAAATGGAACATAATCTACTTATACTTGGCCGAGAAATAACTGACAATCTCATCTTTAAAGAGTCAAAAGTGTATAAAATCCATCCTGGAATAAGAAAGGCCAAAAATACAAAAATTATGTTTGTTTTCTGGAATTTAAAAGACGCCAACGCATTTGAAAAAAGGTGGAAATAAAATGATACCTAGAGGAGGACATGGATATCAACCAACAGCACCTGAGATCGTAGATCAAACCTCTTTTTGGGTTTTAATCAAAGAATGGTTCTTAAATAAAAGGAAGATCCAACTTAAACATTTTGTTGAATTGGAACGGGAAGAAACCACAAATGATTCAGTGAAGCTCTTTGACTGGGCCCGAGAAAACCTAGTAGGAAGATGGCATATTAGAATACACAACACGTCAAGTATAATGACCAATAATTTCTTTATAAAGGCGGTCATAATAGCCAAATTCAATCGAGAAGAAGACGCAATGGCATTTAAGTTAAGGTGGATGTAATGGGAATGGCAACAATAGGATGGAGCAAACGTATCGTATATGTAGGTTATATAAATATCAAGCCTGAGAATCATGAACCATACATGACCAAAAATGGAACAAAGGTATGCCAATCATGGGATTTTGACAAGTCTGAAATTTGTAAATGGCTTAATGACAATTGTTCTGGTGAATGGATTTATTCTTGGAGCGGCGAAAACGATGATGAAACTATGACAGTCCATATTTCGTTTTCAGATGATACTGATGCTATGGCTTTTAGGTTAGAGTGGGAATAAAACAAAACATAGATGGATATAAACAGATATCGGAAAAGTAATCCGTACTATATACTCTTAAATGTTGGACTTATGGAAACTGCATTATTTGCGTACCCTGAGGAAACGATACAATTCTTCATACGTGAATCATGGAACGAAGAAGAATATAGGGTAGCCAAAGAACTTGGGTTATTGAATTAGCCTTTTTTCTTTACATAATCGTAAAGCACTTCAAATGACTTTGGAGGCAACCCGTGTGCATTTGGATATTTTGCATTAAGCCGGCCAAGAACTTCTAAATCCACGTCATCTATATGGTGGTGGCTCAAAGAATATTTCATCGCTCCGGCAATTTGTTCACCAAAAGGTTTTGCTTCTTTTCTTTTGTATCGAAAAATCTTATGCAAAACCCATGCCGATTTTTCAGCATCAGTTTTTTTCTTAAAGTTTTTTGGGTATTTTATTTTCTTAGGGGTCATTTACTGAAGGCATAGCTTGCCTGGTGTTTTCTTTAAGATCATATGTCATATAGGCACCAGATGCTCCAATGACAATTATGGTAAAGACAAAAAGAACATTAAAGATGCTAATCTTCCATCCTCTCGCCTTTGATTCTTTATTTGAACGATAGCCTGCTATGGCGCCGCCAAGAAAAAAGATCGCAAGTACCACTAGCGATGAAAAATAAATTTGTAATCCTGTATCCATATTAATTCTCCGTTATGACCAATGTTCTTGAAGCCACAATGGAATTGACGTTTCGTCGGACATTGACAAATCATATCCCTTGTCGGCAATAGCAATGATGCATATTACAAAACCTATAAAAAAACAAAAAGACAAAATCACTCTACCTTGTCGAACTTCATTATCAGCATTATCGCCTCGGATTCTCCAAAACATCATGGATACTTTCAAGAGCACGATATCAAGAATCGTCATTGCCAGAAAATATATCGCCAATCCGATTTCCATAATTCTATCCCTTCAAGACATTCAGGGCTATTATAGAACAGATTGTATTTGATTGTCAAGTTAGGAAAAAGTTAACGAGGATTTACGATCCAAATCTGGGCCATATTACGAGCCTCTGTAAGCTCTTCTTTCGACATATTGGTAGCAAGTTCTCCCAATAACGCCGTGCTACGTTCCTTCATTTGTCCGTCGATACCGCTGTCTATGCCCACAAGAACCCAAGCCATAGCAAGAACTAGATCTTGCTCAACTCCCATCCCAACAGCGTAAAGCGATCCAAGAACTACCTGAGCCTTGGCATGTCCCTGAGCCGCCGCCTTTCGAAGCCATTTTGCGGCGCCGCCAAGACTTTCCATACGCATTAGAGTAATGGCCGCATTATATTGGCCAGACGGTGTTTCTAATCGTGCCATTGCCAATTTGTCCACTATGAGATCGTCAGTGAGATTGGCGGAAACTGGTGAGGCGAATATCGCCAAAACCGCAGTAATAAGAACAAGTCTCTTCATAACTGTCTCCCTATGATGCGACATATACAATAACACATTTTTAGGAAAAGTCAAGGCAATAAGGGCCGGCACAAGGCCGACCCTTTCGGTTGCTTACTTGATAACTTGGCGACCAAGTTGCCACTCATATGCCCGGAAAGCTCGCTTCATATTCCTGGCTTGTACTTCTGTCAGTTCAGTATCAGTAAACACAATTGGCCTGACGTCAGTGGTTATTACGACGTACTCGCGTATGTGCTTGCCTTGTACCCTGTCACTATTGCTTGGCAAGCTCGCCCAAGCTATCATTTCTTCTGCTGTATTGAGCCGATTTTCGTAAAACGGCTGATCTGTTTCATGGTAGAAACAATAGATATATTCACCGTAGATACGATAACCAAAGGAATAGGTTTTATGTTTCCGAAGCGGCGCCCCAGAGTTCATTCCTTTCTTTCGATTTAAAATCGTATACCTCTCACGATTGGCGAAATTGATATTAGCCATCTTTGCTGCCTCGGCCTCAGACTTTGATAGGCCCCTAGCAAAGATATCAACAGAAATGTCCTTTACCTGAATCCCTTCAATAATAATTTTCTTGGCCAGCCAATGACAGTTGTCTCGTAACACGGCGACTTCAGCCCAATGCATGACAGCTTCTGGGTCTTTCCATGAGTTACTGGATTTTTCCTGCGCGTATGAAAAGTAAGCTTCACGGGTGTGAAAAGTGAGCATTTGTAACATATATGACATAATAATCTCCTTTCAGATTATTAGAAATGGCTTTAACCCTCATGGTCAAAGCAACCTCAACCCTCTAACTGGCTGAAGCTTCTATTTCAGAATACGTGAATATTTTGGGATTGTCAATAAAGTAAGGGCCGGCGCAATGCCGACCCTTTAGTAATGGTGAAAATCCAGATGTAGCTAATTCATCCGCCCCTGCGTTAAGCAGCCATCACTAATTTGCAAGTAGGGCCGGCACAAGGCCGGCCCTTAGTAATGGTGAAACTCCGATGTGATTAATTCATCGCCTCCGCATTAAGCGGCCATTACCAATTTGGTGTAATCCTTCGCGAAGTGCTTCCAATTTGGCGCCTGAACCATCGGAAGCTTGAAGCCCTTCAGGCAATCCCTGACGCCGCTGATGGCGAACTCTGGGTTGAAGGAGCCGTGGACGAACTCGAAGTATGTGGCCGCATTGTCCAGCCATCCCTTTGACTTGCCATGCTCGTCAAAGCGATTCTTCAGCTCGTAGCTCAGCGATGTGATCATCGCGTATTGCGCTGAAAGCGAAGTGCCTTCATTCAGCTTCTTCACTTTGCCGTCAAGAACGTCGGCGGGTGAAGGAATCTTCAAGTAGACCTCACGGTAATTCATGAACTCTGACATTGTGCCTTCGCCAATGGCGCCAGCCACCATTCCACGAAGCACGTGATCCGGAAGAGGCCGCGCCATAAGTCTGGACACGAACTCCCAAGAACGCGGAGTTGGGAAACCACGGCTCTTGCTTGTGGGATCGAAGATGTTGAGCTTGCCCTTCTGGAAGTTCAGGAAGCCAACAACGTGATCGTTAACCTGGTTTCCAATGGCCCAATCGTACCAGTCTTCGAACTTAACGTCGAAGTCAAGATGGATGAACCTGTTCAGCAAAGGAGTCGGCATCTTAAACGTCACCGCCTTATCGCCTTCACGGTTGCCAGCAGCAACGATATCAACACCGTCAGGAAGCCTGTACTCGCCAATCATGCGATCCAGCACCAACTGATATGCCGCTGCCTGAATAACTGGCGGCGCCGCGTTGATTTCGTCGAGGAACAGAATGTCAGTGCTGTCACGATCCTGCGGAAGGATAGAAGCAATGGCCCATTCGGCTGTGTTCTTCTCGGGGTTATAGAATGGGATACCACGCAAATCGGTGGGATCCAAAAGCGCGAGCCTAATGTCTCGGACGTTTCTGCCCTGTGCGACCGCTACAGTGCGGACGATTGCGGACTTTCCGATTCCAGGGCTTCCCCACATCATAACGGGGAGCTTCACCTCGTCGGCAAACGCATGAGTTAGGGCTAATGTAATTTCACTTGGACGCATTGTCGTCTCCTTTGCTTCAGTTCATATTTCAATATAACATACTCTTACGCATTGTCAACGATTTATTTTAGTTTTTCTGGCGCAACTTCCTTCACGTTATCTATGTCTCCGTCGCAGAGCTTGAAAAGGAAAGCTTCTTCTTCGTCAAAGAAGAAAATCTTGTTTGTTCCGATATAATACGGTCTTCTACAGAAACGAGCAAGAAAAATAAAATGTTTTCCAGCCATCGTTGATTTGTTAAGCTTTTTGATCACATCTACTTGATGGCATGGCATACACATACGGAAATATTGTAGACCCACTTGATTGATTCGTATCGCATCTCCAGAAGGATGCCAAAAAAATTCTCTACAGAATACATCAAACTCATGCTTTGACTCTATTTCATCATAGATCTTCTTTCGTTGGTTCATAGAAACTTAATCTCTTTCAGCATAGCGTCAAGGCTTTTAAAGGCAGTGCCAGCCGCCCTAACATGGCCGCCACCATCGTAACCCAGTTGCTGAGCAATACGCATCACGTTCTCACCGCCGTCGCTGGATCGTAGACTGGCTCGCACCAAGCCATTCTTAGTAAGCTGCCAAATCAAGGCAAATGGCTCACCCTCACACATTATGTTACCAGTCTCGCTAATGAAGTGGTTGCTGTTGAGGATTGGCACGTTGAAGCCAAGAATTTCAGCGCGGCCAACTTGAGACATATTGCGTTGAATAAGGCTCTCACGATATTCAACAAGTGGCGTTCCAGCCGCTGCAAAGTGGCCTGGCGTCATTTTTTCAAACTTGGTGAACTGTTTAATGATCCCATCGATTTTGTTCCAGTTGAACTGACTCAAGTAAGTGTGAATGCTCGGGCCATCTGGAAGCTTCCAATGCCAAAGGTCAAAATCTTCAATGTAATCAATGATTACTGGACGTGATCCGCCGTGGAAATGATCCCAGGTTATCCCAGCACCACTGCGCTCAATGTCGCAGAAGTCTCTAAAAGTCTCTGGATAATCTCTGGTGAATTCTTCCTTAACTTCGTCAAGGCGCTCAATGTTACTTATATGATGGTCAAGCACGTGAACCTTTGTTCCAGCTTGTAGGAACTCACGAATTTGATCAGGATGAAGCATCATGTCGCACATAAAGACGATGTCAGCCTTTTTACATTTATTAAGCATTGTTGATTGATTTTTACTTTGTTTTCCAACAGGGATATATTCGGCCTTGTCGCCAAAATGTTTCCACGCTGACCAAGCTGATCCAGCGCCGTCAGTGCAATTCGCATGAAATAGAATTATTGTTTTCATAGGTAGTATCCTTTCCGATCTATTTACAGATTATAACACAAAAGTAAACTATGTCAAGGAATTTTAGTAGTTCCACTTCCAGCGGAATTTGAGTTCAAAATCTTTATGGGTATCGCCCTGAATTATGAAATCCAATTGATCATTTTCTTGAAAAACATCCTCATATTTTTTGAAGATTTCAAATTCACCAGGCTTGCCCTTTCCAATTTGTCCAGATAATTTAAAGTCTTCAACCTTGAAGGACGCTCCAGCAGAATTATTGAAATATTTGTAAATTTGGTAGCCGGTATATCCAGTACCCAACGTTCCATAAAACACTGGCTTTGAAAGGTTGTTTCTCATTATATTAAGAGTATTTTCTTTGAGTCGTTCTTTGGCATGTTCAGAAGATATACGGCTATCAAATGGAGTTCTGTGACCTACTTCACCAGGAAAGGTGCTTGGACCTGAAATTCCATCAAGGATTAATGGTTCATGAATCCTAGGCGGTGGCCTATTGTAGGATGGCAGGCACCCACTCAAAAAACAGGCACCGATCAATATCGAACAAAGCTTTAGCATATGAAACGCTCCTGCTGTTGTAACGATCTAAAGTATAGAATAACATTAAATATTCTGCACTATAACAATAGACTTGTTAATTGTCAAGCAATATATTTTAATTTTCGGTTACAATTGGTCCCATGACCATTTGATGGACGGCAAATTTGTCAGTATTGAATAAATTATTGAGACGTTCAGCTAAGTTGTATGCATGGCCAGGATTGCTGAAAGAGCACTTTTTGTACTTCGGTCCTGGATAATCGATCATCACATTTAGGTTTCTC
>SDBT01006897.1_pt1 | contig 18785 bp, 16 predicted proteins | sample 2277101 | NCBI WGS metagenome assembly SDBT01 (sample SAMN10404973, study PRJNA504765) | marine sediment metagenome | isolation source: marine sediment core GS10_PC15, 103 cmbsf | place: Arctic Ocean: Southern Knipovich Ridge | collected 2010
TCCTTCGTTTACTGTGTATCCTCAGACTAGTAGCTTTTATTGCTTCGGGTGTGAGAAAGGAGGGGATGCTGCTGCGTTTCTACAAGAGATAATGGGGTTTGAATTCAAAGAGGCTAAAGAATATTTGGAGATTAATTATTAATCCTAAACTATTAGAACTAAGAAAACTACATATTGGAATAAAAAACTGTAAACAATGTGTACTACATAAAGAAAGACTTAATGTGGTAAGTGGTGTTGGCCATTATGATCCTAAAGTAGTATTCGTTGGCGAGGCCCCAGGAAAAGAAGAGGACAAAACAGGCTACCCATTTCAAGGTGAGTCTGGCTTAATACTATATAGATGGATAGACGAGCTTAGATTATTAGATACAGAATTTGCTATATTAAATATAGTTAAATGCCGACCACCTAATAATAGAGATCCAATGGATGAAGAAGTCTCTACATGTACAGATTTATGGTTAAAAAAACAATTAGATATTTTGGAACCAAAAGTAATTGTATCAGTAGGACGAATAGCCTCTGCATATTTTTTAGGTAAAGAATTTAAGTCAGGTATACTTACATATGCAGGAAGATTTTATGGCAACACGTACCCGATGATTCACCCTTCATATTTTCTACGCCGAGGTAGTAAACCAAATGAATGGGAACCATATCTTACTAAGTTAAAGGAGAAGTTAAATGACTAAAGCACAAAAAGCTTATTTAACAGGAATGTTTATTGGTGTAACTTTTTGTATAATGGTAACCGGGGCAATAGGAGAAACAGTAACAGTTAGTTGGGATCAAAATTCAGAAGAAGATTTATCTGGATATAAAATCTACTACGGAACAAGTTCTGGTAGTTATAACGAGGCACTTGATGTTGGTAATAAGACCTCATTTATCATCAATAATTTAGTGATTGGAACAACCTATTTTTTCGCGGTGACAGCCTATGATTTTTCCGGAAACGAAAGTAACTTTTCTAATGAAGTGAATTTTACACCCGCAGATTCCACTGATGATACACCAGAAGATCCACCAGTAGATCCTCCAACAGAAGATTCAGTTTCTTTTAACGCCTACTGTTTCCCAAATCCATTTAGTAGTCAAGAAGGAACAACCATTACTCTTAGCGTATCTGATCCAAAAACTCTATCTATTGACATATATACTGTAACAGGTGTATTTATTAGAAGTCTTATAAAAGGTCTAACTATATCGGGGGGAGAACACTCTTTCAAATGGGACGGCAAAGATCAATACGAAAATTTAATTAATCCTGGTATATACTATGGATCAATAACTTTAGATTCTTTAACTACTGTGATAAAAATGGCTATTAAACCATAAAAAGGATGTGTTTTACGTGTATAAGTTATTAGTATTATGTATTCTATTTATTAATTCAACTGTAATAGGTCAGAGTTTTAATGATTTTTTACGTATAGGTATAAGTGCTAGAATAATAGCTATAGGTAATGCGGCTACAGGTTTACCTAATTCCCCATTTGCAGTTTACTGGAACCCTAGCTCATTAGGAACTATTAAAGATATAAGATTAGAAACTACAGTGAGTAAGCTGTCACATGATAGAAACTTATACGCTTTAGGAATAGCTGCACCTATGTCTTCTAGTATTACAGTAGGTCTTAATTGGGTAAACTTTAGAGTTGGAAATATAGAAGCTAGAGAAGGTGATACTGAAAATCCCGACTTTATATTTAACAGTTATTATAATTATATAGCATTAGGGTCATCATTTAAAATATTAGATAACTTATACGCCGGAAATAGTTTAAAATATATCTCATTTGACTTAGACACTGATAGAATTAATAGCTTCGGATTAGACTTAGGTTTATTTTATTCTATAGATAATTTTAATGTTGGTGTTATGCTACAAGATATAAATAGTTACTACAAGCTATCAGATGATACAATTAAAAGATTTGATGCTGTATTTAGAACTGGTATCTCTTATGCTTATAATAATGTAAAGCTCATACTAGACACTGAAAAAATAGATAGATCTAATGATAATTTTAAAATAAATGGTGGTATTGAGATCACATTAGCAAATATACTACACTTAAGAACAGGTTTGTATGATGGAAAAACAATTGCTTTAGGAACGGGCATCGATGTAATGACAAAAGGAAACATTGATATAGGAATAAGCTATGCCTACAAAGAAGAACATTTCTCAAAGCAACCTATACATTTTTTTTCTATGTCATTTAAGAATAGAATTAAAAATAAAAGTAAAACTATAGTTAAACTTAAAACCTATAAAAAATATACAGTTACAACTTCTATATTAAATGTAAGATCTGAGCCAAATAAATTATCTAAAAAAATTGGGAAACTTTTAAGGAACGATGTAGTTATAATACTAGAAACAAAAGATGGTTGGGTTAAGATTGAGAGAAATAATTTAAAAGGATGGGTTTCAATGGGTTATCTTAAGAGGATCTGACATGAAAAAGAAAAATATTTGGTATGTAACTCAATGTTTTGGTATACAATATATAGTTACTCGTAAACCTTGTAAAAATTGTGAAATTATAACTGATAACTTATCTTCTCAAAAAGCTCAGAATTTTAAAGATATTTTAATTAAATTATATAATAAATAATGTATTATACTATAAGATTAAATCAGATCAGCGTTAAAGATGAACCTTTGTGGGATGTAGTTAAGTATACTAGTACTAAACAAGAAGATCTTATATTATTAATGACTACCAAGTATACGTATAACAAAAGCGAGACTATTAAAAAGTCTTTATCTTATAAGGAAGCTAATAACTTAGCAACAATATTACAGAAATTAACTAAATGACTTTTAAAGAGTATAGCGTGGAAATAGATCCTATTAAAGAAGAGTGGTATGTCTGTGAATACTTGTATTATGACAATCCTATAGTACCCTCATGGAGTAAACAGTTTAAATATTGGGTAACAAGAAGTCCCGATCTTAAGATATATAAAGATACGATCTGTCAAAAACCCTTGACTTTAATTAAAGCACGTAATTTTAGAGATGTTCTTAATAAACTAACAGGAAATTAAATGCCTAATAAAGAGGAAATCTCAAAAGACTTTGAGAGGTATGCTTATATTATAGATCTTATGTTTATAGAAGACTATAAACTTAGTGCTGCTGAAATTGATGATTTTAAATCATTAAAACTTAAATATAAATTTTTGAGGTAATTAAAAACGAGTGGGCGAGGAGATGGAGAGGGCATTAGTCCAAATAAAAATAAACGTGTTCGGCTTTTTCCATTTGTTGAACTCTGATCTCGGACACGGCTTCTCGTTCACTCAATATTTTAGGAGATAAAAAATGAAAGTTTACGAAAAGGAAATTTCTCCAAATGGTAAAAAAAGATTACTAATTGCTCTAGGTCGTCAGGAACTAGAATTGTTATATGGTGTTATTAAAAAAGCATACTTACATACGCCTGATACAGCAGAAACTGCTAAAACTATAACAAGATTGCGAAATATGAAAATATCTATGGGAAAATTTATTAGAGAAATGAAAATTTCTAATGATTTTAAGGAGAAAAAAAAATGATCCCGACACTAATTGACTATAAAGAAATCTTTTTAACAGATTGTGATGGAGAAGACTCTACTAGATATAACTATAAGAGAGTCTTTGATCTATTGTTAGAAAACTTTAAAGGGAAGTACAGTTTATACACGTTAAACTTTGGGGAGATTAAAAACTTTAGAGCTTTTCTTTCTACTAAATATCCTTCTAGAAATACTGTTAATAAATATTTAAGTATCTTTAGTACTATCTATAAAACTTATTGGGATACTTATAAGATGCAGATCTATAAAAAAGATCAAGCATTCTTTATTACTCAAGGTAATCCTTTTAAGGGCGCTTTCTATTCTAAGAGAGAGCTTAAGAATGACATACGTAAAGGTTACATGTTCGTCAAAGATCATGAGTTTGAGAAATTACTTTCTGCTATACAAAAATTACCAATAGATAATCCTGAAGAGCTTTCTGATATCACTAAGGTTTGCAGGTATATGGGTCTTAGACGAGCGGAAGCATTAGATTTAGAAGTGGATGATATTCAAAAAAATTACGTAATTGTTAATTCAACCAAAACTGGAGAACTTAGATCTGTACCACTGTTTAAAGAAGTTGCAGCTATACTACAGAGAAGAAAAGCAGCTAACAAGAGGTACATATTTAGTTATAGTTATAGTTCCTTGTATAAAGATTTCAAAAAAGCTGTAGTATTAGCGGAAATAGATCCAAATATTACACTACATACTTTGCGTAAAACCTTTGGGTCAAAATTAGTGGGTAAAGTACCTTTAATAAAAATATCGAAATTTCTAGGTCATTCCAGCATAAAAACAACCGAACAAATGTATATCATATTAGTTAATAATGATCATCAAAAATGGTTAGACATAGTTGATGGAAAAGAAGAAGAAGAAGGAGAGGATTATGTATCAAAACCAGAAAAATATGTACCAAATGCAATATAGAAAAAGATATAGATGAATTTAATAAAAGAAGTAATGTTAAAACAACCTATATTAATTCTGATACTTTTGATTATTCTAAATATAATTTTATAAACTGGTCTTTAATATATCCTGGATCAACATTTTATACAACTCAAGAAACAGATACATTAATATTAGAAATTGTAGAAGAAAAAAACGGAATAATTCTATATTTATTAGCTTTAAATGGTATATGGCTTGATACTATGTATACTAAAAAACTTACTCCAGAATTTTTTAATGTTTATATTTATATTTCTAATTAAGTCTTAACTTTTATCATCATAAACTCTTTTTAAACTATGCCGTTATAAGGCCCAAGCTTACCAGAGCTGCATGAATCCCCGCAGCCGTAACAGCAACACCTGTTTGTTGAGCAACAGGAGCAGTTCCATAAAACCCCACATTAGTTCCATCGTGATTCAAGTCTCCATCTATTTCAGCTTCTCCGTCTAATTGAAGTTTTCCGGTTTCATCTATTGAAGCTACTTCGGTTGCTGTGTCAGGATCGGCTGTATCTTTTAAAAAAGAGACCTTTGCATTGGATGTATTTGCCTCTGAATCCATAACTAATGCAATATTGTTAGCACTTAATAATGCTACTGTCCCAACAGTCCCATCTCTATAGAGAGCATTGTTGTTATTAGCATCCCAAGTAATTTTTTTGTTTGTATCTAAATCTAAATTCCCACCATTTAGACTTATAAGTCCCGCAGTAATTATCAAATCCCCCAAAGTAAGAGTAAGGTCACCCTCCTCCAGGGTAAGGCCGGTTGTTCCTGATGTTTCTGCTTTTATTAATATTTTTATATTCTGAGTAGCATTTTTTATAATCTCTAAGTCTCTCGTAGAGCTATTTTTCTGAAAATTCCAAAGACCAGAATTAGAACCACCATAATCAGCTATATGTAATTGTTCAAATGAAATATTGCCAGCAACAGTATACATATTATTTAAAGAATTATCTCTTCCCATCAGAATATTATCATCCGAAGTTGCTCCAATAGTCCAAGCATCGTCCGTACCAGTTCTAGTACCCCAAACACAATTTTCCAATGCACCAGAAGCAAACTTACCCGTACCTGCTGTATTAGCTTCCAAGTAAGGAAAGGAAAAGTTATTTCCCTTCGCACCAGAAATCATATGAATCCCAAATTCTGTATTAGATGCAGAATGAAGACCATAAAATTGATTATCAATAGTATTTTCAAGTTTTAAACCTTCACCAGTATTATTTCTTAAATCCAATCCGAAAGCACAACCTGCATTTGTGTCTGGCGCACCACCACCATCATCATGTATATATATACCGCTACCACCATTACCATGAGAATGGACGTCATACATTCTCCAAAGATTATTATTATTTGAGTTTTTGCCAATTCTAACTCCGTCGCCTTTATGCATTCTAGTAGAAATGGATCGCAATACCGATCTTCCGCCTTCCATAGAAATACCATCACCAGAATCATTAGCTACACAATTAATATCAAAATTTTCCAAAGCACCACTTTGACCAGTCCATTGAATGCCATCACCATTAAATCCCTTTATTAATTCAGTACCACCATTTGATGTATTAAAATCTGTATTAGAAGAACGCCCTGTGCCTTTGACAATAATATTGCTCAAATTAAATAAAAGAGAAGAACCAAAATAATAAATTCCACCAGGAATAAAAAGAATACCACCGTTAGTAATACTATCATAAGCAGACTTTATTGCAGCACCACTATCAGTACCATAGGCAAAGTCCTTACTTGAAACAGTTGTGGATGCTGTTGCGGTTAATTCTACCGAGGTTAAACTGTTTATAGAAGCTATTGTAGTTTTTAAAATTGCAGAAGAAGCTCCGGCACCTTGAATAGTTATAGATTTCCCAATATCACCAGAAACAAAAGCTCCTGCAGCAGAAGTAAATGTAGCATCAGAATTTGTTATAGCTCCGTCTACACCCTTGATACAATCAGCCACCGCTCCATATTTAGGATGAGTAACATCAACCAAAGGATTAGGCCCAGAAAATTTAGACGATTCTAAATTAGTAGTACCACTAACAATAAGATCTTTTTCTACAAATACTTTATTTCCAGTAAAATAACCTGCGTAAACATTTTCACCAGTTAAAGCTGAGTCTACATCACCATGCACCCCAATAAGATCAACTCTAGTTCCTGGAGTTCCTCCACCCCTAGTTCCTGCTCTCCCATAAACACCAGCAAATCTTACATTATGTCCTAAAGAATTATTTACCACAAATCTATTAAACACAGTACCAGCTACTGCGCCTCGGTGTTGTGTTCCTGGTCCATCAAATATATTTTGATTTCCTCGAATTTCATAATTGCATGATATAGGATTATGAGGATTGCTTTGGTTATCGTCTACAAATATATCAGCAAAAATAGCGCTACCACTTTGTATTAATAAACCATCTGTACTTCCAACAATATTTTCTCCTATTGTCACAAGTTCTATATCATTATCATCAAAAAATCTTAAAGCATTAGTACTAGTATCAGTCTCAATTCTCTGGCCCTCACGACTAGTTTTGATCTCTACGTCCGTAGTTACAGTTACAGTAGGCATAGCTTCAGTAGACTCATTACCTGCATGATCATAAGTACTGGCATATAATTTATAAGGCCATACGTCTATAAGTGTCCCGCTAGATACCTCATTCACGACCGTACATTCAGGTATAGTAGTATTAGATCCTTTAATAATAGTCTTTATAGGCTTAGTAGTTCCTGATACTACAGTATCGGTATCCCATATATGTATCCCCTTAAGATCAATATTAGTAGGGTTAGTCCATGTCAATCTTATAGCTTTTAAAGATCCAGTACCAGCTAGACTAGTAACTAATCCTGGAGGTGTAATATCTCCTGCAGTGCCACTAATACGTATACTACGAGTACCTCTGTTACCAAATCTATTAAAAGTATCTACTTCATAAGTATAAAGATCCCCAGATTTAACATTAAAATGAGTTCCAGAAATTATAGAACCAATAGAAGAGTCTTGAGTTATATCTGTTAGATGAATAGTTCTCTCCATATAAATAGGATCAAATTTAGCACCAAGAAAATTAGTTCCGCTTACAGTTACAATTGTTCTATCTGCTCCAAGATCAAACTTTGATCCTGATATTTGATAAGTAACAGCTATGGGTCCTGGTATACCAAGTGTTCCAGCTATAGGAAAATCATCTAATTGACTACCGGATATTACAAAAGCATCTGTTCCCCATCCAGAAACTACATCAAAAGAAAGTCTTTCATTAATTACATTATATAAACCATAACCACTTTGCCCTCCAACACGATCATTACCAGAGGCAGCAGTTGATACAAAACGATTCCAATAAATTATATTAGATAAGGTAGGACCATTTGCCCCGTCAACAAAAACACTTTCAAATCCTTGATTACCTCTACTCCTATTATAAGTAACAGGTTGAGATCTATCAGTCTCATTAGTGGATGTCCCCGAAACAAAAGATCCTAAGTCCCCCAACAATTCGAAAGTTGTATCTCCTTTTTCTTGATACAGTAGGATCGTTAAAGTCCATGTTCCTTTTTGATCAAAGTTTAAATTTATATCACTATTAGCATACCTCTGTGTACCACTACTAAAAACTTTAATAGGCGCACTAGATTCAAAAGCTATATAAACAGCTAAAGAAATATCATTATTTACTACAGGATTAATTACTACAGTTACAGGAGACGACACATCTAGCTCAGTAGTTATAGATCTATTATGATTATTACCTACAATATGTAAAGATAAATTACCACTTGCAGTTGCTACAGATCTACTTTGTCTTCCGATAGTAGTATTAAAATTCTCTAAAGTTAGGTCTTCAAATTGTCCTCTATTGTGTAGGTACTGACTATATGTCCAGACTAGATTTCTAAGTATATTTCTTTTTCTTCTGTTAGAGGTGGGGTCTGTAGGATCAGAAGCAGGTTCTATAGCTTCACCAGGAGGTATGGCAAGGGCGGGGGGTTTAGCTTGAAAATGACTTATGTTACCCTCACTAACTAAACCTAAATCTTTCTTAGGATCTTTTTCTTCAATTAGTTTCTGTATATTTTGTATAAATTTTTTACTCATTATGTAACTACGTCAACTCCCCAAATAGGTCCTAATTTTATACCAGATGTTGCGTCTCCGTCTTCAAAATTGTTAAGTCCTGCTGATAATCTTACAAAACTTGGAGTTTCCGTACTGATTAGATCTGTTCCTGCAATAGGTTCCCAAAAATGTGCAGAACGTAATTTAATAGTACGACCAGATTTGTCTGTTAAAAGAACTTTTATAATAAAATAATGACACATCCAAACATTTGTTTTAGTTCTAGCAGTTACAAAATTTCTTACCCAGTCATCCCAATCAAGATTTAAACTACTACTTGGTTGAAGAAATTGTTCAAAATTTGTATAATCTATAAATTCTGCAGTAGTATTAAACTCAAAATTGCTTTGGATACCTCTTCGTATTCTTCTAACATCAGGAACAAGATCATTACTCTGGTGTCCGAACGGGTAATGTTGCACCTCAATTCGTGATTGAGCAGGTCTAATATTAGAATTCGTTCTATTTATAGTCATGCTTAAACCTTTATTAGTATTATCAGTAGTATCAAATCCTATAGGTTTAATAGCTTGTGTTCCTATTAAAAATACAGGACTCATAGTTAAATCTGCAGTTATAACTTCCCCACGTTTAGTGTATATAAATATATTAGGTGTAATATCTTGTAAAGTATTAACCGTTCTTTCCACACCAGCAAAATCTACTACTTTAAATACTAAGTAAAATTTAGCAAAAGATTCTGTTACTCCAGAAGTATTGATAGGTTCAGCAGCAAAATATTGCTTAGAACCTTGTAATTCATTTACATCTATTAACCATCTATCATTCCAGTCTCCTTCTAGATCTACCCCATCCCATGTTACTTTTTTATTAGAACCAAAAGTTTCTCTTGCCCATCCTTTTTGTCCTTCATCTCCATTTGGATTTAACAAGTCAGCTATCTTAGTTGAAAATCTTTCATAGTCTGCCCATACTTCTATTTTAAGAAAACCACTAACTACCATATCAAAAGCTATTTCTATAAAAGTTCCCGACTCATCAGCAGAATATGGATCATAAGGACTTGCTGGAGTTCCTCCGTTAGTTATTCTAATATCAACTATAGGTTTATTTTCAAAGTCTTCTATAGATACAGGCATTTTAGGTGTAAAGCTTTCCCATGGAGGAAATGATGTAGTAGAAAAAGTATCAAATGCTTCTTTTTGACCCCAACGAGTGTTGATATCTTCAATCCATAGTCTGTTAGAAGTATCTATTGAAGATTTGTTAGCGTCATTGACAAATATACAGTCTCCTATCTCTAGCAAGGGATGTCCTAATGCCTCAAAAGTAGCTTGATTTGCAGGAAATCTAAATCTATCTAAGAATTGTACAGCCCAATAGTCTGCTCTGTCTTGTGCACCTATTGAGGGTTCGATCAGAATAGTCTGAGAAGGTCTACCAGTAAAGTTTATTGCGTTCTTATTAAAGATACTATTAATATCAGTGGCTCTACTTACTATAAACTTACGTGTAGGATTGTTAGGATTTATAGGATTGTTTAGTCCTCCTCCTGGAACTTCTACTCCTACTCGACGGGCCACGACGATTACGTCATTACGTAAATCCTCTCCATCATTAGAAACATCTAACTTAAGAACAGTACCTGAAGCTAATGTATCGTCAGTTCGGAATGTATAAACTGGTAAATTCCTATCCTTATCAAATATAAAAAAGGAATTAAATCCCATTAAAGTTCCAGCTTTTGCTTCTGCATTTGACAGTCTTGTAACACGTATAGTATGCTCGTCTCTTGTTAAACCAGTACCAATATTAAACAAAGTAGGATTCTCTATAGATTCTCTATCAACACCATGATAAAACATTCTTTTTGTACCTGTAATAATAGGCTCATTACTTAATGGGGAAACCCTTTGAGCAGGTATAAATTTTTCTAAGCCGTGCTCATAAAAAGCAGGAACGTATGTACCAGTTACAACTGGGGTAGCTGTGGACCAAGTTGATCCTCTTCTTACTTCAGCAGATGCTACTGCAGTTCTTATTCTAGTGCCTGATACTGGTAGGCTATCAAGAAGATCTATAAGTAAAGAAGGAGGAGAACCACCAATTGTAGATCTAATTATTCTATCTACATTTCCATCTGGAAACTCAAGTATAATTCTATTACCAAGAGAGAAATTTCCTCCTACTTTAGACATATACTGTACTTCAGATAAATTTGGGTTTCCTGAAGCAAGTCCTGATACTACTTGTGCTTGTACTCCACCATTTGTGTCATATAGAACTGATACTAGATCTATTCTTTCACCTGTAAAGGAGTGTTCTACGTAGTCTGCAGCCGTGTTTGTTTCCTGGTACGTACCGCTTATTACATCTAAGTTGGGGTTCTTTCCACTCCATGTACCATTTAAAGTTATTCCTATGTCTTCACTTGCTACTAGGGTGGTGGGGTTATTTCTTGATCTTAGGTAGGGTGCCCCGTCATAAAATGAATCAAATCCAGTTTCCCAACCGTATGGTTCAATTATCTTGTTTACGTAGTCAAATATAGTATCTCCGAAGTTACTTTTTAATCTATATTCATCATCTGGTTGTTCAAATGAAAAAACTCTACTTGGCCCCCCATAATTTCGGGCCTTCTCTAACACTACTTTTGGTGTAGAATTTTCTATCAGATTCGATCCTTCAACTTGGGACTCCGCATTGTTTAAGAATAATCTATTCTTATTAAATAGATGTGGATCTATTCCTCCTCTTATCATAAGAGCTTTGACTGCTTTATCTAAGCTCCAACCGTCAAACGAAGGTACAAAATCAATGCCATCAGGTCTAATATCAGTAAAATCTAATCCTGCGAATTCTGAAAGCCAGTAATCAAATTTTGATGGAAAATTCATGTTAATTGTATCTTTTAAAAATGCTCCAAAACTTTCACAATTAACTTTGATGACATCTGAATTTCTATTTGCTCGATCTATATCAAAACTTTTTATATTGCCAATAAATTTTTGAACAAAAGTATTTGTACTGTTGTCTTCTTTGTACCCAACACTAATTTTTATTATGTCAGTCTTACGTAAATGTTTATTAAATTTATCTAGTACATCTTCGTATCTGTCTAAAAACTTATTGTAAGAATATCCGTTTAATATGTTAGTGGGCTTAACAATAGGTATTGAAAAGGATGCTTGAGCTATTTCATTATCACTACCAGAAAAAGAAACATTTGTTACATAATTAAGTGTTTGAGTTGGTAGTACTGCAGCGTTACTTCCATTTATCTCAGGGTATGTGACTCCTGCCGACACCGGATGGTATTGTGTATCTTGATCACTTTTCCAAAGCAGGACGAAACCACTTTCTGATAAATCTTTTGTAGTATAGTATTCTACAACTAATGTGGTGGCAGAACTTATTGAAATATCTGCACTGGTGTTGTAGGTGCGAGGCTCAAGAATTTGAAAAGTACTAGGAGAAGAACCAAAAACATTTGTTGCACCTAATTGAACTCTGGCAAATCCATACCCAATAATTTTAAAAGTGAAAGTTTTTGATCCTGAGTAATCAGGGGGATAAAATGCGCCCGTAAATTTTAAAGCAAAATTGTCTTCCTTTAAAATCCCAATAGGAGTTTTTGTAAAACTATAGAAGCCGCAGACATTCGTGATCCCATTATATTGTTTTGTTAAATTTGAAAGACTACCAAATTCTGGAACATTGTTATCTGTAAGCAAGTAACCAACTTGTTCCAGCCCTAAACTAGCAACTGTTAATGGCGAATTAATAATTTCAATTTTTACAACCGGAGTTGAATTTTTAGATTCAAAAGGAGAAATTGAACTAGAAAATTTAACAGGTAGGCTCAATTATCTCACCTGTTTTTTTATCTACTTTTTTCCAAATAAATCCTTTTATTTTTATTTGTTTACGTACAGCTTTACTAACTTCTCCTGCCCAAAGTTCAAAAAATTCCTCAATTTCTGTCATTGAACTCCATATTTTGAATACATTATTATTTTTTGGATCAATTTGTGCTATAGATTTTTTATGAGCTATAGCTATTTTATTTTTTGTTTCTTCTAAGTGTTTTCTTCCTTGCCAATGTTTTTGTTTGCCAATTAAGGCGATAGATATTTTATGCTTAGTTTCCTTGGTATGTTTAAATCCTTTTGTAGCTATAGACATTTTCTGTCTTGTTTCTTCAGTATGTTTTTTTCCAGTTAATGTTTTAGATATTTTATCTCTAGTTTTTTTGGAGACAGGTTTACCTTTTGCTGAGTTGGACATTTTATTTTTAGTATCTTGTGTATGTTTGCGTCCTGTCACAGCTCGTGACATTCTTTGTTTAGCTTCCTTTGAAAATTTTAATCCTAAATTACTCTTAGCAATTAGTCTAATATTATATAACTGATTTTTATTAAATTTATTAAGATATTTTTGTTCCATAATAAGTAATTTCTTTTTATCTGGTACAAATTGTAATACTTCGAATTTAAAATTTTCTTCTCCATGTTTATTAAATGATCTTTGTAGGTGTCTATTTTGATGAGAATTTTTTCTTAGATTAACAATATGACTAGTATGCCATCTTTTATACATATTAACAGCACTACCCACATATACCTTACCATTTACTAGATTTTTTATTTGATATATACCTGAACAATTTAAATCTTTCATATTATATATCCTCCGTATAAATCCACGAGAATGACAAGCTAATTCTAAAATCTCCGCCACGAGGACTAGTTGTACTGGTGTCTGTCACAAGGATCTTTTTAAATCCTAATGCATTTATATCTAATGAGCCTAAATGTAGCTTTTTGTTCAATCCTTTATAGCTCTTGATTTCAGTTCTTATGCCAGACATTACTACACTACTTTCTGGAAAAGCGTCCCACGTAGCTAACCTTATTCTATTATCCTGATTAGACTGTAACAAAATAGCACTACCGTCTATAACATCTTCGACATTTGCATCAAAAGAATCAACTAAATTTATTTGAGAAGGATTTATTGGAACTTGATATGCATTTGTGTCATCAATATCAGTGAATCTCAAGCGTGTTAAAGCCACTATTTACCTCCTAAAATGTCTTAGCTGTACTTCTATTATTTCTTACTGAATCGTTGAAACTCTTATCTAGCTCTGCTACAAACGATCTTGCGGCTGCTGCTCCACCTGCTGTAGTAGAAGCATTTATATTTACATTTTGAATCGTGAGTCCACCATTAATTCCTCCGCCAAATGATCCTTGCACTGGGGGCGGAACAAATCGCGCCGGAGCGTTAATAAAATCCCTACTAAGCTCAAGTAGCTTGTTATTATTCTCAATAGCCGTACTATTTCTATCAGTAGCAGCTTTAAGAGCACTTAATGGCTCTATAAAGTCTCTCTTATTATCAAACAAACCCCCAAGAACTCCGCCTACTGCTCCTCCTAATAAAGCTCCCCCTGGAATAGGCAAAAGCGATCCTAATAACGAACCAATACCTGCTCCTATCCCTGCTCGTGCTCCGCCCCCACCAATCAATTGACCTAGTATTTGAGCACCAATTTGAAGTGAAGCCTGTAATGCGGCTGCTCCTTTTTTATGGGCTAATTCAATTCTTTTACTTCCTATATCTATACCCACTATATGTCCATCAATTATTTTAAAATTAACTTCTAATGCACCAGTCTGATGAGCAACTGTTATAGCTGATCCTGTATTTACTGCGCTTAAAGCCGCGGTTGTTGACAATTCTTCAGCAACTTCAAATCCTGCTTCAGTCATCTTTCCACCAATCTGTGAAGCTATAGCTACACCTATTCCTTGTCCTCCTATCTGTACATCTAATAAAGCATCTACTAAATTCTCAGTAGACTTTCTAAAAGCAATATCAGCTATACCCCCAAGAGAATCAAATACATCTGTAAAGATATTACCAAGCTCTTTAGCATCCTGTTGTAGTTCTCTAAGTCCTCTTTGTGCTTCTAATATATTTTGATTGATCCTAGAACGTTCAGTCTCAGTAGTAGTTAATGATAACTGTTTTCTAAAATCTGCAATTTCAAATTCTAATTCTTTTCTCTTAATAGCTATATCATTTTCTGCTTTAGATCTATCAGCTATATTAGTAGGTATAGCTGTTAAACCTGCAGAAATAGAAGACCTAATCTCTTGATCTAAAGCTTTTGCTTGTTGAATTAGTGCTTTTGTAACTTTATTTTCAACACCAGCTATTTTTGTTTTTATAGCTAGACGTCTAACATCTAAAGCTGTAAGTGCTGCTAGAATAGCATTCTTTTTTGCGTCACCAGATAGAGAAGCTGCATCAGCTATAGCTATTTCAGCAGCTTTCTCTGCTCGTGCTAGTTCAAGTTTAATTAATTCTTTATCAATAGCCAATTGTCTTTGTAAAGATTCGGCTACTTTAAAACCACTTTGTGATTGAGTTTGTGCTGCAGCAGACAGCAATCCTAAAGCATTTTTTTGTTTATCAAATTGAGCATTCTCTTCAGCTAAAAGTTTTTTAAGTGATAGCTTTATTATAAGCTGTTGCTGTAATTTATTCCTAGCTTCTCCAATAGGAACTAATAATTTATTTTCTAGTGATAATAATTCTGTAGTTGTTGTCTTAATGTCTGCATCTAATTTTGCAATTTCACCTTTAAGTTTTTTTCTATCTGCTAAAACTAGTCCAGCGTTTTTTTCTTTGTCATCTATCTTTATAGTTGTTTTTAAGTTCTGATCAAGTTGGGCCTGGAATGCGCTACGTTTAGCTAACAACTCTCTTCTTCTTAATGTGACTTCTTCTAACAATGAGCCAAATACTTTTAATGTAACTGCTGCTTCATTAAAAGGTTTTCCTAATAATTCAGCAATTCTTTTAGTTTCGGCAATTTCTGTATTAAAATTATTAATTCTAAATATCGTTTCTTGTACTTGCAATTGTAATCTATTAAATAAATCAATAGCAAAAAAAAGTGGTTTTTTTAAATTAGTATCATCTATTTCTACAGGTAAAAATAGTCTAGACTTTTCTTTAAGAAGAACTCGTTGTACTTGATCACCAAGAACAGCAACAAATTTTTGTACTTCTGCATCACTTAAAGCTTTTTCAGGATCTGCTATTTCAAAATCAAAGTCAAGATTCTTTAAACTAACACCTTTAAAATTACCCTGTGTTAAATCATTTGTTGCTTTAATTATTCTTTCAATTGCAATTTCTACTTTTTCTAATTCGTCAGCCTTCAAATCTTCAGGTAATATTTCAACACCAAGTGCTTGATTTCTTAATGCAACAAAAGTTTTTTCTTGAGCATTTAAAAGTCTAAGTTCTTCTGTTAATTTCGTTACATTTTTAATATCTTCTTCAGTCTGTGCTGATTGGAAATCAAAAGTACCAGCACCAGCACTAACAGTTCCGAAAATAGATTTTTTTCCGGTACCTTTTGAAGATTCAGCTATTTTCTTTGTAACTTTGTCTATGTTAAGGGATAACTCAAGTAGATCTTTATTGATTCTATTTGCAGTATCAATCTTACTAAACTCTTCTACCCCAAGCTTCAATTGGCCTAACTTTATTCTATTTTCTTCAATAATTCTTGCGCCTTCTGATAAAACATCATTGAAGTTATTTTGAGATTGAGCAGTTTTATCAGTAGCTGATTTCCACAAAAAATACCCAGTAGTTACTAGTGATATAGCAAGAGCAAAAGGTCCTAAAATAGCTCTAACTGCTCCTAGAGTAATAGCAAACCTACCAGTAGCAGTAGCAGCAGCAGCAGTTCCAGCTACTAACGTTAGATAGTTAACTCCAAGTAGACGTAAAGCTCCTCCTACTAGAAATACAAGACCACGAAGAGAAACAAATATCACAATTATACCAGCAGTAGCTTTAATCAAAGTACTTATCTTATCAGAATTAGCCGCAATAACTTGTAGTGTTGAGCTAAAACCACCATCAAGATTAATTAAACTTTCTAATAGATCTCTACCTACAGCTTCTTTAAGTTGAATAAAAGCCGTATTAACTGATTCAATCCTACGTCTAAATTTATCAAGCTCAATATTAGCAGCTAATTGAGCATCATTAAATGCTCTTTGACTCTTCTCAGTGACATTAAGAAACTGATTAAAGTTATTCATTAAAGCTAAAAAATCATTAAAACGTCTTTTTTGTCCCAAAACAATTGCGATATTAAATTTTTCTGTTTCATTCAGATCTTTCCATACTTCGTTTAAATCTCGTAAGATGTCACCCAAAGGTCTAAACTCTCCCGCTGATTCTAATACTGCAATTTTAAGATCTTTAAATGCCTTAATAGAATCTTTAGATACTACTCTAGCTATAATAGTTTTTAAAGAGGTTCCAATAGCTTTACCTGATTTTTGTGTTACTTCTCCTATAGCAGCTACGATACCATTGAGTTCATCGAGAGTTAAACCTAGTTCTTTAGCAGGTTGCCCAACTACAGCTAAAGCATCGGCAAAATCTTTAGCTGCTACTGGTACTTCTCTTTCTGCAACTAGAAACTTATCAACAACAATTTCTAAGTTAGTAAATTCATCACCAAAGTTTTTAGAGGCTACTGTCAAAGCTCTAATAGCTTCTCTAGTAGTCAAAGTAGTAGCTGAAACAGCTAGCATTAATGCGTTAGTTCTTTCTAAAATACCATTGACATCTAAACCTTGTTGGGCAAATACTTTAAAACCTTCAACAATATCTTTAGGAGTCCGGCCAAATACAATACCAAAATCAAAGGCAGCATCTCTTAGTCTTTCAATATCTTTTGAAGTTCCTCTTAATACCTTTTGAAGATCTCCTAAAGCATCGTCCATATCTATCGCTTGTACAAACATATCTTTGAAAGCTTCTGTAGCTTCCCTGAATACTCCAAAAGCTATTCTGTAGGTAATAATCTTCTTAATAGCTACATCTAAACGCCTAGATAAATCTAGAGCATTTTGTTTCTGGGCTATAAGACCAGCTAAAAATCCTCGTCCAGCAATAGCAGTACCATTATACTCAGCTTTTGCTCTCCTTAATTGTTCATTTAAAAGTTGAACTCTCCCAGCCGCAGTTAATAAGGCAACATTATTTCTATTTATTTCAGCAGTACTTAGCCCTACTGCGTTCTGTGTAACCTTAAAAGCATCTGCTAATGTAGCTTGGGCTTTCTTAAGTTTAATCTGTGTTTTAAGTAGTTTTTCTAAAGCAGCTATGATCTTACCAGAACTACGTTTGCTAGTTTGTAGTATGTCACCAAATTCTTTAGTCAAATTACTTATAAATTCAACTTCTATAGCAAATTTAGCATTTGCAGCCAAATGTAACTAGCTCCTTTTAAATTAATAGACAGGTAGAAAATTATTAATTTAGTTTCTCTATTGTTTTTCCTTGGTCATTAAGTAGATAAGCAAAAGTATTAAATAATATTATACAATCGTCTGAGAAATCAGAATCAAACATAGTTACTTGCATTAAATACTTACAAGAATGTTCATCACTTTTAAGTTTACTCTTATCTATTTGACAATAATTATAAGGTATTTTATCATCTAAATATTTTTCACGATGAAAATAAGAGGTTTTAATTCTGCTGAATTTATCAAAATAAACCCACTCATTAAACTCTCCCTCTTTAAGATTTGTATCTGTACATTTAAGTTTTAGTACCATTTTAACTGTCTCCTTTCTGTCTATCTAGTTAGTTATTCTACCTGTCTATTTAGAATTCATAAACATTTTGATGTTGCTTATGTAAATGTGGTTTAGGACTTTTTGCTTTTCTATTGTCAGCTTTCCTTTTTTGTAAATGTCTTCTTAGATGATCATCTAATAAGAAATCATCTTCTATAATATATTGTAAAGGCTTTTCCTCTCCCATTTCGTCTACCTTTGTATAGAAATCTAGCCATTCTATTAGTCTCAGTTGATCAATGTTAAGATCTAATATAGGTCTATTAAACAGAGACTGATTACTATTTATTGAGGCTCTGTAACGAAGTCGCCAAATGCTTGATCTAGCGACCTGTCGAATAAAGGGTCAGACATCCCCGCCCAGAATTTACTGCAATCTCTAATAAGAGGCAATAAATGTGTCCCATATTCGCGATCTAAGGCACTTAAATCTTTCCATCGAGGTTTATCATCAC
>SDBT01006898.1_pt1 | contig 18785 bp, 12 predicted proteins | sample 2277101 | NCBI WGS metagenome assembly SDBT01 (sample SAMN10404973, study PRJNA504765) | marine sediment metagenome | isolation source: marine sediment core GS10_PC15, 103 cmbsf | place: Arctic Ocean: Southern Knipovich Ridge | collected 2010
TTCTGAAGCTTTCAGCCGTAATTGTTCTTTATTTGTAAAACGATAAATTTGATCTTCACTTGACTCAAACTTAAAATCCTTAAATGCTTCGGCGACAATGTCTTTTTGTTTTTTTGCTTCTTTGATCCGGATCTCAAGTAGTTGTTCAATTGGAATAGCTATGTATTCTTTCGATTTATTCCCTTCCAATAAAGATATAGCACTTTTTTTAACTAAATTTTCAAGAGCAAGGTAAGTATTGGAATTTGATTTTCCGATCTCATTGGCAATTTTATATCCAGTTAGTGGTGATTTTTTTAACAGAATATAATAAACACGGGCTTCTATTTTTGAGAATCCTATTTCTTCAATTAGTTTAATTCTTTTGGCATCATCCATAATTGTTTCCTGTTTTATTAAGTTAGACACCCAGCCGGTTCCACCAATAAGTCCGATTGTTTTCATTTTTCTGAAACCTTGAGATAATAAAAATCAATACGCCTTTTGTTTCCTTTGGTAGAACAGTTTCAATTTTTATTTACATAATAAGTCTTAGTTAAATTTTTGCAATTGTACTTTATTACAAGAATCGTATTATCTAAAAACTCGAATTGCACCCTTATTTCATTCTTGTTTTGATACAATTTACTTTTTTTCAATTTTAAATGGTTGAATAAATTTTCTGCATTTTCTCTGGCTAATGATTTCAAAATTGCCCCAATTAAACGAATAATTATTAACTTATTTAATTAAGCATCTCATCATAATTTTAATTTCTGAATTATCATTTGACATATCTTTTTAAAAGAACGAAAACTAAAACAAAATTAATGATCCTTACCCTAATAGGATCTTCCCTACACCAACCAATAACACCGAACCGATGAGCAATGCCAGGCCCTGGCCCATACGCTGCAGGGATTTTTTAGGCGCTCCTTTCCACTCTCCGGTAAGAAATCCCCAGACATTTCCCACTAAAACAGTCACCGCCATTAATATCAACCAGCCGATTGTGGTTCCGAGATGACCAAGATGGGTAGCTCCGGAACCATAGAGCACAATGCAGCTTATCCACATCGCTCCCATTAAAAATGACCAGAACCAATAGAGGGCGGTTCCTGACTCGGCAAATTTTTGATATGATCGTCTTTTTAAAAGAAGCCAACCACAATATATCAAGAATGGAATTGATCCACCTGTTAATGCTAAGAACCAGATGGCATTATTTGCCCTAAATGGTGTTGCTAATTCTCCCATGTAAATACGCGCTGCTTCTGCGATCGGGGCACCAAAGGAAAAAGCTAAGTTTAACATCGCACTGAACAGACCGGAGGCGAGACAAACAAGAAATCCCAATTTAAAATTAACCTGTATTTCCTGGTTCTCCTTATTCTCTTTTTGGTCTTTATCGCGGATCATTCCAGCGATCCCACATAAAGAAACACCGGCGGCGGTAACGAACATTGCTCCAATTATAACTATCCCCCCAATAGTTAAAAAACTTTCCGGATAATGCACGAGCATTGGAACCAATGCACCCGTTACTGCGATAATTCCCATAATGAGGGTATATCCCAGAGATAAACCGACTAAATACAAACCTAAACCGAATAATAGAGATCCGACACCCCATCCAAGACCAAAAAGAAAAGTTCTTATGAGCACACCGGTTTGAACCCGGTCATATATTTCCAGGAGATCGGGTACAGTCAACCATATAAGCATAAAGGGAAAAATAATCAAAGCGGAGACAGCATATAAAATCCAGGTGTTTTCCCACTCCCATTTTTTGTTTAGTTTCATTGGAGCAGCAAAACTGCCATTTAGTATTCCGGAAAACACGGCAGCTAAAATACCTATGACTGTTGACACAATTTCTCCCTCCCTAAATTTTAGTTTTCAATATAACTATTTACGAGTCTAACCTGAATTATTCACCACAGAGAACGAAGGTTTATAAAATATGAAAAATAGCCCAAAACTTTGTTATTTCCGCCTGGCGGATCGCCTTGGGAGATTAGCAAAATTTTAGTGTCGTCCAGAAGGGATCTTCCAACTTGCTGATATGATTTCGACAAGCAGGAAGATTCCTACCGACAGAATAGAAAATACCATTTGATTGCAGCCTGATCTGCGCTATGAATAAATCGGACTAGTTAATAATTTCCCTGAACCTGTCATAAGCGGCATTCCATAAATCTTCATGCCGGGGTAAATATTCTTTAATGCTAAACGAATTTTTAATCACCCTTCTTATTTCGCCCAAAGAGGAATAAAGTCCGGCACCAATTGATTGAACCATGATATTGCCGATCGCTGTTGCTTCTACCGGACCTGCAACCACTTTTTTACCTAATGCATTTGCCGTAAACTGGTTTAAAGTTTCATTTTTACAACCACCACCGGTGATATGAAGTGTTTTTACTTCTTTTCCCGTTGATTCAACTAGCCGATAAAGAACATATCGAAATTTTAAGGCTAAACTTTCAAATACGATCCTGCTGATCAATCCAATATCGTCTGGTTGTGGTATATTTTGATTAGTCCGTTTGCAGAATTCTATAATTTGCTGAGGCGCATTGTCTGGATTTAAAAAACAAAGGTCATCCGGGTCAATAAATGAGACAAAAGGCTTTGCTGCATCTGACATCGCAACTATTTCAGGATAATCAATAGAATTATCCATTTGATGCCATATCTTTCTGCAACATTGGATGATCCAGAGCCCCATGACATTCTTTAAATATAGTATTTTTCCTGCGGCTCCCCCTGAATTTGAAATATTTAATGCACGACTCTGATTAGTGATAATCGGTTTCTCCATTTCAAAACCTACAATGGACCATGTACCAGAACTTAAAAATGCCCATCCGGATTCTTCCATAGTGGGAATAGCTACCGCGGCACTGGCTGTATCATGAACTGCGGGTGCAATAACCGGGGTTCTGCCTAAACCTGCTTCATCTGCTATATTTTTTTTCAGGTATCCAATAATATCACCGGCTCTTATTATCTTAGCTGTTAAATTATAGGGGATATTAAGCTTCTCAAATATTGATTTTTCCCATTTATTCGTTGCTGTGTTATAAAGTTGTGAGATAGAGGCTGCCGTGTATTCAACCGCCATTTCGCCTGTCAAAAAATAATGAAGGATGTCGGCCATAAATAATATTTTCTCGGCGATGTTTAACGCAGGATCATTATTCTCGACCATAGAAACCAGCTGATTAACAGTATTAAAAGGAAGAAGCTGGATGCCTGTAAGATTATAGATTTCTTCATTTCCAATCTTCTTATCAATTATCTCTGCTGTACCCTTATTCCTATCATCGCGATAGTGATATGGATTTCCTATTAAATTTCCATTTAAATCGAATAAGCCAAAATCAACACCCCAGGTATCAACTCCGATGCCGTTAAGATCCATTCCATATTCTCTAACATAAATTTTCAATCCCTCCAACAGGTGAGCGAATAGATCCAATACATTCCAATGTAAATGGTTATTTACAAAAACCCCACCGTTAGGAAAGCGGTAAATCTCATTTAAAGCGATTTGATCATTATCGATGATGCCAACGATGGCTCGACCTGTCTCAGCTCCAATATCAAAGGCAAGAAATCTTTTTTCTTTTTTCATTACAATTTGTCCCTATTGCCTGAGCCTGTCTATATTTAACGGATACGTGCCATATTCTTTTATTGTATCAAGAAAGACTTTATAATTTGCCGGATTAATCCCTGAATGTATTGAATTGCTTGATGATATGATATGTCCCCCCCCAATGGAGGCCTTTAGGATACAGTTTTTTGTTTCATTTCTAACATCATCCGGGCTTTTATCAACCAATGTTGATACACAATCCACGTTTCCTTTTATACAAATTCGATTTCCGTATTTTATTTTTATATATGCGATGTCCATTCCACCTAAAGGATCAATTGGATCTATACAATCAATACCCGTATCTATTAAATCTTCTAAAACATCCATAATGTTACCATCACTATGTTTAATGACATAAAATCCAAGACTTTTGAAATTTTGTATTAATTTTTTAAAATAAGGTAAAACATGTTTACGGAACATATCCGGACTGAGAAGTAATCCGCTGTTGTCCGCAATATCATCACCGACAACAATAATTTCCCCGCCCAGTTTCATGGCCCTCTCAGCTAGTTTTGAATTGTAATCAACGCTTATCTCCATTAATTCATGAATTAATTCCGGTTGGGTATAAAAAGATAATAAGAGACCTTCAAAACCCATCAAATCCCGGGGTTGTGAAAACACATCCCGTAATCTTATGATAATTGCTTTTTCATCACCAATTTCATTCATAACAGATTTTATTTTATCGAAGCGGTAGTCGGCATCAGGATCAGGAATCATCAACTTTTTCAGATCATTTTTATCTCTTATTGTAATTCCCACAGGTGTTGGATATTCACCATAAGAAACTCTTTTAATCCCCCATTCATCTATATAGTGTTTATCGTCCACTATCTCACGATTCATATTCGTACCAATCGCTATTCCATCAATATCAAACTGTTTAACAAATTCAATCTCAGATCTCTGCCCGGTCATCTTTTCTATGATATCCGGATTAATAATCCATTCAAAGGTCGGAATTTTATCCGGCTCTTGTTTATTGAGAACAGATATAATGCGCTGCTTTGACGTCATTTTAACCTCCAAGGGTATCAATCCCGGTGTCTTGACGTAATTCAGCAATCTTTTCACTATATTTGCCCTTACGGTAAGCTAATAAAGGATCAACTTCGCGCCCCAATTCTTGACGCACTTTTGCCAGAAGTGGATTAACATCAGTTTCAAACGCTTCCATTATCATTCGATTTGCTAACATAACATCACCATTCTGCTGTGCATTTCGTAATCTCACACGATCCACTATTAATGCCTTCGCGTATGCTGTCTGAGTATTCATGAGTGATTGGATGATCCCTTCTATACTGGATTCAATATTGTGAGATTGGTCCAGCATAAAATTAATTTCTGATCCGGCATTATCGAACTCTGCATCTATAATCTGATTAAAAATCAGAAACAGTTCCAGCGGATTTGTTGTCCCAACCATTAAATCATCATCAGCATATTTACGGTTATTCAGATGGAAGCCTCCCAGTTTTCTTTCGTCAAGCAGCACGGCAATGATATGTTCAACATTCACTCCTTGCAGATGATGACCAATATCAACAAGTACTTTTGCTCTATCCCCTAATTTTGAACACATTAAATATGACATACCCCAATCCATAATATCGGTTGTATAGAAAGCAGGTTCAAATGGTTTATACTCGATCAGGAGAATCATATCATCATCCATAGCCTCATACAGAGACTCCAATCCCTCATACAAACGTCGTTTTCGTGCCCGTAGATTATCCTGACCCGGGTAATTGGTTCCATCAGCGAGCCAGATGCCAATGGTCTTAGAACCCATTTCCCGGGTAATTCTGACACAATCTTTAAAGTGGTTAATCGTACTTATCCGAATATCTTCAAAAGGATTGCACACACTTCCAAAACGGAACTGTTGACCCATAAACGTATTGGGATGTACCGTACCAATCCTTAATCCTCTCTCTTCTGCATACTCTCGAACCGGCTTATAATCACCATCCTCTGTAACATCCCATAAAACATGACTTGCCATGACCGGGCAAATTCCACCGACACGCTGAATTTCCGCACAATCATCTATCTTATGCCAGATAGTCTGAGCAGCTCCTTTATCCCGAAAAGTACCATAGCGAGTACCAGAATTTCCCACGGCCCATGAGGGAAGTTCAATAATCTGATTTTTTAGTTTTTCCTTGATACCTTCACTATCAACATTTTTATCATGTAGAGTACCTTCAAGTATTTTATAATAATTTTCCCATTTCTCCATAAAAACTCCCGTTTTACGAGTAATTTGTTAATATAAAACAACCGACTGCATGAAAAAGATACCATCATCCGATAATATTAGCAAGGAAATTGAAGACAATTTATACAATGGTAAAGCAGGGGAAAAAGATTACATTAAATATTTAAATTTCATTGTAATGCTTATCATATTGATTATATTCTCGCAGGACGATTAAGACACGAAACTACCGCAAAGTCATAAGAAAATTGTCACCTGATAATTTTATGATAAACATAAACAGATATTAAAAGAACATGGTCGGCTTACGAACTATTGTATAATTCAACTTTTTAAAGAATGATTATCAACGATGAGGTGCAGTTATGTATAGAAAAATTGATGACTTTGTCACTGATTGGCAGCAAGAAGAAAAGTTTACGATAAGGATATTTTCAAAAATAAGTGATGATAAAATTTCTCATCAGGTTGCGAACAATGTCCGAAGTTTAGGGCGTCTGGCCTGGCACATTACACAAACTTTAACTGAAATGCCATTCAAAGCAGGTATCATCGAAAAGGATCATCTTAAGGATGAAAACATACCTTCAACTTTTAGTGAAATTATCAACGCCTATAAAAAACATAGCAATGAGTTGATTGAATTACTAAGAAAAAACTGGCATGACTCTGATCTAACTAAAATAATAGAAATATATGGACAACAATGGGAAAAGCGAAAAATACTGTCGGTATTGATTAATCACCAAATACACCACAGAGCCCAGATGACCATTATTATGAGATTACAAGATATTGAAGTTCCGGGAATCTACGGACCCTCAAAAGAAGAGTGGATAAAATATGGTATGAGTCCGCAGGAATGATATCATTGAGGTCTGGCTCGTCATGTAAAAAAGTCTTGTTAAGCGTGACTATGAGCAGACAATAACAATATAAATTGTAAGAGCATCCAATGATATTCATAATTGATTATATTCTAGTCAAGCCGGTTACAAAGGCATTAAGCGGATGGGTTAGTCCGCATAATCATTCCAAAATTTGACAAGAAAGAGGTATCCCATGAAATATGGTGCAAGAAATCAGATCAAAGCACAGGTAAAATCGATTAAAAGCGGTGATGTTATGTCGCTTGTAAAATTCGAAGTTACCTCACCGGTTGAGATGGCCTCGGTTCTGACTACAGAATCCGCAGAACATCTTGATCTTAAAGTCGGAGATGTGGTTGAACTAGTTGTAAAGGCCATTCATGTTCTTCCTGTCAAAAGTTAATATGTTTTAAGCAGTGGCATTTTTCGGCAGGTAAGTTCAGCCGAACATGTTCTGCGTGTGGCTCTGATTTTCCAATGTGCTTAACGCCACTAATTGCCAGCAGAGAGCAAGGCTAATTAGTGCCTGTCTATAAAGTCGGGAAATAATGAAAACTACACTTGGTTTTATCAGCCACCTTTAGGACCTCATCCCCTAACCCCTTCTCCTGCAAGGAGAAGAGGGACTTTCTTTCTCCCTCTCCTTTCAGGAGAGGGCCGGGGTGAGGTTCTATTATGACATTAAAGACAGACACTAATCAATAAGTACCAATTTTCACAAAGGAGGTTTCCATGAATTTCAGTTTACCCTTATTTAGTTGGATGAAAACGCGTTCTTACAACAACAGAGTCTCGCGAGTTCTTATTCTTTTAATTTGTTTCATCCAATGGGGTTACGCGGCAACGACACTTGACATTAAACAATTATGGCAGGCAGATGTCGATATGGTCATGGAGGGAGCCCCGATGGTTGTCGATCTTGACGGCGATGGTGATGCAGAAATATTAACAGCAGCCTATGAACATATGATTGTGGTTGACGGTTCCGGGAAGGAACTCTGGCGGTTTGATACCCGTGGACGCTATTCAACCTGCCCAGCCATTTTGGAGAGGGAAAATCAGCTCCCGCTTATCTATGCAGGTGATAACAAGGGATTATTCACTTGTTTGGATGGGAGAGGCCAGGTCGTGTGGCAGATAGAATCTTCACCGATTTTTTGTGCTTCTCCGGCAATAGCAGATTTGGATGCTGATGATAAAATTGAGGTTATTCAGGGTGACAAAAAAGGTGTGGTCACTGTTTACGATGCTTTGACAGGTAAGCTTAAATGGCAGCAACAAATCGATGGTGAATGTTCCTCTCCGGCAATTGGTGATTTAAACGGAGACGGTCTCCTGGAAATTATCATTGCCACAACGGCTGGTAAAATTTTTGCCCTTTCCTCTAAAGGAGAAACGCTATGGCAATTTGATGTTGGCAGCCCCTCCCTGGACTGGTCGACATGCTCTCCGGTGCTTTTCCAAAATTCCCTGGGAGCTGTATGTATAGCCGCGGGATCGCAAGCCGGGCAATTTTTTTGTCTGGACAATCAGGGAGAGATCCTGTGGGAGCGCTCGACGCGCGGTGCAATTGCTTCAACTATTTCAGTCGGCGATCCTGATGCGGATGGCCGGGCAGATCTATTTGTTGTGACACAGTTGGGCGCGCTCTACCGTTTTGATGAGAGCGGGCGTGTATTGTGGGATATCGATACGCAGGGGCGCAGTCTGGCCTGCGGAGCTCTTTTTGATGTGGACGGGAATGGTGACCTGGAGTACGTGCTCAGTACGCAACGCGGTAATTTGCTGATTTTTAATATTGCCGGAGAAGTTGTCTTTAATCACCAATTTGACAACCGTACCATTAATGTGACCCCAGCGTTTGGTGATATCGTGAAAGACCGGCCCGGGCTGGAAATGGCCATTACCGGGGGCGAAGGGGGTATGATTTATTGTTTGGGCCTACCGGCCTCGAAGATAACAACAACCCCGTGGTATACCTATCGTGGTGATAACCGTTTGACAGCCGCCTGGTTTGGTCTTTCCGGCTCGATTGCCATTCAAATGTTCCCGGAGAATCTGAATTGGGATCAAATATTTACCGGGTCTGAGATTTCGTTTCGGGTAGAAAATCCGGGTTTAAGTAAAAATATGCTTAAAGCGGAAGCCAGCTGTGTCCGTCCGGACGGCTCGAGGCAATCGGCTGTGGGAAATATTATTGGACAACACGGCCTGTTGAAATTACCCGTTACGATTTCAGCACCGGGGATTTATCACTTTACCTGGAGTGTTAAAGATCCGGGCGGACATACATTAGTTGCCGGTTCGCGCGATTTAACACTACAACCGTTCTTAAATGATCAGGCTCTGGCAAAAAGGGCCGTTCTGGCTCTGGGGAAAAAGATTGAAATGCTGAAATCAGACCAGTCCGGGAAAGGTCTGAAAGTGGCGCTGAATCAGGAATTACAGGGGATTGTTGAAGAATCTGCTGCGCTGGCATTCTTGCAAGTGGGCGCTCCGGGGGCCTCCCCTGAATTTAGCGAGCAACTAAATGTCCGAACCACGAAACTCAATACCCGTTCCCGGCGCGCGTTGACCTTAGCCCGAATCACGGATTTAATTTTAAAAAATGCACCGAAAAGCCAGGTGGTGGCATTCAAAGGATTAATGTGGGAAAACCGGAATGTAGACCAGCAGCTGCCATCTGAGATCGCGATTCCGCTAAAAATCCAACGCCGGAGTATAACTGGCGAACACGAACCGATTTCCATTAAATTGCTAAATGTGACCCTTGAACCGGTTACGGTAAACTGCCAGGTGCAGAAAAAATCAGGCATGCCGGAAGTAACCGCTTATGAAGTGAAACCAGTGCCGACGAATCAAAACACCGTTGCCTGGGACCCTATTGAGACGTTGGGTAATCAAAAGGTGACCATTCCGTCCCTGGAAACCCGTGAAGTCTGGCTGGACCTTGATCTGGCTGATGTGGCGCCGGGCAATTACGATCTTGTGATTATCTTTGATACCGGCGAGACAAAAACAACAGTAAAGATCACGCTGGAAGTACTGTCATTTAAAATGGCAGGCTTCGAATCAATGCGCTTGTGTAGTTGGGCGAGTTACAACGAAGATGCTGTTGTGGATTTACTGGAACACGGAAATACGGTGTTTACCAGCCCACTTCCACCGGTAAAAATTACCGGGGAAGAACCGCTCCAACTGGAGATTGATTTTACTGCATTGGATGATTTCATCAGGCCAATGAAGGGACACGATGTTTACCTGTTAATGTCCGGGATCCCGGATTTGGGTGTATCCATGGAGGAAGCGGCTTATGTTCCGCGTCTCGCTCAATACCTGAACCAGGTCATGCAGTATCTTGCAGCCCGGGGCATCTCTGAAGACCGCATCGCCCTTTACCCCCACGATGAGCCCGGGGGGCATGGTTGGGACACCGTCAATCATTACATCACTTTTGCCCGTCAGGGTGTGAAAGCACGACCAGGATTACAATTCTATATCAACGGTGGCGGAGATCTGGCGATGTTCGAAGCACTCAACGAAATCGCTTCAATCTGGTGCCCCGGTTATTTTATGCTTCCAGATGATACACCTGTGAGAAATTATCTCGCAAACTCCGGAAAAACATTTTGGACGTACGATTGCAGTTATGCTTACGCGCGCCCTATTGGTGCGAACACCAAAACGATTAATGTTGTTGCTCAATACCGCCTTCCGGCCCTATTTGCAAATCATTTTGGTGCCACGGGCATTGGTTATTGGTGCTACAATGTCGGCCCGTCCATGTGGGATACTATTGATCTCGAATATCCGTTGGTTTATAAAAACGAAGATGGGACACACACGTCCTCTCGTCGCTGGGAGGCCGTCCGCGAATCGGTTGAGGATACTCGTATTTTAATCGCCTTGCGGGAAAAACTGACAGATCCGAATGTGAGTGATGCGGCAAAAGCCGGGATTCGGCATCTTGTTGAGGTGACGCTGCCGGCCATTGCCGGGCAATCACTCCACGAAGTAAAATTGGGCGTGGCCCGCTACGTCATTGATGCGTCGAATAATGACGATACCGTGGAGATTCTGCGCGAGGAAATTATGGATTGTGTGGCCCTGCTGGCTCAATAACTGTGCTTAATACTTATATAGCCTGATCTATTCATACCGCAGCACAGGGCTGCAATCAAATATTTTTTAAAATCTCTCGCAGAGCCGCAGAGTCGCAGAGTCGCAGAGAAATAATTATTTATAATCTTTGAAAATAAAGATTTAATTTTAAATCCAATTTTGCATCATTGACATTAACCAATTAAAAATTTATCTATGCATCGCTGCAACTCTGCGTCTCTGCGAGAAAATTTCTTCTCAGTTTGTAAAAATTTTGCTAATCTCCCAAGGCGATCCGCCAGGCGGAAATAACAAAGTTTTTAGTAGGAATAACATAAAATTCAGGAAATAATGTCCACCTGTTCACAGAAATTCTTCTCCCATGGGACTCCTTTGGAGGGAGAACTTGCCTGTCCTGAACTTGGTTCAGCTATAGTAATTGGTTGTAAAGACGTCCCGGTGGGACGTCTCTACGCATTAACAAATAATTATGGATTCCGAACTCAACTTGTGCTGAACTTGTTTCAGTAATCGGAATCACGTTTTTGTGTAATATATTGTTATTAATAATCTTGTGGCTTTTTAAACAACAATTCATGAATTATCTTGTAACGATGCGATTAAGAGGTTGTGTGAAAATTAAAAATCAACCACGGATTCACACGGATATCTTATAAATTTATTAAACAATGAATTGTATTGTTTAAATATCTATTAATCTATTACTTAAATTCCGTGTACCTCCGTGTATTTCCGTGGTAAAAATTTGTTTTTACAGAGCCTCTTAATCGCGTCGCTACAACTCACCAAACTATGAAATCGTTTTATAAAAACTGAGAAATATATTTATTGGAGAATATCAGATATGAGAATTCTGTATCATAAAAATGCTATCTTATTTGGAATAATAATTCTATTTTTTATCCAGATACAAACAACCATGGCTATGAAAAATGAATGGGTTCATATGACAGGGCAATGGCCTGTTGCGCGTGGCCCGGTCATTGTTGACATGGACATGGATGGTAAAAATGAAATTGTACTTCTAAACAGGGGTGGCCAGTTGCTGCATTGGACGCTTGACGGAGCTAAAATTGGCGCTGGTCAGGATGGTATGGAAATTCAATTGCCGGAAGGAAGATGGACCAGCAGATTAATTGTTGTCGACTCACCTTCAAATATCCGGCTGGTCATGTGCAGTGTTGAAGGATTGGCTGTTGCTTTGGATGGGGATTTTCAAATCGCCTGGCAATATCAACTTCCCGGTGAAACAACATGGGGCTATGCGATGCCGGCGGTTATTCAACATGATTCTGATTCAGCATTTGTATTCTCTGATCATTCGGGAACGATCACTTGTCTCGATAAAAATGGCAAAACGTTATGGAAACATCCAACGGCTGCCGGTAAAGGTACCGTCCCCCCACAGACAATCCGAATAAAAGAGAATAAACAAGCGGTATTGGTTCCTGTCGGTTCAACACTCTTCTGTCTGGATATTAATGGAAAGAAAATTTGGGAGAGAAATCTGGATGAATCCCTTTCAACCCGACCCATATTATTAGTGACGAATTCAATATCAAGAATAATATGCGGGTCAAAAGAAGGTTCAGTTTTTGGAATTGATTTAAAAGGTAAGATTGCATGGAAAACTACCATCGACGATGAAGTAAACGCATTCATTTCCTTACTTCCCCGACCGGGAGCTGCCCCGTTAATAATTTGTAGCGGTCTCTGGGGAAACCTTTTTGCCATTGATGAAACCGGAAAAATTGTATGGACTCATTTATACCGGGCAAAAGGCCGCGGTGTCCCCCTGATTTATGATACGGATGGTGATGGCGATTATGAAATTCTGGTTTATACATATGCCCAGCATCTCTATGCGTTTGATGAAACCGGCAATATCGTAGATGATATCCGTCTTAATGGCATAATCAATTCATCGCCGGTAGTTCTATTTGATCCAGTTTACAATCGTCATGATATCCTGGTGACCACCGCTTCACTTTTAGCCTACCGTTTATCACCTTCCAGGCCTGTTTCACCCTATAATATCACCAATGAGCCTTTGGATATCGATTTAGAGATTTCGTCAGAGGAAAAAAAATCATTAATTGTCCACAATCCAAATGGTGGGTTTATTAATGTGAATGTCAGATTTAAGAAAACAGATGGAAGTGAAAAAATAACAGGCTGTCTGACTGCACGATCAGGCTTTGAAATTCCTTTACCTGCAATTTCAAATAAAGAACGAGGGACAGCTCTGGCAACCGTTCACGATCAGAACGGAAATTTGCTTGAAAAGATGAACTGGAATGTTAGTGCAAAATCTACAGGAGAAATTGAAAGTTCAGAAGCCGAGACAATTAATGCATGGGCAACAGCCGCCTACGCAAATTTTACCGGTAAGAATCTTTCTCCATCTAATAATGAATTAAAGTTAGGGAAAGAGACTGTTTCGGTTGGACCTCTATATCGCGATGAAGTTGATCAAGGGGCATTCATTATCTCTTCAACCAAAACAGAAGCTGTTCGAGTACGGATTACTGTGAAAAGACCTGTGCGTGAAGATGGCGTAACATTTTCCGGGAACATTGAACTGCGTGAGGTAATACATACAAATACGATTAATGGCGAGCGGGTTGCGGATGCATTGCCGCAACTAAATGATGCAGGTATTATTACCATACCTGCACAAAGGTCAGTTAAAATCTGGCAAAAAATTGATGCACATAACGCTGAATCCGGAATTTACAACGGGCAAATTCGTATCATTCCATTACATGAACCAACCGATACCTTGCGATTAACGCTTAATATTGAAGTGCTTAACCTGAAAATACCGGAAAAATTCCCTTTGGATTTTTGCACATGGGATTATCTTCCCAACAATTGGTTCCCTGTGTTAACGGTTGAGATTTTAGATGATTTGGCGCAGCATGGTTTAAACATCTTCCCCCGCGGATCATCAGTTCCACGAGCGACTGTGGGTGAAGATGGACAGTTAAAATTTGATTGGTCAAAATTGGACACCGAACTTGATCGGTTGAAGGGGCGCGGTACAATCCTTTTTCAGATTTCACATCCTCCGATTACTTTTCCATCGACACCAACTGAACAAGAGAAACATCAAGCGGAAATTGAATATTACAGGACATTCCGAAAATATTTAGATTCAAAAGGGTGGGATATAAAGAAATATGCATTCTATCCGCTTGATGAGCCCGGACTTCACTATGGGGAAAACGTCCCCCGATTAGTAAATGCGGCCGAACTCATCCGGGAGGCAGATCTCGAATTACGGATATACACGGACCCTGTCACAATGTTATCCTGGCAAGATTTCGAGACCCTTGAACCTCTGATAGATCTGTGGTGTCCCAATATGCGTCTTGTCTCGGGGTTGCTTTCAGGCGATCCGCGAATGAAGCGAATTATGAAATCCGGCGGTCCGGTTTGGTCCTATGAATGTATTTCCTATGTTAAATCGCTTTCACCTTTGCGTTACAACCGGGCAAACGCCTGGCGCGCAAAATATTTTAATCTTGATGGTATCGGTTTCTGGACCTACAGCACCACCTCAGTTGATCATTGGTTTGGAGGAAAAACTTACAACGATGAATACGCCCTCGTCTATCCCGGTGACAGGCCTGTGCCCAGCGTCCGTTGGGAAGCTGTAAGAGATGGTTTGGAAGATGTCGCCGCAATAACACTTCTTGAACAGGAAATCGAAAGAAACAGGCAGCAAGACAAAAAGCCGGAACTTATCAAATCAGCTGAAAAAGTTCTAAAAATAGCCCAGGTTGATATCATGGAACTGTCAGATAGAGCTTATATCCATGGCAAAGATTATCTGCAAAAGGGCGATCATCTGGTCTGGCATACATGGACTGATATTTTTATGTACCAGCATTATCGAAAAGAAATTGCCAGACTAACGCAAGCCTTGTGTAAAGATTAGGGATTAGACGAAGGGATAGCTCTACTATTCCTCTAGTGGTAGTGTTATCCCGATAAAATCGGGATATGAAAAAATGAAAAAGAGGTTTAAGAAGGCATAGACAAAAAAGATAAAACAATCCAATTCCAAAGGAATTGAACATGAATAACCGAGCACCAAAAACTTTGGTGCTCGGAAGATTAAAACAAAAAAAACTTCAACTCTGAAAGAGTTGAATATTTAAAGGTTTTTAATTAGCAAGCGAGTATTACAAATGTCAATGTATTCATATTTTTACCCATTTACATCCATCTATATTTCTTGCAGATTTGATTAAAGATATAAAGTTAGCAAGTTCGAATATGATAAAAAATGAAAAGATATTTCCTGGTTTTTTCAAATGCCAAATTGGGTATGGGGCGTTTACCTATTCGATTCATGAGAAAGATAAAGTAAAAGAATATGTAAAGAACCAGGTTAAACATCATAAAACTGAGACGGTTATTGATGAGTATAAGAGATTATTAAAAGAGTTCAAGATAGAGTTTGACGAAAAGTATTTTTTGTAAGTGGGTATTGTTACAAAGATAATTAAACTGCTTCGCAGTTTGGAAGTTATGGGTTGCTTATGTCTTCGGGTTGTACCCGAAGTTATTCATATTTAACTGCTTCGCAGTTTAACGTAAAATCATCAATAATTTTCAGGATTTGTTTCCCATATGTTTATTGCAAATCCAAATATTTTGTGATTAATAACTCTTAATCTACGGGAAGAGAAGTCAAAAATATGAAAAGATATTGAAAATAAGCTAATTAAAGAAAATAATGTGTCAAACTTTTGACACTACCCAAAAGATCACAGAGAGGAGATAATGAGAAACAGTATCAACATAAATAAAATTAATAGATTACTCCGTGTACTCTGTGGCTATTTTTTACACTACCCCTCTAGTTAGAAGGAGTATTAAATGAAGAAATATATATCAAGATTGTTCTTAGCTATGATTGCCGGATTTATTGTGATGCCTTGTTCAGGCGGAGCGCAGGCAAAAGGAACTCAAAGCCAGGTGTGGCAGGTCCAGGCGGTAAAATCAATAGTGAATGATCCAGCGGTTTCAAAAGGATTAAAGGATCTCAAAATCTATCAAGGATGTAAATATAAAATTAAGAATGTTGAAAACTCGGCAAAACTGGAAAAATTACTAAAACATGGACTGGCGGCCTTGCAACTAAACAGGGCTTATGTAAATGGGTTTTTGGATTATTTTTCATATCGGGAGCAGCCCACCGACGGGAATAAGACTGCTTTTTTCAATAGCTTAAAGACGCTTAATCTAGCTGTAAATAGCTATAAGGAAAATCACCAGCATTATAAATTGATTGGTATTTTTACTTTTTTAGATCTGGCTGAACGGGTGATAAAAGACATTGAAAAAGCGGAACGCGTTTGATTGTACACCAAAAAATCCCTCAAAAACGCACCTGTAAGATAATTGTCAAACCATTGGAAGTACGGGGAACGGTTTTCCTGATGGAGCAGCCGTCATTTGAAAATAAAAATACCATAAAACTTTATCTGGAAGATCCTGCAGTTGGCCAAACTGTATTTCGGTTTGAACTTTATGCGGTTTGTGAATGATACTGTTGCCCCTGGATTTCCGCAAGATGGCAGTTGGACAGTTAGGTGGGAAGGACTGCATAGGATTCCATAGTGCAGTAAACTTAATGTGACAAAATCAGCACTAATATTACCATACAATATAATCATCCCAACCAGGTTTTAATTTTTTTATAAGTGGGTTAAAGGCCCTGTGGAAATAATTATCCGTTTTTATACGCCCGGGTACACCTGACATGATATCTTTTAATACGGTTTTTGCGTCATCTTCCAGAGCATCCAAGACATTCAGGGCATGTAGCTGAACCCTTGGGTTTTTATTTTTCATTTCGTTCACAAGTAAGCCCAGTGGTTCCTTTTTATATCCCATTTTGCACAGGGCTTCAGCAGATGTGATTCTTACATCTGCTACCGGATCCTTTAGTAATTTTTTTAGTTCAGGCATTGCTGTTTTAGCTTTTTCTCCCAGGATTGCGCAGCCTGTTGCAGCCCAATATCTGACGGCGGCTTCATTATCTGAAAGTCGCTTAATCAATTCCTGTAGATTTTTTATATCTTTTATTGATGCTATTTCCGCGGTTTCGATAATCCGATCCATTGGAAAATCCGTGCCGTGTGTTAATTTATAAATCGTTTTATCAGCAGCCCGATCTACCATCATTCCTTCAGGTAAAAAACCGGCATCTTTATTATTTCGTACCCAGCGTTTTGTTTCGTTTCGCATTCTTTCCAATACATTCTTATAGGCAGGATCATTCGCCAGATTATTTACATTATGTGGATCAGCGGTTGTATCATACAGTTCCTCGGCTTCTTTGTATCCCCAAAACCGGCTCTGGATGTCATCACATTTTCCTTTTTTACAGGCTTCTTCCCAGGCACGTGTAGAAGTAGAACGCCATAGATAAGAGAGATGTTGTCCGTACTTTCTGTGCGGCATATAATTACGAATGTATCTGAAATTTTTGTCCCTCACCGCGCGCATCATGTCATATCGCTCATCCATTCTTTGACGAAAAAAATGAACATATTCGGGGTCATCAAATATCTGTTCACCCAGGAATGCCTGACCGGACATGTATTCAGGAATGTTTAAATTTATAAGATTCAGAATTGTTGGAGCAAGATCAACTAAACTAATAAGTCTGTCTTCACGATCTCCAGGTTTCCCGGGCGCAAGGTGTTTATATTTTTCAGGGAATTTGATGATGAATGGAATCTTCGTACCCGATTCAAACAGAAATCGTTTGCTGCGGGGCAAAACACCGCCATGATCAGAATAATAAAATACAATCGTATTATCAGCCAGACCATTGTCTTCCAGTTCTTTTAGTTTCTCTCCTATCCATAAATCCATTCGGGTAACATAATCATAGTAATTGGCATAACATTGCCTGATGTCCGGTAAATCGGGGTGGTAGGGGGCAAGCTCCATATCCTCCGGTTTGTGCAGAAGATCTTTTTCCGCAATCAAATTGGTAAAGTGTATTTTATGCTCATGACTAAGACTTGTATTAAAGATGGCGAAAAAGGGTTGCCCTTTTTTTCTGTTCATGTAATGGGCGGTATTACTGGATTCATCCCATACATTATCTGGTTTTATGGTATTGTAATCTTCCTTGGCATTATTTGTACAATAATAACCTGCTTCACGCAGGTATTGAGGGAAAAATTTAAATTCTTTTGGAATCGGGTTAGTGCTTCGCATATTCTGGCACCCCAAAGTACTTGCAAAGACGCCGGTAATAATTGAATTTCGCATAGGCGCACAAACCGGTGCATTTGCAAAAGCATTATCATAGACAATCCCTTCACTGGCTAACTTGTCAAGATTTGGTGTTATAGCATTTTTATCACCATAACATCCTAAAAAGGGACTGTTGTCTTCACTCACAATCCATAGAATATTGGGAAGTTCCTGGGTATCTGCGCCATGGGAATATTGAAAACTGATTAATGCAAATAAACAGATTCCAATCACCCTGATATGTTTATTTAAACAATTTCGCTTTGAGTAATTTTTATTCATTTTCTCATCCTTTAACCTGATCTATTCATACCGCAGCCATTGGCTGCTCCCTCCGAAGGAGTACCAGGAAAAGGAGTCCTTCGGACAAACAAAGGATTTAAATATCTGACACCTATAAAAATCTCTCGCAGAGCCGCAGAGTCGCAGAGAAATAATTATTTATAATCTTTGAAAATAAAGATTTAATTTTAAATCCAATTTCGCAACATTGACATTAATCAATTGAAAATTTATCTCTGCATCGCTGCGTCTCTGCGTCTCTGCGAGATAAAAAAATTCTCAGGGAGTAAAAATTTTGCTAATCTTTACAGGCGATCCGCTAGGCGGAAATAACAAAGTTTTTGGCTAC
>SDBT01006899.1_pt1 | contig 18784 bp, 13 predicted proteins | sample 2277101 | NCBI WGS metagenome assembly SDBT01 (sample SAMN10404973, study PRJNA504765) | marine sediment metagenome | isolation source: marine sediment core GS10_PC15, 103 cmbsf | place: Arctic Ocean: Southern Knipovich Ridge | collected 2010
GGAGGGGAGTGGGTAAAACAACAAAAACTCCTATTTATACGAAAGGCTTTTGATCAATTTATTCAAAGATTAGCCGCACTCCAGGTAGAGTGGGACAAGTTCCAACTGACAATTAATGATGAGGAACTGGGCATGATCGTCAGGATGCTGGCTCATGAGATTGCCGGCACGCTGTCGCTTTTAGTGGGAAGCGATAATCTCAAAGACCCGGAAGAAAAAGCATTGGCAAGGACCACTCACCTGGTCAGGCAGCTGCAGCAGGTTCCTTCACTGAGATCTGGTTTCTTTGCGGTGCAGCCAGGGTCGATCCCTCTACTTCAGATGGTCAATGATGTTGTCCTGGGGGTTCAGGAAGTCTGGAAAGATAAGAAATTTATTGTAAAGTCAAGTGTTGAAGAGGATATAGAAGTTGTTGGAGACAGGAATCTGTACTCAGTGCTACAAAATGTCGTATTCAACGCGTTAAGTTTCTCGGGAAGTAAAGTTGTTATTGAAATAGAACCGGGAGTAAGAAAAGACTATATTTCTATTAAGGTTATTGACGATGGTCCAGGTGTGCCCATTGATAAAAAAGACTGGATCTTTGAGCCTATGGTAGCAATAGGGACAGATTATCGCCCTCGAGGCAAAGGGGTAGGGCTGTATATAGCCAGGAGGATCGCCCGTGAAGTCAGCGGGGATGTATATTTAGGTCAGCCCGAGGACGGAAAGGAAAGATCGAATCAATTTGTGATTCTGCTGTTGGTTTCTAACTCAACATAGGGACAAGGAAAGGGCGATATGACATTACTAACTGATGCGGTAGTGATTGCCGAAGATGATCCAGAAATAAGCCAGATGGTTAAATTTTATTTAGAAAGAGTCTACGGTTTGTCCGTTTCAATGACTGACAGCGTAAATGGAATATTGCCACTGGTGTTGGAGACACAGGCATCAGTTTTGATCATGGACCTGCAGCTCACAGATGGAGACGCCACTCAAGTGCTTCCTGACGTGGCCGCCATCGATGACTTACTAGTAGTAATACTAACTGGGACCTGGGACGGCAGACAGGAGGATCAGCTACTAAAGGATGGTGCCCAAGTGGTGATGAGGAAGCCCCAAAAGCCCTCAGCGATCTGGCAGCAGGTATTGAACTTGAGAGGAATTCACCAGAAAGATGAGGGGAACAACTTACGGATCCAAGTAAAAGGGACGAAGACATTCTATGGGGTCAAGGACGGGACAATTGTAGGGGAAGACGGAACCGGCACCTTCTTTGGAGAAAAAAGAAGAGTAATAATGGAGATACTGGCCCGGAGCATGACCTTGAACAAAAAGGCGACAAAGTTAACCGATGGGTGGATCAGCCGGAAAGAGATAATTCGAGAGGTATTCGGGCAGGTTGAAATCTCATCTGATATTGTTAACTCCTTTGGTTATTATATTCGTGATATTAAAAAAACACTGGGAGAAAAGATAGCCTGTAATCCGGATGTTGAGCTGTTAGAAAACAGGAGAGAAGGTAGATCCGTTTCCTACTACCGATTGAACCCGGAGATTTTTGAGGCAGTGATATACAACAGTGATGAATAAAGGAGAAAAATAGTGCCTAAACCTAAAAAGGCCTCCCAGCTGCCGATATCAGTTCCGCATCCACTCAACCTCAACGAAGCGGCTGAAAGCGTTGCTGGCTATATAGGCAGGGGAGATACTTCCATATTTGACCCGGTACAAACGGGATTTCCTGATCTGGACCGGCTGCTGGGTGGAAGCGAAGACGTGCAGGGAGGATTTTATCCTGAGGATCTCTGGCTGCTGGCTGGAGCCCAGGGGATTGGAAAAACCTCATTGGCCCTACAGATGGCCCACTATATGGGCAGCCAGGGGGTGCTGGCCTTATTCGTTTGTTTCGAACATACACCGATAACACTCTGGGAAAGAATGATCTGCCAGGCTTCTGGATCCATAAACAAGTTAGGGCAGGGGGGTAATGATAAAGAACTGGTAAGTATCACGGATCTGCGAAAAATATACAGGAGCATGATCGAAGATTACGAGGGGCAGGATTTCAGCCAGGAAAAATTGATTGACGAGCTGTTATCCCACTTGCCGAAACCGAAAAAGCTTTGGGCTGAATTCACAAAGTCAGCTGCGCATGTGTGGCTTATAAAAGGAGACCTACTATATACCACGCCCGCAGCGCTTGAGGCTTATGTCAAAATGGCAAAAGAGGAAGGCCACCGCCGGATGGTGTTATTTGTGGATTATGTTCAGCGGATCCCGGTTCCTCCACAACACGGTCGGCTACTCGAAACCCATGAGAGAATTGAATTTGCTCTTCGGGCTCTAAAGGGAATTGCCATGACCCACATGATCCCTGTGGTTGGGGTGAGTGCTGCAGACGCAGAAGGACTCCGGGGAGGGCGGATCCATCTGGAGAACATGTGGGGCAACGCGACTATGCAGTATGAACCAGACGGAGCGCTGGTACTCAATAAGGACCACACTGAGAATGGAGTAGAGCAAGTCAGGATTGCGATCGAGAAGTCCCGTAGGGGAGAAAGCGAAATCGAGATTAGGTACCCTTTTAAAGGAAGTGTGTACAGCTTCGGGAGGGAAGGGGTTCGGATACCTGACGATCAATCCTGGCAAAGCGAGAGAGCATCCCTAAAACCCAAAGAAATAAAAGAGCCATTTCCTGATTTAGCGGAGATTGAGAAAAAACAATGAGCCTAGTATATGTAATCCAAAAAACAGAAGGAAAACAACCAGTATCTGACTATCTTCTATTAGAAGAAGCCCTCTATCAGTGGAAAGGTATGGGATATAAACATCCTGAGTATTATATTGAGGTGTTTGAAGGACCTGAAATAATAATTGAGGAAGAGCCGATAGAAGTCATGTATTTCTTTGTATCCAATGAAGATATAAAAGACGATCTCAATGAGTTCCTTGATGGTTTTTCATTCAACACCTTCTTATTAGGCGGGGAGCATGAATCAGGCTCTTAATCTAGCTCTTAAGCTGATAATCAGCGGGTTGTTGATCTATGCAGCCGCGGTAGACCTCAAGAAGAGGGAAGTGCCTAATGTGGCCGGTATTGGGATATTACTGATTGGTGCGGCTACATTATTCTGGGAACAGCACTGGTTGTTAGGTGTATTCTACCTGGTTGCAGTAATGGGCAGCAGGGGAGGGCTGTGGGGAATAGCAGCTGTCGCGGCTGCATTGACAACCCTGGCAGTTCCAGGACTCGTGACAGAAGCATACCCGTTCATCTTGGCGATATTTTTCATTATTACGATGTTTAGGTTTGGCGTGTTTGGACAGGGAGACGCGGTCCTGGCTTTTGGTCTATTAGCCTTGGCTTATAGTGATGGTTTATGGATGCCCCTAGCTTTGTTGGGTACAAGCCTTTTGGGAATTATTCCCTTGGTCTGGAAGAGGAGTCCAAAAGAGATCCTGGAGCGGGCTACATATATATTAAAAAACTTCGGGAGCATTGAAAAAGATGAAGAGGCTGTGAAGTTTCCCTGGGCGGTGATTGCGGCAGTCCTTGGGTTGGTTTATCTTTGGTTAGTCAGGGGAGTGATCTTGTAATGAAGAAAAGTAAACGATCTGTAATTGCTTTGGCTCTTGCTGTTATAGCCATAGTTTCAATATTCATTTCTTCTTGCTCATGTAGCAATATAAACGGGAATGGGATCATTAATGGTACAGACACATCCGGGACTGTATTCGCGGAGTCCGTTGGAATTGAAGCCTACGACCTCTCCTTATATGAGGAAAGCAGCGAGGAATATTATGCAGCTCTGGGCCAGATGGAAGAAGACTGGTTTCCAAGACCTGCAGTTGTGATACCCAAAGGACCAGAAGGGGGAGATTATCCAAATGCGCCGGCTCCGATCTATGATGCCTTCCCTGGGAAAGAGGCAGTTACTGAAGATGGCGAATCTTATAAGATCACCAGGACCTGGATCGGGGATATCGCCGTAGGGACAGAGGTTGTCCTAGAGGGCGTAGTAGAGCAGGGGGAATGGTGTTTCGTAACCGGAGAAACGATCGGGGGATGGAGCTCATCGGGCTGGGTGTGGTGCTACCGGTTGTTTGTTGCGGAATAATATATAGAGTTGCGTATAGGCAATATGGTATAATGTGGAATAGGTGCTGAAATAAATTCACTTATCATCAATAATACATCTCAAATACCAGGAGTTATTTTTAAATATTGTCAGGAAATACTCATATATTGGAGTCCAATAATTGGCGAGCATATTTCTTTTCCACGACAATCAGCCACCTCCAAAGGACTTTGTTCCATAGTTAAAAAGATTTATTGTAAAATTCTTTTTATGAAGATAGGATGTATGAAAATATGGACACAAAAGATTATATAAAAGCACTAAGTAATCCAAATATTACAAACCGGAAGATAGCTTTGAATTCTGGGTATGTACCAAAAAACATTGAAGAAGTAAATATCACTGTAGAGGAGGTTATGTTGGGGGGAAACTCCGAGCTACAAAGAATCGCATTCAATTTACTTGCAGAACGTGTGCCATTCGAACTTGCGAGATCTGGATATATTGCTTTGGCTTTGAAATCACATCGAGAAAAAGTACGCTTGGATGCAGTAAATAAAATACGAGACGATAAATCGTCCGAAGTAACTAAGGCGTTATTAATCGCAGCCTATGACGATGAAATTGATGTACAAAAAGCAGCACTTAGCGCACTAGAAGGAAGAAAATCTCCGGAAATCTTGCCACTGCTTATAGCAAGGATTGAGAAACCAGATAGTTCAATATTGTCTACCTATGCAAGCAGAAGCGATGAAATTAAACGAGCTGCAATAAATAGCCTGGGTGCTAAAAAACAGAATAAACTGATACCTGATCTGATAGAGATAGCAGTTAATGAACCAGAATATCGACCTGAAGCCAAAGCAAGTTTAGAGAGGATTGGGACAACAGAAGTGACAGAGCAACTACTTTCTGTTGTTGGGGGCACTTATACATTTGACGAAGATGGCGATGCTCTTGAGGTTAATAAAGAAGTAAAGTTATTTATCGCAAATATTATCCCTTCGGTTGAAACCACAAAATCTCAAGCAGAATCATATCGACTGTTTCTTTGTAACCTGTATAAAGAAGAAATTGTAGCGGGCAAAACCGACTTATCCAAATACGTGTGTCAATATTTTAACGAGGATCTAGGCTCATGTCTCTCTGAAGTTATTAAATTGCATCCATCAGAACCAGATGTTGTAGCAAGAGTTATTCATGATTTAGCAAGTGTTCCTATTTCTTCATCATTTCCAAATTGGTTAAATATATTAAATAATCCTGAGGAACCCGTATCTCAACTGGCAGTCCAAAAATTAATTGAGATACTCACTGAGGAACTGGATAATTTTCCAAAGCTATTGTCGTCTTCATTTAATCAAGGCGATAGCCCGGCACATAAAAAAACCAGACTTGTTCAAATTGTAGTTAACTTATCTAGCGATCATATAAAATCTTTTTCTGATGTGATAGTTCCCTCTATACGCGACTCAGAAAGCCAAGCTAGTGAGCTGGCGAAAAGGTACCTTCAATCTATGTGGCAACAGGCGGCTGTTGAAAACAGAGAAATAATGCTTGAAAGTATGTTCCGAAATGGATATTTAAAGAGGAAAGATGGTCGAGAAGCAATAGGGAAATTTTTTACGGATACTTGGGATAGCGGCAATAATGAATCTCACGAACGGATATATCGCAAGCTTGTTGATAAGCGATTTAGAGCGACTTCTGAGAAAACCAAAGATGCATATGATGATTTACTTTGTTATCTAGCTAATAAAGTCTCGACTCCAAGTTCTTTTGCTCAATTTGTAATAACCGACTTAGGCAAAGTACCAAAGGCTAATAAGCTGTGGGAACCCCTTGCTCGCATCCTGGGGCGTAGCCCGACTGAAGAATCGGGTAAACTGCTCGTAGAAAGTTTAAATCATAGCTGGAAAAAACCGCTACTGGAGTTAGCTATTACTCTCGAGGTACCAGGAATTGAATCTTTTTGCCGTTCAGCTTTACAAAAAACTGATTATGAGCTTCCTGAGAAAGATGAGGTCTGGGTAATTCAGACTCTTAGTGAGTATGAAAATCCCATTGATGCCGAGCTTTTTGCGGGTTATATAACTTCTGAAAATCCAGTAACTGTACAAGTGGCGTCAATTCATTCTTTATCCAGATTGCCAATTAATAATGCGATTACAAGGTCATTGGTGCGATCTCTGAAGATCCCTATTGTTCAAGTAGTTACAGAAGCAATAATTGCTCTTGGAAACTCAGCAATACCAACTGTCGACGTTATATCTGCGCTTCAAGAACGTGCTAGCCCAAGCGAAGAAGATGTTGTATCGATAAGGAAAATTGCCAAAAACACACTGGAGATTTTAACTGCAAAGCACCTAGTAAGTGTTGTAGATAAAGAGTCAGACGATGAAACATTTGATACCTGGCTGGAAGCATTAAGACAAATTGGAGTTTGTGAGTGCCACTTGATTCTGGATGATTTGTTTAAGAAACACGCTGACCCAGAGCATGCAAACAGACGAATATCCATCGTTCAGACTATTACAAGTTCCACAAAACCAGATGATGGTATTAAAATCTTAGAAAAATATATTGTAAACGAGAGAGTAGCCCCGGTAAAAGATGCAATGAAAGCAGCTCTTGACGTTTTGGAAGGGCACCCCGATCGTGCAGATTTTACTTTACTTGAAAAAGTTATTGGACAAGATATCAATAGAAACGATCTCCTTGGCAAATGGCATTTGAACGATGTTTTTTCAGAACAAAGAACAATTGTTGCATTCCGCGAAGGATTGCGTCGTGCATTAGACATCCACAAAAATGACGATGCGCTTGTTGAACAACTAGACGCTATTTCGGACGCCCTTATACGCGACCTATTTGATGCAGATAAACAAAATTTAGATCCTGACGGAAAAATACCTGAAGACGCTCATAATAATAGGATTGGGAAATTAAATAGTCATTATCCTGAAATCGCATTACCTGCAAACGCGATTCATAAATTAAGAAAATTAAAAGTGAAGGGCCCTCATTCTTTTGATCCTTCTGGCGCAGTTCGTCCAGGCGTAGACAGTAGTGATCGTAAACACGCAATTGAATCTTTTTGCGTGTTATTTAAAGAGATAATAAAAACCCTGAGGAAAATCAAGGAATCGCAGGAAGCAGGGCAAAATATCAAGGGAATTTGAACCGCGAATGATATTGTGGAAATGCCAAAACTATAGAAGTACACGGCCTTGACCGGGACAATAAGGTAGATATTGCAGCTAACCCGGATTGGAGAGGGCATGCTAAGCGAAGACGAGTTTAAACAGACAGTTTTTATATTGATGAAAGCATGTCATCCTGTAAATAAAAAATGCCAGTCAAGCCAAACCACTTACGAAAAAGGCAGAGGAGATCATTTCTCAAGTTCATGTTTGGGGAATAAAACAATAGAAAGTGTTTGAAAAACAAATAAGAATTGAATTACCACAAGACTAGATTACACAATCAAGCGGTTAATGATCTTGCATGTCAAATGAAAGCAACTAAGGTCGCCGGATATGTTTTATTTTGAGTGAGTGTTATTTGAAAAAATAATCCTATTGTACTAAGGCGGGCACGGATGAGAAAAACCATCATCCTTGGCTTGTTGCTTCTATCCGCGTGCAGATTTGGGCCAGGAAGCAACCTCTCAACTACAATTGAGTCTGAAGGATTTAGTCTCCCCGACGAGACTTCTAACACTCAAACCGAACTTCCAATATGAGTATCTCCCATTTTCGTGCGTAAATATACGGTAGAAATCCACCCTGGCTGCACCACGGTTGCACCAGAACCCTTTATAATACGTACTGGAACGGCGGCTCTATTTTAATGTATGAGGGGAATAAACATGGATACCATTGATGTATTAACTATTCGTAGGAGATAAATGGAAAACAGCTTGTCAAATCAGGTTTTTAGACCCATTCAGTTCATGGGTTCCAAGGTGAGAGTCCTAGACAAAATCCTTGAGACTGTGGCAAGCTTGTCCCTAAACGCTGAATCCGTTTGGGACGTATTTTCAGGATCCTCAGTTGTTTCTCAGGCTTTTGCATACTCAGGTTTCAATGTTAGAAGCACTGATGCATTACTATCTTCCGTGGCCATGGCAAAAGCATTATTAGGGGTTGGGTATAATAATGCCGCTGCAGATGACCTTATTGCCTTAGATTTTTCGAAAAGAGATTTATTCAAGAGCAATCTGATGTGGTTGTATGATGAATGGATTGCTAAGGAAATCGAAGCGTTATCTACAAGCAATACCGATATCCTTTTTGATCAATATTTTAATCTCCCGCAGTATTGGAGACCTGCAAAATCATCTCCTCAACTTCTTGATCATTTTAATTCTATTCAAAGGAAAATCGGTCAGCATGGCGTATCGACGGGGGGCTTTTTCTCATCCTTCTATAGTGGAACTTATTTTGGAATCCAACAAGCGATTGAGATAGATTCAATCAGGCTTTTCATTCACGAATTATTTAGCGAGGAGAGAATTACTTCTTGGCAGAGAGATGTGCTTGTCACAGCCCTTCTAACCAGTATCTCAGATTCTGTATATTCTGCTGGAAAGCATTTTGCCCAACCCCATAATGTTAATAAGAACAAAAATCTAGATTTCCAAAGAAAAAGAATTTTGTCAGACCGAGGCAAAAGCATCGATACCATTTTTAAAAATACTATTGCTAAGATAATTCCTTTGGCAGCGTCCTTTTCCGATTCTCACGAATCGTATAAATGGGTATTAGATGAAAAAGCTTTACTTGATGAACCAATCAAAACGATTGATTTAATATATGCCGATCCGCCATACACTGCCCAACAATACTCCCGGTTTTATCATATTCCGGAAATTGTGACAGAATATCACATCCCAAAACTTACTATACACAAAGGAAAAATAACAACAGGGCTCTACCCAAATAATCGATATAAATCTCCATTCTGTTTAAAATCCCTTGCCCCTAATGCCTTCACGACCTTATTCATGCTCACGAAGAAGTATCAAGCCGATTTACTCCTTAGCTATTCAGGATCAAAAAACGGTGTTACCGGAAATGAGCGAATGACCAGTATCGACAATATACTTTCATTTGCTAAAGAAACCGGGGGGTTTAATCCCGGTACGGTAATCGAACTTGACCACAACTACAGAGAATTCAATAAAGCCTCGACCTCTGTTCAAAACAAGAATGATTCAGAGTATTTAATTCATTTTAGAAGAATATTATGATTCAAAGATACTTAGGAAACAAAAACAAGATTGTTAGCTCAATTCTAGAGGTTGTAGAGAACCATGTAAATCCTGGTGAGCTTGTTGCTGATATATTTAGTGGCTCATTAACAGTTTCATTAGCATTGAAAAATGCAGGATATCGAGTAATTTCAAACGATATCAATCTTTTTTCTTTCTATGTGGCAACAGCCTATTTACAGAATAATTCTATTCCGCGCTTTTCACCAAAAGATCTAATCGGTAATGCCAACGTAAAGAAATTTTCCTTGGAAGCAGAAAATAGATTGGGTCAACATGCTGGAAAAGAGGGGTTTATAAGCCTCGATGACGAATCGGTTTATGGACTTGCGAGAGATCTTTATATCATTCTGCTATATCTAGAGAACATTGTTGAAGACGACCTCTCTGCAGACAGCCGGAAATCATATATTTATGATAATTACACGGCTGAGGGCCAAAACAGCAGTTATAGGAGCAGTCGAGGCAGTAGAGGCAAAAGAAAATTCTTTTCTCCATCAAATGGGAAAAAAATTGATGCCATTATGAATTGCCTTCGATTTTGGTGGAAAAACGAAAGTCTAGAACTAAAACAATTCTCCATTCTAATTTCAACGATTTTGCGATCAGTCGAAAAAGTAAGTAATACTCAAGGCACTTATCACGATTTTCCTCGAAATGGGTATGACCCGAGGGCACTTAAAGATCTAATTATTGAATTCCCTAAGATTGATCATATTTTATTAGGTAGACAAGACCATGTGATTGGAAGAGAAACTGATTCTCTTGAGTTCATAAAGACTGCACCACCTCACAAACTCTTATATTTGGACCCCCCGTATAATTTTAGACAATATACTGCATATTACTTCCTGCTCAATATGCTATGTCGTTACCATGAAATCTCAGACCTAGAAACGTATTTCAACAATCTAAGTTTTGTCCGGGGACAAAACATGGATTACGATTTTTCTTCATCATTTAATTCAAAACAGAAATTCATTCCGTCACTTAGGCAGTTAATTGAAGATGCAAAAACAGAATATGTATTATTATCTTACTTTGATGGCAAAAACCATTGGGGAGAATTCAAGACTGATAATAACAGCATTGGATATTCAATGATGCTAGAATTATTTAATACTAATTTATTTGTTGAGAATAGTTTAAAGACTATTCAGCTTTCTAGATTGAATTATCAAAGTTATGGAGGACATTCCGCTCGGAAGGTCACGGAGTACCTCTTTTTAGCTAAAAAAGCATAGAGGAGAGGAGAGAAAAATGAATTGGCATGATGCGCTCAATGGTGAAGGTTTCAAAACATGGCTAGTAGAAATTGCTGGAGGAAATCGAATTCTACAGGGTCAGACACTTGACCCATTTACTACATCAATGAGAGTGCTTAAACAAACAACAAGTTGGTTATCTCAAATTATCGAAGACGGAACAATTACTGGCACAGATAGTCAAAGAAGAATAGATCAAGCCATAATTGATTTAGGAAGTGCAGGGTTAGTCTCAAGGGGAGACTCGTTATCAGTATCAAATCTTGGATTAGCCACTTTGGAAAGCTGGAGAGAACTTAATATTAATAACGATTCAGATGATGATGAATTAGCTCGTTGTCTCATATTACTAGAAAATGCCTTGCTACAAAAAGAAGAGGGGTACCTAGAAATTTATAATTTTTGGGGTGAGATTAGATCCAGATTTGATGTATTAGAACTCATACGCAATCCAGAAAAATTATACTTAGTAAGTTATCTCAACCAATCGCACGACGGATACAATCCCTGGAGGATAGTCCATGTAAGTACGCAAATTGAGGATATTCAAACAGAATTTGACTGGGATGCCTTAAGAGAAGGAATGCAAGAGGACAACTCAGTATCGCAGTCATTGGATAACTTACAAAGAAGAGTGGCTGATTATGCTACCCGATCAATCGGTCGGCAAAATTTTTGCTTAGCAATGGAATTGTATTCTCTGGCTACCGAGGAAGCTTTGTCATTGCTTGAAGATATGGAATTATCTCCGAGGACTGTTTCAACTTGTTCATCAATTGTTCAGAACCTTTCAAAAGATGGTTTACTTGATTACACAGACCTTTCCTCAGAAGATCCAATTCTCCAAACAGTAAATAGGTTTATCGATCATGACCGGAAGAATATTATATTTGTAGGTCCCCCAGGTACAAGTAAAACATGGTATGCTCTTCAAATTGGGTCTGTGCTTTGTGAGTTCCAATCCTCAAGATTTAGAAATATCCAATTCCATCAATCTTTTGGATATGAGGATTTTATGGAAGGATACATCCCTTCTGAAGGATCATCATCAGGTTTTTCTTTGGTACCTAAAACTTTCTTAGAGACTTGTGCTGCAGCTTCTGCTGATCCAGATAATCTTTATGTGTTGGTTATTGACGAATTGAATAGAGGAGATCCGAGCAGGATATTTGGTGAAGCTCTAACCTACATTGAAAGACGAGGAGAAGAGTTTACGTTGTCTTCTGGCACAAGGGCGCACATACCTACTAATTTGATTCTATTAACAACAATAAATCCCATCGATAAATCAATTGCGGAAATTGATATGGCTCTAGACCGAAGGTTTGAAAAAATCCAAATGAGCCCGGATCCTGATTTGCTAAGGAAAATCTTATCTGAAAACGAATTTCCGCTTGAATTAATAGGTCCAGTTCTTGGTTTCTTTAATCAACTACAACAATTATTTGAGAACCGAATTGGGCATGCTTATTTTTCTAAGGTTAAGGATATTGATTCCTTAGAGGACACTTGGAATTATGCTATTCGTCCTCTAATTGAAAATGAATACCAATTTCGCCAGAATGAGTTGACAGAAATCAATGAAAATTTCGAGGGCCTGATAGAAACACTCAACAATAACTAAGAATTTGGCAATATATGTCTTTTGAACAGGTATACCAAGTAGCCGAACGGGGAAGAATTTCCATTCCTTTGACAAGTGTTTTCTCAGGAGACAACTTTACTTTTTCAGAATATCATGAGAAAAGCACATATTTTCGATTCACAATTAGAAATAACCAATTTATCCTCCATGCAGGTAAGTACGTTGGTTTAATTCCTCTAAATGAGAAAATAGGTGTATTTGTTCAACCAAAAATTGGTACATCTAATTGGATGCATTTGGTTGGCCTATCAAACACAAAACTCCATAGTATTAATGAGCTTAGGATGTATGGCTTAGACACAAATCCTGCGTTACAGATCATTGAATATATAATAGAAACCTTGTGTTCTCAGTTGGAATTAGTCAATAGGCAAGGGATGCTGGCTGAATACAAGCACTTTGAGACCATCACTCAGTATCCCCGCGGAAGAATCCTTTTTAAGAAATCAATATCCCTTGCGTGGGCAAAAGGTAAGAAACGCTCTTTAGCAGTAAAATACTTTGAGTTTTCACGTGATACTATACATAACCGGTATATCAAGTCAGCTCTTATTTTAGCGAGGACAATCTTAGCATCTAATCCCAACCCGAATAACTACCTCCAAGAACGTGTACATTCTTACCTTCAGTTTTATCAAAAGATTCCTTTCGAAAGAGGAATAAATCAAAACAACAGAATTAAACGAATATTAGAAAATTCTCAGATACCCCATTTTCGCAGCTACTATATTGACATATTAAATACTGCATCCTTACTTATTGAGAACACAAATATTGATGTCTTTCAAGACCAAGATTTCAAAGGCCCTTCATTTGTTGTTGACATGGAAGCTGTTTTTGAACAGTATTGTCAAAATTTAATGAAAGATAGTTCTAACAAAATACGCGATGGATTAATTGCTTTAGATCAACATGAAGGAAAGAAGCCGTTATTTTCATCAGGTCCGGACAATAGATTAGCAGAACCTGATATTTTATTGGTATCAAGATCAAATTCTGAAGAGAACGTGCTCTCAGTATTAGATGTGAAGTACAAGTCTAATCCATCTAGAAATGATCTAAACCAAATTATCACTTATGCTCATTCATACAACACTGATAAATCCATCCTATTATGCTTCGCGGATAATTTGGAATCAGAAGGTGTTGAATATCTCGGAGAGGTAAACGGAATAACCAAGGTGTGGATTTACAGAATTTTCCTCGGGGGTCAGAACATCGTTGAAAACGAGAACAACTTACTTACAAGCGTAGGAACAATTATTTCAAATTAATGGATATTGTTTTTGAATCTATAGGGTACCCAGTTTTATCCATAAGTTGGGTATCTCCCATTTTCGTGCGTAAATATACGGTAGGAATCCGAGAGACACCCATCGGAAGCTGTGTGGCTATTTGATCAGATCTCGGTTGAGAACATACTCGCCATACAAGGGTACTGTGCATATTCGCGCAGAAATATACGCTAAGGGGTGTGCAAAACTGCCTTATACCTGAATCAAACTTCGATTTAGAATATATTCTCCATAAAGAATCACGTTTTCCCACCCAATAGGATCAGCGGGGGCATTTGAACAGAAAGTTACGGTTTAAAAGTGGATGACAGCTGGGAAGGGCAGGGAGATATCCTCCTGCTAACCATAATTACCAACACCCCCTTTTTCCTTAGTGGGTCGTAGATTTACGCGAAGAGAATGTGTCTAAGAGTAATTCTGCAGGAATGACATACCCAGTATGTCCGTATCGGGAGTGGATAGTACGGAACAAAATCCCCACTTTGGAAAATCATTTTCTCTGTATTAGATTAGAATAATATTGTTGTTCTGGTTGAGATAAGAATTGTTATCGCAAGCATAATATATCTACATTATCAACTATCGTTTTCTGGTCTGGTATTTCCATTTAAAAACCCCCTATAATGTATACAATCATATATCGAGTACTGGTTGAGATAAGCCATTTCTATCAAAACCAAAGGAGATATTCAATATGGATTTTCTTAAGGGATTACTTAGAAATCTAGCTTTCCTTATAGGTATAGGTATCGTTCTATTGATCCTCTTCCCAAGTCAAATGTCTCAAGTATATGAACTCTATGGAGGACTTTTTGGACCAATAGCAATATTGCTCCTGATTGGTGCTGCCTTACCCAGAAAGACGAGAAAAAAGAAAGATTAGAATTTGGACAGTAGAGATAAGATTAGTTGAACTAACCATTCAGGGATAAATCTTTATCCTTCTCGTCCTGGTTTCCTGTTTTATCTATCCAATCTTGGTTCCCTCTACCCATTATTATCAGCTTACACTAACATAGAGAGTGGTACAACTAATGGTGGCAGGTCATATTTCGATGCCCATAATTATTTTATATATATATGAAGAGCAATTCAGTTTTAGACTCCGATAGATTTTTATTATTAAACACAGATAATCTGAGCGATGCAAAATTGTAATACGAAAACGCAGAGGAGATATCTATGAAAAAATTAAGCCTGCTTCTAATTTTCTTTCTAGTGTCTTGCACGAATCAACTAGGTGAAAGTAAGATAGATATTTCTATACTTCCTGAGGAAGTAACCTCTACTGTAAAAAGCGGCAGTGAAGACGATGCCGTTGAGAAAACTTCTGAGACGATCACCCCAACAATCCCCCCCGACATAGCCCAAATTTCCTGGGCTTCTATTGGACCGGGAGGAGGCGGGTGGTTAACCAGCCTGGCATTTGCTCCACCAAATACCATTTACGTGGGTTGCAATGTGGGCGGTGTCTACAGGAGTTTAGATGGAGGACAATCCTTTGAGATCATCAACAATGGTTTGCAAAATTATCTTGTCCTCGCGATCGCCGTTCACCCAGAAACACCGTCTACGATCTACCTTGGCACTGCAGGAGGTCTGTACATCAGCGTAGATAATGGTGAACATTGGAAATGGTCTCGAGATGGGTTTCCCCCCATTGAACGATACCGCTGGAGTGCGCCAATCACCTCACTTGCAATCGATCCTAATAATCCAGAGATTATCTTTGCTGGCGTTGGGGATTCTAGCAATCACCGTCATGGGCAAGGGACGATATACAAAAGTGAGGATGGCGGTAAACATTGGTCTATTATAAATACCGGTACTGCAAACCTCCATTCAGAAGCGATCATCTATAGCGTCTTAATTCATCCACAAGAATCCAATGAAGTATTCGTGAGCACTGATTATGGTGTATACAAAAGTATGGATGGCGGTGTCAATTGGGAACCAATGAATACGGGTCTGCCGCACACAGACACTCGAAAAATCATAATGGACCCAACCGACCCAATGATTCTTTACCTGACCATTAACGCTCCACCGAATGAATCCCCCTGGCAGGGCGGCGTCTATAAAAGCATAGATGGTGGGGATTCGTGGCAGCCAAAAACATATGGGTTGGGTAAACATGTTGGAAACCCTGGTGATGCCAATTTAATTACCACGAACTACGAAAATATCATCATCAATCCTCAAAATCCAGAGGTGCTTTATGTTGGCGCCATATCATGGTGGGATGCTGGAATCTACAAAACCACGAATGGTGCTGAAAGCTGGACGAACATAACCTCGAGGCAGAATACGGACTGGGGATGGATAAAATATGATGATTGGAATCCTCCTCAAGGTGAGTGTATGGTCATAAACCATGACGCGCCTGAGCACGTGTTTATCGGCGAGTCCATGCAGCTTTTTGAAACGGCCAATGGTGGGAATACCTGGGAGCAAATCTACACCAACCAGGTCTCGCCTGACTCTGGAACGTGGCAAGGCAGGGGGCTTGAAACCACGGTTGTTTATGATATAGAAGTTGACCCTACCAATTCAAACATCGTCTACATTGGTTACGCGGACATTGGTTTTCACAAATCGATGGACGGAGGAATAACTTTCCAGCGATTTTCTCAGGGACTCAAACATCCGGGAAATATTTTTGATATCGAGATTGATCCTGACAATCCCAATGTGATATATGCCAGCAGCGGTCGGTGGGAATGGGACAGCGGCGACGTGGCTTATAGTGAGGATTTTGGTCAAACCTGGCAAGTGATCGGAGGCCCGGCTTCCGGATTGCCGGATGCTCCGGTATACGATCTGGTACTGGATCATAATAGCTCCATTAATAATCGAATATTGTACGCAGCAAGTTTTGGGAACGGTGTCTATAAAAGTGAGAATGGAGGCAGGAGTTGGGTAGAAAATAACCAGGGATTAAGTACTGATGGAAATCGGTCTGTTTCTTCTATAGCACTTGATCCAATTAATCCTAATGTTCTTTTTGCCGGAGGAGAAATGAATGGGGTATATAAGACGGAGGATGGAGGTTTACACTGGAATAAAGTGTCTCAAACAATCCATGACGTAACGGATATTTCAATTGATCCCCGTAATCCAAAAACAATATTCGTAACAACAAAGCAAAATGAGGGGGGTGTTTATAGAAGCATAGACGGAGGATCAAAATGGGAGTTGGTGTTTGAGGATCCTTTTGTCATGGTAGTTGCAATTGATCCCCATAACCCGGGTGTCGTTTATGCTGGTACAGGCGATCACCCTTACCACGACCAAAGTACCGGAAATGGACTGTTCCGGTCAGATGATAACGGGCAATCTTGGTATGCTGTCAATGAAGGGTTGTCCAATCTTTCAATCTGGGACTTAGTAATAGATCCGAGCGACCCTGCAATTTTGTATCTTGGTACCGGGGGAAACGGGGTCTTCAAGGGAATGGTCCAAGAATGACAAATCAAGACACAACGATTATTTATAATAATATTCAGACAATTGTTTTATTGTGTTAATAATCTCCAAATCGCTTACCGATGAACCTGACCCCTTCGATTGCGCGCTTCGCGCTCCGCTCAGGGCAGGTGGGCTCTTCCGTTAGTAGTCAAATTTAGCCGAGCAGGAATAAAGCCGTTATCCGCCAGGTCGAAGGTTCAAATCCTGCCGAGCCCACCCATAAAAAATTTATCAACGATTGTGTATCAACGGGGCAGGGGAGACGCCAAGGTTATTGGTGTTTTCTAGTATTGAGTAAAAACACAGGAAGTATAGAGAAAATGACGTAAGTGGACTTGGTCAAAACGGAACGAAATCACTGATAGTAGTGTCAAGATCCAATTCGATATTGAGATAATCCTGAGTGGTTTCTATGCTAGCGTGCCCCAACAGCTTGCTGATCTGGGAAATGGGCACGCCTGCGCGCCTGCCTAGTTCGGCGTAGGTTCTTCTAAGGTCGTGTGGTTGCAGGTCGGGTTTTCCGATCATAACACCGCGTTTCTGTACAATGTTATATAACCCCGTAGTGCTGATACTTTCCCCGGGCACCTTATTCCTCCCCAGGCTGGGCAAAATCAATCCTTCGGTATCGATCAGAAACTGCCAATCAATAATAGCCTCGGCCAGGCTGTCGCTGATGGGAACCACACGGCTTTTTGCTCCTTTTCCGGTCACATTGAGCACATAACGCTTGTCTTGTTTGACGATATCTGTAAACTGCAAGTTGGCAGCTTCTTCTCTACGGAGCCCCGCAGCCATCATCAGCCCGATGCCCAGGCGATCCCGCAGGGTGTAGATCTCAAATTCCTTTTTCCCGTTGGGCCTGCGGTAGCAGGCCTTAAGTAATTGTTCAGCCTCATGATAAGACAACCAGGCGTGGGCTTTTTCACCAAGAGGTGTTTTGATCTTGATTGCGCTCTGCAGCGCCTGGGCCCGAAAGACGGCGGCCTGGATGACAGCGATGTTATCCGGTGTGGCGCTGCCTTTGGCCAGCAGCTCCAGCTCCTTTGCCATCCGCGTCACAGCAGCGGCCAGGAAAGAGCGCGTGGAGCTGCCGACGGTGAGTGCGTATTCGGTCAGGGCTTGCGGGTCTGTTAGATTTCCGCCGGTGGCCAGGTAGTTTTCGATTGCTTTGATGTACTGGTGTTTGGTGGAAGGCTGCAGCGTCGGATCGTTTTGAATAGTCCGGATAACAAAAGGACCAGGATCCAGATGCTGGAAGGATGTGATTTCTGATGATGGTTTAGTAGGATTTCCACTCATTTTTAGACCTGTTTTTATCCCTTTTTCACCCTTTATAATACTTGCGTATATTCCCGGATCAATAAGTAAATCACAGAGACGGCTTCAATAAGGGTATTTATCCTCCCGGTTTATGATTTAATCGAGCGGCGGGAAGGGTTGTCAAAGCATCTGTTTTGATATATAATGCAGAAATTCAGCACATGCAGAAAATCACCCAAGGAGATGCTATGGAATCCGCCATTCAGATACGGAAGAGGGGAGTGATGACCATACCCTCGGAATTGAGAGAGAAGTACAGTATTCAGGAAGGGGATACATTTCAACTGGTAGACATGGATGGCATTTTTGTGCTCACCCCGATGGTGCCCATGGTTCCCGAATTAGCCAGAGAGATTGAGCGGTTCAGAAAGGAATCAGAAGTGAGCATGGAAGAACTCATGCAGGGCTTGCGCGAGGAGCGTGAGCGCTACTACCAGGGAAAATATGGT
>SDBT01006900.1_pt1 | contig 18784 bp, 13 predicted proteins | sample 2277101 | NCBI WGS metagenome assembly SDBT01 (sample SAMN10404973, study PRJNA504765) | marine sediment metagenome | isolation source: marine sediment core GS10_PC15, 103 cmbsf | place: Arctic Ocean: Southern Knipovich Ridge | collected 2010
GAGATCGATATCCTCGAGCGCCGGAACGTTCCTGTAGAGCAGGCGTAGGCTGGCTTTCAGGGCGACCGTGTCGGTGATGGACACGGTGATGCCGTTGAGCGAGTCGAGGCGAATGTCGTTTCCTGTCACAAAGCTGCCGTCGAAGGTCAGCTCGCTTTCGATCTTCGTGCTCGCCGCGACGCCTGCCTCGAGCCTGTAGAAAAGGCGATAGCCCGCGAAGTTGCTCACCCCTTCGAGGTCGAGGTCCTCGTTGGTGTAGTTGGCGCCGTAGGTGGTGCGGAACACGAGCCGGTTGCGCTCGACCCAGGTGTTGCCGACGCCGCCCGAGCCGATGAGTTGACGATTGACGTTGGTCGGCTCGTCGCGATAGGTGTCGTAGCTGCCGTACCAGAAGAAGCGATCGCTGATCGTCCTCATGTAGCGGAGCTTGCTGTAGAGGCGATTGTTGTCGAGATCCGCCTCCGGCTCGATGACCTCGAAGTCCTCTTCGGTCCCGACGGCGTATCTGTCGTCTCTCGACCCGGCGCGGAGAACGCCTGCCTCCCACGTGAGCTCGGACTCCGTCCACTCGTACTTGTAGACATTACGAACCTGGAAGGTGTTGGTGTTGGAGTTACCGGTGGTCATCACCCAGCTCAGCTCCGTCGAGTTCGACCAGTTACGTGCCGGCGCCTCTTCCTCCTCCTGGGCGAAGCCAGGACCGGCAAGTAGCGTCAGAAACGCTGCCATCAGACAGACAACGAACAGGGAACCGATGCGTCGGTCAGGCACGAGTAACTCCTGGTCAAGGGCATGCTTCACAGAATGAAATTTCGCTGGGAAGTCCGCAATCGGAAACCCAGACAAGACCAATTCTAGTGCGCGGAAGCTGCATTTTGCGACGTCAGAGGTAACCGTCAAGACGTCTCATGGTCTCGGCGCAGTTGCAAGTCTCCTGAGTGAGTCGCTCATCCGTTAGACTCATGGTGAGATATCAGCCGAGGAGGAGATCATGGGCCGTACGCGCCTACTGAGATTGATCGTCATGTCCGTGGTGATCGCGACTGGTACGGCCCCCGCGGCCTTGCACGCCAGCGGCCTGCCTCCCACACAGGAGGAAGGGCCGGGCCGCGGCGACGACCCCGCCCGAATCCAGCAATGGCGTGCATTTCTCGATCGTGCAGACCGAGCGTTCACTGCCGCCCACATGTCGACTACGACGGTCAATGCGAAGATCACCGAGGCAGACGGGCGCATCGCTGAGCTCGAGGTGGCGCAGAAGAACTCAGAGTCAAAAAAGGTCGGTCGCAGCGACATCACGGGCGACGTTGAGTTCCTGGAGCGAGCACAGCGGGCGTTCACCGCCGCGAAAATGTCCACGACCGACGTCAACCGATGGCTCGCCGAGGCGAAAGAAGTGAACGAAGACCACTAGCGCTCCATTCCCGCTGCAAACACGAGCTTTGAGGAACACAGACTCTCAAATGATCCAAGACGCGCGGTACTCGAGACCACGATTCCTTGCCGCAGCATCGATCATCGGCAGTCTGGCGATCGCAGGGTGTGGTGGCGCAGGGGCGAGTGGCGCGGGCAGGGCCACCTCGTCGCCAGACGAGTATGTCGTCGAGCGGAGCGTCGAGAACGGCATCGAGACGGTCAGGACAGTCTCGGGGTCGCGTTGGGGAGGTAGGGCGACTCTTGTTGAGGAGCTCTCGATCGGCGAGGAGATCGGCCAGGACGCCTACCTGTTCGGATCGATCAGTGCTGCCTGGGCAACCGAGGATCGCATTTACGTCGTCGACGCCCAGGTGCCCGCCGTGCGCGCGTTCGACCTCAAAGGTGAATATCTGTTCGACATCGGCAACCCCGGCCAGGGCCCCGGTGAGTACGGCATCCCCTCCGCGGTTGCCGTGACGAGCGACGGCCGCGTCCTGGTCGCCGACGCGATGAATGCGCGTATCAGTGTCTATGATGCTGAGGGCGGCTTTGTCGAGGACTGGCCACTGGTGTCGCAGAAATCGGCGCTCGGTTTGACGCTGGGCACCGACGGGGAGATCTACACGCAGGCTTGGAGCCTCGATGAAGGACGCCTGGGAATCCAAGCAGTTGGTCCCGAGGGTCTGATCGGCGAGATCCTGTTCCCACCACAGATCGAGTTCGAGCCGGCCACCGTGCCCATAGGCGAGGGGCTCGATATGATCCTCCCCTTCGCACCCAGATACACGTGGGCATTCGCTCCGGGTGGCGCGGTGGTCGCCGGAACCGGTGAACAGTACCGCGTCGAGGTTCATCGGCAGGACGGGACGGTCACTGCTATCGAGCGCCGCTCCGAGCCGGTCGTAGTGGAAGCCAAAGAGGCTGAGTTTCGTGCCCTTCTAGCATCGCGCTCGCTGCGCCTGATGTCTCCGGATCTCAGCATCGGTCGCGGCGACATTCCACCACACAAGCCGGCCTTCAGCAGCTTCTACCCCGATCGTGCGGGCCGCGTTTGGGTGGTGAGGCAGGGTCCGGGCCGGCCGGACCCCGAATGCATTGACGCCGACGCGGCCGCGAGTCCGAGGTTAATGAGGGCCACAGCCGCCGGCACCAGCTTCGAGATCGGCGGCAAGCCGGGCCCTTGGGACGCCGCTTCCCTCGAGGGCAGATGCTGGGCCGACACCTACACCTTCGACGTTTTCGACATCGCGTCGGGAGATTTCCTGGGAACGGTGGGCTCACCGGAGAACGGATTCCGAGTTCCGCTATTCGCCAACACCGAGACGGTTCTCGCCGCTGTCGCTGACGAGCTCGGCACAGTTCGGCTGAAGAAGTACCGCCTGCAGATCGACTAAGGTCTGCTCCGCAGTGAGCCCCACAAAACTGGAGAATTCAAACCATGAGAGTATCGACTTCCAGGTGGCTCGCAGTCTTCGTGGCAGTCACCGTCTGTTTCTGGATGGCCGCGTGCTCCAACGAACCGCGTCCGAATGCCGACGAGGCTGATGAGTCACCTGCCGGGGCCGAAGGAGCCGGCGAGCATGCGGCATCCGAGGGAGCCGGAGAGCATGCAGGGTCCGAGGGGACCGGTGAGCACGGAGTAGGCCGCGAGGGTGGTGGCGAGCATGCTGAAGGCCGCGAGGGTGATGAGCACGGCTCGGGAGAAGAGGGCGAGGAGTCGGGCGTCTACATCGGCGCGGCCGAGACCTGGGACGTGACGCGGAGGGGGGCTCGACTCGTCTTGTCGTTCGATCCCGCGACGAACGCCTTCGTGGGGACGGTCGAGAACACGACCCAAGAAACACTCTGTGCCGTTCGAGTCGAGGTTCACCTATCTACCGGCACCGAGATTGGTCCAACTGAGAGGACGGATCTCCCGCCTGGGCAAACTATCGACGTAGAGTTGCCAACCGCCGGTGAGGCCTTCGTCACCTGGACCGCCCACCCGGAGCTTTCGCCCTGCAGCGGTGGCTGAGACAGGTTATTTCGCGAAGATGCGCCCATACCTGTCACCGAATGGGAAGACCCAATACGGCGCGGCCGCGAACGCCATAATGGAGCGCGATCCTCCTACTACTGTTCCATCAACGGTGTGTTCTCGTCCATCGGATCGAGTGGATCAAGGCCGAGGCGCCCGAGCTCTGCGTTGACCGCACCAAGATCGGTCTCCCAGATCTCCTGCAGCCTCGCCGTGTAGCCTGCTAGCTCTGCCACCATGATGTCGAAGACCTCGAGCATGCCGTTGTTCGGCGCACCGTCTCCGCGCTCTGACATCGAAAGCAGGTTGGCGAGGCGGTTGTTGACCTTGATCGGGAAGTTGAGCGGGTCCTGATTCGAGCGGTTACGTACCTGGTAGATGTTCGCCTCCACCTCGGAGGTATTCATCCGCAGTCGCTCTGCGACCTCGCCGAGGGCAGGGTCGTCAGACTGTCCGAGTCGATCTTCGAGTTGGACCTTCATGCGCCGAATCGCTATGACCGCCGAGTTGGCCTCGCGTACCTGTGCCTGGATCTCGAGGCCAAACGCATACTGCTCCTGCATGTCCGCCACGGTCACGTCGGTGATCCACGGGTTGGCCTGCACCTCGAGCTCTGCCGTCTCGATTCGTCCGTCCGCGATCATGCGGATCGTGTACGTTCCCGGCGGAACCTTGGGCGCCATCGTGCGCACACCCCAGAGAATCATGCCGGGGAACGTCGGCGCCGGATCGGTCTGCAAGTCCCAGACGAGGTGGCTCAGACCGGCCTTTACCGGAAGCGAGGCACCGCTCCAACGATTGCGCGGCGCTTCGGGGTCCACGGGGTCCACGGGGTCCACGGCCGGCTCGAAGGTGCGCACCACCGCGCCCAACGCATCCAAGATCTCCAGCTTCGCCTCCTCGGGCTCTTCACCGAGCCACCACGAGAGCATCGCCCCGTTGGCCGACCGGTACGCGGCCGCAGGCTCGAAGAGCACGAGAGCTTCGTCGGTCATACCAGGCGTCGCCTGCCGTAGAGGCGCCATGTTGTCGAGCACCCAGAAACCCCGACCGTGGCTGGCAATCGCCAACTCGTTGTGTTCGACGATCAGATCGACAATCGGGAGATCGGGCAAGTTCGGGTTCAGCTCCTGCCACCACGCCCCGTCGTCATACGAGATGTAGACGCCGTGATTGGTGGCGGCGTAGAGCATCCCCTCCCGATTCGGGTCCTCGCGGACGGCGTTCACGTAGGCGTCGTTCCGAATCCCGCTAACGATCTTCGTCCAGGTCTCGCCGTAGTCGTCGGTCTTCCAGATGTACGGCCGGAAGTCGTCGAGCAGAGGTAGCCGAGCAGACACATACGCTCGCCCGGCGCCGAAGGCCGACGCGTCGATCTGGCTGACGCGTCCGAAGCCGGGCATGTCCTGCGGCGTGACATTCGTCCAGTTGCCGCCTCCGTCCCGCGTGACGTGCACTAAACCATCGTCCGAGCCGGTCCAGATCACATCGATATCGACTTTGCCGGGGCCTACAGAAAAAATCGTCGCGTAAACCTCCGGCCCGTTCATATCGCCCGTGATCGGGCCACCCGAATGGCCGAGCGTCTCGGGGTCATTTCGACTCAGGTCTGGGCTCAGGACGTCCCATGAGTTGCCGCCGTCGGTCGTACGCCAGAGCCTGTTCGACGACACGTACAGCACGTCCGGGTCGAGTGGAGAGAAGATGATCGGAAACGTCCACTGCCAGCGCTCGACCATTTCGCTCGCCGGCTCGCCCGAGTAGAACCAGGGGAACGGGACCACCTCACGCGACGAATTGAGCGTGCGGTCGTACCTGTCGACGTAGCGGCCGTTGTTGGTGCCGGAGAAGAAGATGTTCAGATCCTTGGGGTCCGGCGCGATGTAGCCCGGCTCGCCACCGCCGGCACGATACGCGACGTCCATCGAGCCCTCGGTGACGCTCGCGGAGTCATCCCCGCCCCTACCCCGGCCAAAGCCACCTCCCGCGCCAAAGCCAAACCGGCCGGCATTCCAGGCCGAGGGGAGGCAAAGGGTGCTGTTGTCTTGCTGCGAGCCGCAGACGTGGAACGGAATGTGACCTGTCGTGATGACGTGGTAGAACTGCGCGGTCGAGAACTCCTGATCCGTCCAGCTCTCCCCGGTGTTCGTGCTCACCGCACCGCCGCCGTCGTTGCCGACCACGAGGTGGGTCGGATCGTCCGGGTCGATCCAGAAGTCGTGGTAGTCGCCATGCGACCCACTGAGCACGGCGTATGTGGCGCCGCCATCCTCGCTGCGGAACAGCGACGTGTTCTGCAGATAGACGACATTCTCGTCCTGATGGTCGGCGAAGACGTGCGTGTAGTAGAAGGCACGCTGACGGATACGGCGCTCATCGTTCACGAGGTCCCACGTTGCCCCGCCGTCGTTGCTGCGAAAGAGGCCGCCGTTGTCGTTCTCGAAGAGCGAGTAGACGACGTCCGAGTTCGCGCTCGACACCGCAAGCCCGATCCGCCCGACCACACCTTCTTGGGGCATACCCGGGTTGCGGGTGATCTCCGTCCATGTCGCACCGCCGTCGGTGCTCTTGAACATGCCGCTACCGGCGCCACCCGACGACATCGTGTATTCCTTGCGGAAAGCCTCCCACAAAGCGGCGTAGATCACGTCCGGGTTGTTGCGGTCGATCGCCAGATCGATCGCGCCCGTCTGAGCGTCTCGGTAGAGCACACGCTCCCAGGTGTCCCCACCATCGGTGCTCTTGAAAACGCCCCGCTCCTCGCTCGGCACCGAGTACTTCCCGAACGAGGCGACGTAAACGATGTCGGGGTCAGTGGGGTGGATGCGGATCTTCGAGATCCCGTGCGAGTCACCGAATCCGACATGCTCCCAAGTCTCGCCCGCGTCGCGGCTCCGGTACACGCCGTCACCCGGGAGAATGTTGCCGCGGATGCACGTCTCGCCTGTGCCGATGAAGACCAGGTCCGGGTTCGTCTCGCTGACCGCCACAGCGCCAACGGAGGCAGACGTGATCTTGTAGTCCGTGACGGGGATCCAATTCTCTCCCCCGTCGGTCGTCTTCCAGAGCCCGCCGCCGACGGCTCCGAAATAGGCGACATCCGGCTGGCCGATCACGCCGCTCACCGCGATCGAGCGACCGCCGCGGTCGGGGCCGAGGTTGCGCCACCGATAACCTTCCAGCAGAGCCTCATCGAGGACAACCGTGCCGGACTCCTGGGCGACGGGCTCGGGGATCATCCCCCCGAGCATGGAGAAAACGGCGAGTATGGAAACCACGATGACGAGACGTTTCACGAACATGCTTCGCCTCCAGAAGGTGTGGGTGGATGCAGCGGCGCACGTCCGGAATCTATCCCCTTGGCCGCGAGGGGGCAACGGCAGGAAGCCGGCAGCGGTCTACTCGCGCTACACGAATTCGCCCGAGGTCTCCGGTTTCTTCATCAGACGCGACGGCAGGTGCAGGCGGGCCTTGAGCTCTCTGAGCAGGCGGCGGCCGAGGCGCCAGACTCCCGACTCATCCGGACAGACGCCACGGATGTCATCAACCCTGTTGGCCATGGCCCGCAGTTCGCCGGAGCCATAATCGCCCAGCGACGCCGTGGAGATCGTCTCCACCCACTCGAGATCAACTATCATCGCTCCGGTCTGGACGGTCTCCTCGGCCACGCCACGGATGAATGCGTGCAGCTCCAAGTAGCCCTCTGGCAGCTGTGTGTCACCGATTTCGCTGCGGGGGAGCAGCCGCCCTCTCTCGGCGAGCATCTCGCCAACGCGAGCCAGGCTGGCTTCGGCCTCCCGGCGCACCTCGTCACGCAGCTCTGCGAGCACGTCATCGAAGCTTTCCAGGCTGGCCAGCAGTTCGTCCATCGACTGGTAGCGGTACTCGGGAACCTTCGACATCGCCTTGGCGACAATCGCCGACAGCGACTCCGGCAATAGCTCGTTGTGCTGGTGCAGTGCCGCCGGATGCCGCTTGATGATCTGGTCGAAGACCTCGTGCACTCTCTCGCCGGGGAAAGCACGGTGGCCGCTCAGAAGTTCATAAAAGACGCTGCCCACCGCGAAGACATCTGAGCGCCGATCGACCTTCTTGCCCCTCACTTGCTCGGGTGACATATAGGCAGGCGTGCCGAGCGCCGCCCCGGTGGCCGTCATCGTCGAGCCCTTGATACGAGCCATCCCGAAATCAAGCAGGCGCACGTCGCCACCACGAGTGACGAAAATGTTCTCGGGCTTGATGTCGCGGTGGGTGATGTCGACCGCGTGCGCGTAGGCGAGCGCGCTGGCCACCTGCTTCATGAGCTCGAGCCGGACCTCGAGCGACACCTCGTCGCCACGGTTGATTACGGCCTTCAGGTCCTCGCCATCGAGCAGCTCCATGACGATGTATGGACGGCCGCCCTCCTCGCCCATGCCGTGGATGTCGATAATGTTCGGATGGTTCAACGAGGCCGCGACGCGGGCCTCACGGATGAACCGCGCGCGCGCGCGGGTCGCCCTTCAGGTCAGCAGACAAGACCTTGATGGCGATCTCGCCGAGAGATTCGCAATGGGCACGATAAACCACGCCCATCGTGCCCTTGCCGACCATTCCGAGGTTGGTGTACTTGCCCAGCTTCTCCATGACCTTCCACCTATCGGGGACCCTGATACAAGGGTACCCGCCGCAGCTATCCGGGCGAAGCAAAAAACCCTGGATCAGCTGGCAACTATGCGGTGTGTCCACTTTCCCCCGGTGCTATAAGAGGGACTATACCCACTGCGAGGATGAGACTCATGAGACCGACCAGGCTGTTCTTGTTTGTATGTAGCTGTCTGCTGCTGGCAGGCTGCTCCTATTCCCAGGATTCCGGAGCCGTTGCTCAGTTCGAGTTTAATGGGAACGTCGACAATGCCGCCGGAGCTTCCGTCGATGAAGCGATCGGCGGACCTGGTGCGTTTGTCGAGGGAATCGACGGCCAGGCTCTGAGTCTGACGTTCGGTAACTCTGGCGCATCGCTGACGCTCGATATCGAGCCCCGGCCATTTAACCGAAGCGAAGACTTCTCGGTTCAGTATTGGGTCAGAACGACCGCCGATCCTGAAAGGCGGATGGTTGTTCTCTCGCAGAAGGAGTTCCCCGACAACAGCCTCGCTTCCCAAAAACAACCAGGATGGGTGTTCTACATCTCCGGTGGTACCTGGGCATGGAACATGGGCTCCGGCGCGCGGCGGATCACCTATGAGCGCGACAACGGAAAGCAGATGCCCGTCAACGACGGGAGATGGCATCAGCTCGCCATGACCTACGACTCTGCCCTCGCCGAGGTCCGCCTGTTCTATGACGGGCACAACAAGGTCGTCTACAAGGTCGATGACGGAGTGGGATTCGATTTCAAGAACAGCAGTCCGCTGGTTGTCGGATGGGCCGGAGCGGAGGCGAGCCCGCAAGCGGAGATCGTTCCCGCGATGTACGCGGGCACCGAGAACCTGCAGGCGCTGGTCGACGCGTTCAACAGCCTGGGCGTGAACGAGGTCGAGCCCGACGAGTTCGTCCACCTGATTGTCGATCCCGAGCGATTGTACGAGCGCAAGGTAAGCGAAGCGGCCGAGTTAATCGGCGCAGACGGCCCAGCGTTTCTCGAATCGATGCAATCAGTGGACTTCGAGCCGATCTCCGAAATCGAAGTCGAGCTGATGGAGAACCCCTACACGATTCATCAAGCACTGACCTTCATGGAGGCCGCGCCGCTGCTGAAGATCTACTCCCTGGTCGATGGCGAAGTGACCATGGATGAAAGTGCCGCCAGGGCATTCACCGAGAGAGAGCGGCTCTACCCGCCGGAATTCGACATCGACGACCTGCTGGTGTGGGATCGCGTGCTGTCGGCCGAGGAGGTATTGGATTCCTACTCTGAGTACCTCGAGCCGACGGCCGTAGATCTCGAGGAGGAAATCACCTCAATCACCGCGGCCGCTTGGAACATCTTTCACGGGGGAAAGCACTTCACCGTAGAGGAACACGGGTGGGACTCGAGAATCGCCATCGCCGAGATGCTGAAAAGCGAAAACGTCGACGTCGTGATGATGCAGGAAACCTACTCGTCCGGCGATTTCATCGCGGCGGAGCTGGGCTACTACTTCGCAACGACGGTTGACTGGGACTATCTGAATCAAGGGGCCAACATCTCGGTGCTCAGCCGCTACCCGATCAAGGAGATATACGTTCAAGAAGACTCCCCCTTCATGAATGTCGCCGCCAAGGTCGCGATCAGCGACACCCAAGATCTGTACGTGATGTCGAACTGGTACGGGATGCAGCAGTTTCCTGACGTGTTCGACTTTCACCAATCCCGGTTCGCGGAATCGGACACGATCCCCACGGTGTTCGCCGGAGATTTCAACGCCGTACCGCACACGGACGGAGGCGACAGTCCCGCCTCGCGGGCGATGCTGGATGCCGGTTTCACCGATGCGTTCCGAAGCTTGCATCCGGACGTGCAGGAGTACCCCGGACACTCACATCGAAGCGGCAACCGAATCGATCAGCTCTACTACAAGGGCGTGGGCCTGCAGAACACCTCGACGAGGATCGTTTCGACGAGACCTGGTGGATTTCCCTCCGACCATTACCTGATCTTGTCGACGTTTGATCTGCATTACCCCACCTCGAAAGCGGGACGATAGGAATACCCTGATTCGTCGTTCGCGCGGTGGGATGTGAGCGGCCGGGTGGCGTATGCGATTCGCGCCGGCGCGCAATACAAGGGAAACGGACGATCTACGGGATCCTACTTCTTCCCGGGCGGCGGCCCGGAGCTGACATGCGGCGCAAGCTTGTCCCACTCGCTCGACGCCACGCAGTACAGGCAAAAGTCGCCGTGGTCGTAGATCGAACAGTTCATCGGGCCGCGCTTGTCCTTGTGAACGTAGGCTCCGACGAAGGGCGTCTGGGTCGGCCGCACGGGTCTCGTGAGCACCCACGTGATGCCGTCCGCGCCGTTCTTGCCCATGAGCAGACTGTCGCGCTCCCACTCGTTCTGTTCCAGCAAGTCGACGCCAAAGAGCTTCAGCACGTTCACCAAAGGGCACAAGGTGCGCTGAAATCCCCCCGCGGGCTTCTCGCCCGGCATCAGCATCGGTCCGGAACCCATGCCGATGTACTTCGTTACGCCTGCCGCCTTCATGGCGTTCCAGACGTGCGGGAGGCAGTGTGTCTTCGGGCGCTTCTTCCTGTCGTCGGCGGCACGTGCTTGAACTTGTGCGGCGACCGCGTGACCACCACCGCCTCGACACCGATCTGCTCGGCACGGGCCAGGATCCCCTTGCCGTATCTGCCGCTCGCGCCGATGATCGCCACCTTGGCTGGCTTGGCGACGTTCGTGTTCATGACACATACATCCTGTGCTGAGGCAACTGATTCCGTCCTACTCGATATCCTTCGCGCATCGGAAACCGGTATCCGCATAGCTGTTCGACTGGAGATCGCTGGTGCGCCTCGAGGCGCGCATCAATCCCGGCCTTCCGTCCCAGGAGTTGCCGCGCATGACCCTTCGTTCATCAGGGTCGTCGTTTCTAGGATTCTCTTTCGGGCTCCGGCTGTAGTACTCCGGGTCAAAGTAGTCGGCACACCATTCCCAGGCGTTGCCGGACATGTCGTAGAGTCCGAAAGAGTTGGGCGGAAATGAACCCACTGGAGCACCGAAGGTGTATCCGTCGTCGTATCCCTCGGTATGAGGCCAGGTTGTGACGACCTTCACGAAGTTTTCGTCAGAGACGTTGGCCACAACATCCTTTCCCAGGGGCTCGTCACCCCAGGCGAACTTGAAGCCTCTCTCCCCGCCGCGGGCCGCGTACTCCCACTCGGCCTCGGTGGGCAGGCGTTTGTCACCCCACTGGCAGTAGGCATTGGCGTCATTCCAGCTCAGGTGCGTCACGGGTTGATTCATTTCTTCCGCTGTGTGCGGATTGCCCGCCGCGTCGAACCTCCAGTCGATACCTTCCGTCTTCTCCCAGCTCTCTCCGTTCCAGATAATCGAACCATCGTTCTTCTCAGGATCAGTCACATAGGCTGTCGCGTCCACGAATTGGCCAAACTCCTCCAGAGTGACCTCATGGGTATCCATGTAGAACGCGTCCAATTCCACCTCATGAACCGGTTTTTCCAGGTCCTGGCCGTCGGCGTAACCCATCATGAAAGAGCCGCCGGGAATCAAGACCATGCCGGAACGGGTTTTCGGGGTCCCGGCGAGCGGGAGAACGCGGTCGAGCTTGTTGTCTGCGGGCAGATCCTCGGTCACCAGGGTGATGTCGTCACTGTTGCCGGTCATCTCCCAGCGAATGAGTGACATCGGGATGATGCCGGACGCCAGGAACTCGTCGATGAAATTCCGCAGCACGAAGTCGTCGCCGAGCGCCTGTGCCCGCTCCCGGAACAGCTTCATGAAATAGGCCTTGCCGGTAACCACATTGCTGTGAAAGCCGCCCGGATTGCGGATGTTGGATTGCATCTCGAACCACACCATGCGCTCGTCGGGACGCGACCAGCCGCGCGGCATGATCTCGGCACAAAGGTGTCTTGCTTCCTCGAGATTGATCTCGTTGGCGTGCATCTTCATGTCCGGCACAGCGAGGCTCATGTGGGAGGCGTTCATCAGGTACTCCATCTCGCGGCCCTTCCGCGGCCGATCGTCGAGCACCCCTGCCTGCATCAACAGCTCCTCGAGCCCCATGGCCCAGCCTTCGGTGCGCCTCGAGCCCATGTTGTAGCGGCGACGGGCGCTGCGGATCGGGCTCAGGGCCAGGCGCTCCTGCCTTTGGCGATCGAGCATGTGGCCGATGTACTCGTGAGTCTCGCCCGGCAAGATCTCGCGCTGACGCACCTTGGTGTCGATGCTGGTGTTTTCGGGGAGAAACCGGGCTTCGGAATCGCGGGATTCGGGAGATTCTGCGGCCTCGCGGGCGAGGCGCTCGTCAAGCTCTTCGAGGCTTGCGAAGCCGGTGTAGTCGGCCGGATTCACCCAATCGTCGATCGTCATGATCTCTCGGTCGCGCAAGAATTCCACGACGTAGTTGAGCGCGTGGTACAGGCTGGCCTCGAACTCCCTTTCCGTCATGGCGACCTCGAGGGGCGGAAGGTCGCGGTTGCGATGCTCCTCGAGCTTCAGGAAGGTGATGATGCGGTCGTATTCCCTCTGAATGATGTTGTTGGCTTCTTCCCAGCCCCACGGTGCAAGCTGCACGTTTCGCAACCACCAGGTGTAGTTGTCCTTGCCGATCCCGGCCGGGGCCGTCATCTCGTGCCTGTTCGCTTCCAGCCAGGCGCGATAGTCACGTACAGCTTCGCCAGCGGCTAACGCATCAGCTACCAGGTCCGGATGATCCTCCCGAAGCCGATCGGCAATTCTGTCGTAAATCCGGGCTTCACCCTCGGCGTTCCGGATAGCGAGGTCGGCGAAATCGCCTGCCGCTTCGGTGAGGTTCTCACGCGCCTGCTCGTACATTCCCGGGATCGCCCTCAATCTCGCTTGGTACTGAGCCTTTTCGTCTTCCGTGAATGGAGGTCGCAGCTCGAAGAGAGGACGGGTGAAGGTTTCAGCATCGATCGACGCACCAGCGTCGCCCCCTCGGATCGAGTAGAATCCCGGATCGCGAGCCCATGGCTTGTGCACCCGGTGATGGAATTCCAGGGCGTTCATCTCGGCGCGCACCAGGTGGTAGTCGACCTGTTGCCAAACGGGCCACTCGTCGATCTCGAATGTTGCCAGCCGCTCGTGTAACTGCTGCAGGCCCTGGTACCGATCCTCGATTCCCGCGGCCGTGTAGTCGGGTACGCCGTCGCTATTGGTCGCATCCTGGGAAGCACGGAACTCGTGAAACAGCGCCACAAGATCGTCGTAGTCGGCGCTGCTTTGTCGGGGCTCCGCACCCACGGGGCTTGCCGACGGAGCCAGAAGTAGGCCCGAAAACACCGTAAGAAGAAGAGCCTTCGCCAACCAACCAACACGTGTGCTCATGACGGCCTCCGCAGACTCCAAGTGAGAGTTTCGAGTGCAAGACACGCAGCCATCGTCGTTTCGCGACACGGGTCTGTCAACCGGAGGGTTTCTGACGCGGCGGGAGCCGGCGTACGTTGGCAGGAGTTGGTGCCCGGCGAGCAGATCATTTGCACTCTTCTCTGTTAACCGTTAGCCGTCTACCCGAATGCGCTCTTGACGGCCTGCAGCACGCGCCTCTCATCGCTCCGCAACCGATAATCGTCTGCCTGGTCGATCCACACAATGACTCCGTCTTCGTCGACGAGCAGAGACGTAGGGATCGCCATCGTCTTGAAGGAAGGCGTGAGTGAGAAAGGGATACCACCCAGAGTGAAGCGGCCCGTGGAAAATCCCAGTGCCTTATGGTGCTCGACGCCGTATTGCCTGATGACCTCGCGCTTCGGATCAGCCAGTAGAGTCAGGCTCAACTCATCACGCGTCTTGTGAATTGCGGCCTCCTCCACACTGTCCTTACTCAGGGCGACGACGCTGACGCCGAATTTTTCGAGGTCTGGTTGCATGGTTTCGAAACGCCGTAACTCGGCGCTGCAGTAAGGTCACCAGCCTCCCCGAAAGAACTTCAGCAATGTCCGCTTGCCCGCTAGCTCGTCGGTGTGAAACCCGGACCCCTCTGAAGTTGTCGCCTCGAACGACAAGAGCTTGTCGCCGACCTCTACTTTCAGGTCGCCAATCGGCGTCTTGCGTTGGGTAAGCAACCACAAGAACGCCCCTCCCATCATCAGCGCAAAAGCCGCAGGGGCGAGCACCGCCACGCCAAACCCTCCGCCAACTTGATAACTCCAATTGATGGCTGAGACTGCCAGGCCGATCCCGACACATTGCAGAATGATCGAACCGATGGGCCGCGCGGGCACCGCGCCGCGAGGGATCTTCGAGAGATATGCAACCCAGGTGCCCATGACCACCACGAAACCGGCCACAGACATACCAACAGCCACAGTGTTCATCGCTCGCTCCAAGACGCCGCGTTCAGCTTGGACTGGGTGCGGGCGCCGGGCACCGGGTGCGTGCGTCCAAGATCTGTGATCAGAGGCGGAGGGAATCTACCCGTTGGACAAATTGGAAAACAACGGGAGTGCGGGAATGGACCTCAGGATTCTTGGGCACAGTCTCTGGCAAACTCAGCTCCCTACAAGGCCACCGGGCTCCTGCCCGGCGCCTCATCGCTGTTCCGCCAGCAGCCTTTTGAGCTCACGGTCCCAGTTCAGCACTACGTTGACGCGCTCATAGCCATCCGGAACCTGGACAATATAGAAATTGCCGTCGTCGTCGACGTCGTAGTTGGCGTTGCGGCCGCCCGTTTGTACTGCGAAACGGCCCTCGAACAGCAGGTCGGGTTCGCCGACCCGGAATGTCGGCTGGGTGGTAATCGGCACGGCAAACATTCCCCTGCCCTGCCGATAAAAGATCTCGCTGCCGTCGGCCGAAAAGCGGGGCTCGCGGCCACCCCCAATCGACACCTGGACCTCTGAGCCCCCGGCGGGGAACGGCCGTACGTACACTTCCTCCTGGCCCGAGGCATCCGACATATAGGCAATCCACGCGCCGTCAGGCGAAAACACGGCCGAGCGCTCGCTGGCCGCGGTTACGAGAAAGGGCTGGGGCTCGGCGTCGCCGTCGAGCTCCACGGTCCAGATGTCGCGGCCGGTGTCGGGATGAATCTCGTAGTAGGCGAGCAGTCGCCCATCCGACGACACGTCCGTTGTCCACAAGCTGGCCCCCGTGCCCGACAGGATCTCCCTGGGCTCCTCCGAGCTCTGGAGTTGTTGCCAGCTCAGGGTCCGATTGGAGTTGTTGCCGAACACGATGCTTTGGCTGCCGGCTCTCCATCGGGCCCCATACCCATTCGCGGCGCGCCGCGTGACCGCGCCACGCTCCATCTCGTACACGCTGATCACGGTGCTGCCGGAATCGAAGGCATTGGAGTCCTCCGTATATGTCAGCCACTTGCGGTCGGGCGACAGCGCCGGGATCACGTAGTCGCCTGGCCCCAAACCGGTCAGCTCCTCGACGTTGCCGTCGCGATCCACCCGCACGATCGACATTTCCATCGCCGGATCGGCGCCGTCGGCGTAAGCGAATGTTCCGCCGGCGGGAAGGCTCCACCCAACAACCCCCTCCAGCAACGCGACCCGAGCACCAGTGGTGCGCAGTTGCTCCAAATCAAACCGCTGAGCGAAAAGCTGCTGGCCGTCTCGGAACAGGAGATGCCCGGTAGCAGGGTCGTACATGCCCCTCGCCGCACTAAGGGGGGTGATGTCTCCCGATCCCAAGGCCAACACGCGAAGCTCGCTGCTTCCCGCTGTCGTCGCCATGAAGAGGATCCGATCTCCGCCGGGCAGAACCTGTGGACGGGTGTGCTGTGTTTCGCCCCTGCCAGTGTCCAGGGTCGTGAGCCGCACCGGCGCCCCACCTGCGGCGGAAACCTTGTACAAGCCTGCGTTCGCCGCCTGCAGCCCGAAGATGATCTGATCATCGTCGGTCCATACTGCCGAGCCATTGGTCGACGCGACCGAGCATATTGCGGTCGGCCTGCCGCCGGCCAAGGCCACGCGCTTGAGCTTGCCGTCGGCGAAAAAGCCGATCTGACTGCCGTCGGGAGAAAAGAACGGAGCGCGGCCGCTGCGCGAATCGGGGATGGGGGTCCCGTCGAGCTCATCGACGCGGCGGCGAAAGAGCTGCTCGCCGTTGTCGCTTGTCGCGGCGTACACGATTGTCCGTCCGTCCGGCGACACGGCGAAAGGCGCGGCGAGGTGAAGGTAGTTCTCGAGCTGGCCGCGGTCGATCGAAAAACGAACTGTCTCGGTGGCAGCCGGCTCGGACGAGCGCAGCACCCACGAGGCGATGGCGATCACGATCGCGATGGCAGCCACGACCCACGGGAGAGCGACGCCGATTCGGAATGCCGGTGCCGCGGCCGGCGGTGCCGCCTTTGCGGCCGACGCGGGTACATCAACGGGCCCGGTATTCTGGTCCGTCGACACCGCCCGCAAATCGACCACCAGGTCGTCAGCATGCTGGTAACGGCTCTCCGGCTCCTTCGCCAGACATTTTCGGGTAATTCGGGCGAGCTCAGCGGGCATCTTGCCCGTTACCACCTCCAGCTCGACGGGCGCCGCGTGCAGGATGTTCGACAGCGTGTCGGGCATGCTCTTGCCGCGAAACGGCGCATGGCCGCCCACCATCTCATAGGTCACGCAACCGAAGGCGAAGATGTCGGCGCGATGATCGACCGGCTTGCCCTCCACCTGCTCGGGCGACATGTAACCGGCGGTTCCCAGCACCTGCCCGGCCATCGTGCCAAACGTGGTGGGCGACATCGACGTGTCGGGTGCATGACCCGCCACCTCGGTGAGCTTGGCGAGGCCGAAATCCAGCACTTTGGCGTGTCCCTCCTTGGTCACGAAGATGTTGGCCGGCTTCAGGTCGCGGTGCACGATGCCGGCCCGATGAGCCGCCGCCAGCGCCGCGGCAACCTCGGCGGCGATACCTGTGGCCTTCCTGATCGGTAACGCGCCCCTGGCGAGCAGCGCGTCGAGCGCTTCGCCGTCCTGATACTCCTGCACGATGTAGTGCACGCCGGCGGCCGGCGCCACGCTGACCTCCATGTTCGGGTCGGTCTGAGCCTCGGCCGTCTCGGCCAACGTGAGGTCCTCGAAGCCGACGTCGAACACCGCCGCGATATGAGGATGGTTCAGGGCCGCCGCGGCCCGCGCCTCCTGCTCGAAACGGGCCAAGCGCTCGGGGTCGGAGGCGAACTCAGGAGGCAGCACCTTGATCGCCACCTTGCGTCCCAGACGGGTGTCCTCGCCGAGGTACACCTCTCCCATGCCACCCGCGCCGAGCTGCTCGATGATTTTGTAGGGACCTAGAGATGTACCGATCACTGATTCCACTTCCTTGCTGTTAATGGGAACCGCGAGAATCTACCCGTTGGTAAGACTGGGACACAATGGGAGCACGGGAATGAATGCAGGATTCTTGGGCTTGGCCCTGCTAATCCCTCGGACGCCGGTGCTCACGAAAGAACGCCCACATCTGACGCGTCGCGTCGACGCTGTGACTCGTGGGTCCGAGAAACCACTCCGGCAGAGGCTCGCCGCCAGGCCAGGTATGGCCTCCGCCGTGAACCGTGAAGAGCACGACGGCCGCGTCGTCGGCGCAGTCGGTGTAATCGAGGCGCGTGACATCCACCGCCACGTCGGTTTCGACGGGGTCTGATCCGCATCGGTTTCTCTGTGCCCAGCCGGCCACCCAATCCCGCGCCGCGGGGAACACCGGGGGGTCGGGGTTGATGGGATCGGCCATGGGCCCGCCCTCATAGGGCACGAACTGATCTGCGTCCCCTTGAAACGCGATCATCGGCACCGGTCGCGTGTTGGCACACCAGCCGGGCGGAAGCGACTGCGCTGGCGCCACCATGCCTACGGCCGTGATCCGTTCTGACAGCGTGCACGACAGAACAAACGCCATGCCGCCGCCATTGGACAGCCCATTGGCGTAGATGCGCGCCGGATCGATGTTGTACGCGGACTGCAACGTGTCGATCAGGTCGGAGACGAAACTGACATCCCGCTCGAGGCCGGGACCGGGGTCGAACGTGTGCCACTTCCTGAACGAACCGATTCCCGACGGGTAGACAGCGATGAACCCGTTCTCATCTGCCAGGTCATTCCAACGGGTGAGGTGCATCTGCTGGGCGGGCAACATGCCCCCGCCGTGCATGCCGATGACGAGGGGCGTCGGCCTGCTGGAGTCGTAGCTCTCCGGAACGTACAGCAGGTATTCGCGCTTCTCACCCGAGGAGACAATCGATCCGTTGTTCCGATTCCGAACCTGGTGCGAGACTTCGCCGACCAGGACCAGGACCGGCGGCAGGCCGATCAGCAGCAGCGCGGCGCCGACGACCCTCCTTCTGCGCTTGAAGATTGTCGTTGATTCCGCGGCCGCGTCTCGTTCCGCGAGTGCTCCCCGATGACGATTCCACGCGAGGGCCAGCGGCGCAGCCGATAGCCGCGCCAAGGGGATCGCGAGGATCGCGACGAGTGCGGGAAGGGTGCGCCGCATGAATGGCGGCAAGGAGAGGAGCCACTCGAGCAGCCCGTAGAGCGCCAGCACGACGACAAGCCAGCAGGCTGCACCGGTCACGAGCGTACGGTCGTTGAGCAACCGGCTGTCGTGGAGGCGCACGAAGGTCCAGGCAGCAGCGGAGATCTTGAAGCAAACCAGAACAGCGAGGATCCAGGGGAGAGCGCGCACCAGCCCGACGATCGCGTCGAGGTTGCCGCTGACCCAAGGGAAGAGTGCGTAGA
>SDBT01006902.1_pt1 | contig 18783 bp, 19 predicted proteins | sample 2277101 | NCBI WGS metagenome assembly SDBT01 (sample SAMN10404973, study PRJNA504765) | marine sediment metagenome | isolation source: marine sediment core GS10_PC15, 103 cmbsf | place: Arctic Ocean: Southern Knipovich Ridge | collected 2010
AGGGTATGAAAACTATATTTACGAAAGGCCTCTATTAATTCACTTAAATTGGTAGACCTCTTGACGGTTACGACGTCTTTAGTCATACAATCCTTAACCTTCAACAGTATCACTCCTTTCAAAAATCAATTTTAATCAATTATCCCTCTTTTGTCAAAGATTTCTTTTATCAGATTAACGCATCTTCTTGTGGCGCCGCGAGTTATCTCGATGGACTCCCTTGCCCGATTACCCATTTCAAGCCTTTCTGAAGAATCTGTCAATAACCTCAATAGATTTTCTTTTAATTCACGACCGTTATTCACTAAAATCGCTGCCCGCCTATCCAGCAGCATATCGGTAACTTCCTTAAAATTAGACAGATGCGGCCCAAACAATATTGGCTTAGCCAATATAGCCGGCTCTATTGGATTATGACCACCGCGAGGGATAAGCGAACCTCCTACAAAAACAACTGTTGCCAGGCTATAAATGCTTTTGAGCTGGCCGATAGTGTCCAGGATGAATACAGAGGTCTGTCGTCCTTCGTCTGTCGATAACCGCGATACTCTTACCGGATTAAAGCCGTATCTGGATACTAACCTCTCAATTTGAAGAGTTCTCTGGGGATGACGGGGCGCGACAATAAGTTTTAAATTCGGGAATTTTTCTTTTGCCGTTCGAAAAACATCCAGGATTATCTCTTCCTCGCCGGGATGGGTGCTACCTGCCACGAAAAATTGTTCATCCGGGCTCAAATTTAAACCGATAGCCTGTGGTTTGCAGCTCGCGGTCTGAATATCAAACTTCATATTTCCGGTAATCTTTACCTTTTCCCCTGATGCGCCCAACGCAATTATTCTCCGGGCATCCAGGGCACTCCGCATACAAAACAGGTCAAACTTGGCCAAAATATGCTTCAAGATAAATCTGACTCTGGTATAACCTCTGAAGGAAGCAATTGAAATGCGGCCGTTCACCAGGGCCAAAGGTATTCCCTTTTTAAACAAACAATTTATAAAATTAGGCCAGATTTCTGTTTCAAAAGCCAAAAAAAGGGCGGGATTTATCCTGTCTATAACCTTGCTGACAATCCAGCTTAAGTCAAAGGGGAAATAAATGACGGTATAATCTCTCCCGGCCATTTTCCGGGCTATCTGGTTGCCGGTCTGGGTTATTGTAGAAACAACCAACCGGCAGGACGGATACTCCTTTAGTAAATCTCTAATCAGGCCCTGGGCGCTGATAACCTCGCCTACGCTAACCGCATGCAGCCAGATAATCTTTTTAGCCGACAGCCCGGCAAGTTTTTCCCCGGGCAGGATCCCCAGCCGCATAAAAAACCCCTCGCCGTACCTCTTGTCTCTGCTCAATCTGAGAAGAAAATAAGGCACGTAAAGAACTGCTAAGATTAAATAGATTAAGTCGTAGAATATAAACATCTTTGGCTCTTTGAGTCCTCGGCACTCTGACTCTTTTATGCGCGGGGATGCGTTTTGTTATAGACAGATTTCAGCCGTTCAGTGGTTACGTGAGTATAAATCTGGGTAGTGGAAAGATTAAGATGGCCCAAAAGTTCCTGGACACTCCTCAAATCCGCTCCGCGGTCCAAAAGATGAGTAGCGAAGCTATGCCTTAACGTATGAGGTGAAATATGTTCTTTCGCTGTCAACTGATGGATATATTTATTAAGAAAACTTCTGATGCTGCGGGAGGAAATTCTTTTGTTTTGTTTGTTTAAAAATAGCGGACCGTCGGCGGCGCTGCCTTTGCCGGGAATAAAATGCCGCCGGGAAAGATAATCTCTGACCACCTTTAATGCCTTATCGCCTACCGGGGCAAGCCGCTCTCTCTTACCTTTTCCGCGAACCTTTACAACCCCGCCGATAAAATCAACATCTTTGATATTCAAACCTACCAACTCGCTCACCCTGATTCCTGTGCTATAAAGTGTCTCTAAAACAGCCCTGTCCCGCAGGCCAATCAAGGTATCAGCCGGCGGCGCGGAAAGCAGTTTAGCCACCTCGGTTACGTCCAGAAAAAGAGGCAATTTTTTATCCAGCCGGGGAGTAACCATTGCTAAGGTCGGATTGTTAGTCAAGTATCCTTCCCGGCATAAAAATTTGAAAAAAGAGCGGTGGGTGGCCAGCTTTCTTGCCACTGTTGATTTGGCATATTCTTTTTTTCTGAGAGAAGCAAGAAATTTTCTCAAGGTAAGGCGGTCTACCTTTTCTAAAGGCTGACCGGCCAAAAAGTCTTCAAAACCTTTGAGGTCTAATAAATAATTCGTAATAGTATGAGGCGAGGCGTTTCTTTCAATCTTCAGATAATTTATAAACTTGACTATATAGCGGTTCATGTTAACTTTATTCTTCCGGAAGTTTCCTGGTAGTATGTTTACATCCCGGCCAGTTAGAACAGCCGTAAAAGAACCTTCCCCCTTTTATGTGTCTTTCGACTAACTCGCCGTCACAACCGGACATCGGACATTTTACGCCGGTCGTAATTGATTTAGTATATTTACACTCCGGAAAACCTGAACAGGCCAGAAACCTGCCATGTGCCCCCCATTTAATCACCATTGGCCTGCCACACTCTTTACAGACTTCTGAAGTAGGAATTACCTCCTTTTTGACATCTCTCATCTTGCTTTGAGCGGTCTTTACATCTTCCATAAAAGGAAAATAAAAAGCTTTTAACACGCTTACCCAGTCTCTGTTCCCTTCTTCGATCTCATCCAATTTAACTTCCATCTCGGCTGTAAAACCTTCATTCAGTATCTTGGGAAAGTGCCGGACCAAGAGGCCGCTAACAATGGTTCCCAGCTCGGTGGGCAGAAATGCCCCGCTGTCTCTTCTGACATAATCCCTGGTTAAAATGGTCCGAATTATAGGGGCATAGGTTGAAGGTCTGCCAATTCCCTGCTCCTCTAACGTCTTTATCAGAGACGCATCGGTATAGTGAGGAGGGGCCTTGGTAAAATGCTGGCCGGGCATTATCTCATCCAACAGTAATTTTTCGTCTTTTTCCAAAGAAGGCATAATCACCGGAGATTTCTTCTCATCCAAAACAATCATCCATCCGTCAAAGATAATAGACGAACCGTTGGCCCGAAAAAGACATTCGCCGGCTTTAATCTCGACAGTAGTTGTCGAAATCAAGGCTGGGGACATCCGGCTGGCAACGAATTTACTCCAAATCAGGTGGTAAAGCTTATGCTGGTCCGGGGTTAAAAACTTAGAGACGAACTCCGGGGTCCGCTGAACCGACGTCGGCCGAATGGCCTCGTGGGCCTCCTGGGCGCCTTTTCTGGATTTATACCGCATCGGCGAAGCGGGAATATATCTGGTTCCGTAGGTTTTTTCGATGTAAGTTTTGGCTTCCTGTTCAGCATCTGCGGAAACTCTTACAGAATCCGTCCGCATATAGGTAATCAAACCGACACTGCCTTCATCCCCTATCTCTATTCCTTCATAGAGCTGCTGGGCTATCTGCATCGTCTTATGAACTGAGAAATGAAGTCTGTTATATCCCTCCTGCTGTAACTTTGAAGTAATGAACGGAGGAGAAGGATTCCTTTTCTTTTCTTTTTTCTCTATCTTATCGACTATAAAATCTTTATCTTTGAGGCCGGATACTATTGCCTCGGATTGCTGCTGGTTAGAGATTTCCGGCTTTTTGCCCTCAACCTCAATTAAGGCGGCAATAAAACTCCGGAGTTCTGTCCCCTCAGGCATCTGGTCCCGGGCATTGGTCATCTTGCTGAGTTTAACCTCAATTACCCAATACTCCTGAGGTTTAAATGAGTTTATCTCATTTTCCCGGTCGCAAATTAAGCGGAGGACTACCGACTGAACTCTGCCGGCGCTCAGGCCCCGCCCTACTTTTTTCCAGAGAAGGGGGCTCAGATTGTAACCGACAATTCTGTCAAGTATGCGCCTGGCCTGCTGAGCATTAACCTTATTCATATCTATTTCCCGGGGGTTCTCGAACGCCTTTTTGACGGCCCGCCGGGTAATTTCGTTAAAAACCACTCTGTGTATACTACTGCTGCTGTTTCCTAAGATATTGGCCAGATGCCAGCTTATGGCCTCGCCTTCTCTGTCCGGATCCGGGGCCAGATAAATTCTTTCTTTCCCCTTGGCCTCTTTTTTTATGCGGGAGACTGTCTTTTTATTCCGGGAAATAACGACATAACGCGGTTCGAAGTCCTTCGTAACGTCCACGCCCATAGATGATTTCGGAAGATCCATAACGTGCCCCATCGAAGCGGTAACTTCGTAATCGGGACCGAGGAATTTAGTTATCGTCTTTGCCTTGGCAGGGGATTCCACTATCACCAATGACTTCTTCAACTATGCCTCCTCTTTTCTAACTCGGACAAATAACTTACCGGGTAACTCTTTAATTAAATTTTTAATCTCTAACTTCATCAAAATGCCGGAAATTTGACCGGCTGAAACATGGGTATCTTTTATGATTTCGTCAATGTGCCTTGCTTTCGATGAAAGGACAGAATAAATCTTTTCTTCCCAGGGTTTAAGCCCGGCCTCTTCAATCCCTAATTTTCCCGGCGCACCGACCAGACTATCCCCGATAATAATGCCTTTAGAATCATCTTTAATGCATCTTTTCAGCGCCGGCATTAATTCTTCCACAATATCATCAGAGTCTTCAACAAGTTTTGCCCCTTCTTTAATCAGGCTGTGCGTGCCTTTTGAAGCATATGAATCTATCTTACCGGGAACAGCAAAAACCTCTCTTCCCTGCTCCAGGGCAAAACCAACAGTAATAAGCGAACCGCTCTTCCGGGCCGCCTCTACCACTACCACACCCAATGATAGACCGCTGATTATCCTGTTCCGCCGGGGGAAATTTTTGCTTAACGGCGGGGTCCCGATTGGAAATTCAGAAATAACCGCGCCCGAATCTGCTATTTGTTCAGCCAGACCTTTATTCTCGGCTGGATAAATTACATCTATACCGCTGCCCAACACCGCTATTGTCCTGCCCTTTACTCTTAAGGCACCGTGGTGACTGGCAGTATCAATTCCCCGGGCCATCCCCGAAACTACAGTCATTCCTTTCCCGGCGAGTTCAGCGGCCAGTCTTTCCGCTGTCAGCCGGCCATAAATAGTCGGCTTCCTCGAACCAACCATGGCAATGGCGGCAACGTCCTGGGTAAAAAGCCGGCCTTTGACATAAAGAAGAATGGGTGGGGAAAATATATTTTTTAAATTGGCTGGGTATGACTTCTCAAAAATACTAACTATCCGGATGTGCTGTTTGGCCGCCAGGTCAAGCTCACGGAGAGGGTCTGCTTGTCTTTTTACCCGGGCTATCTTTTCGGCTAAGGTCCGGCTTATGCCCGGAAACTCAGGCAATCTATCTGCGTTCTCCAGTATCTCGTTCGGACCTTCAAAAAACTCAAGCAGGTTCCTGAGAACGCTCGCACCAAACCCCTCCACCATATTCAAAATAATTAAACTTTGCAGGTCATTCAAATTAGACGCACTCGCTCAGGCTAGCGACAATATAACAAAAAATGCAACTGAAACTAACAGAGAGATAATCCCCAGGACCTTACTTCTGGAAATTATCCATTTGTCGCTGTTGACTTCCTTTTTAAACAATTTGTCTAAGTTTTCCAGGAAATGAAACGATTTATTCAGCATCTGGCTTGCCCGGTTTATACCTTCCGGGAAAAATAGAAATCCTATGCCTGTTAAAAAGCATCCCCCACCTATAATCCAACCAAATATTTTGAACATTAAGATTTCTTTCACCATCTATCTCTCCCCCCCCTTTTTTAACCCTCCGTCAATGATGTTTCGGTGTAATCCCTGCCTGCCGGCAGACAGGCAGATGTGTTATTATTTTCTTAATAATTTCCCTAGTAAGCTGAGCGAAACCTCATCATAAACAGTAACGCGGCCTATCCGTTCGGGGAGCACAAATCTAAGTCCTTTGTTCCGGAATTTTTTATCCCGCATCATTGCTGCTACTATATTCCTGGCGGCCAGAGAAGGAATCACAGTCGGCAGCCCAATCGCCCTGAACAGGTTTTCCTGCCTGATTAAATCTCTTTCTTCTAAGATACCTATCATACATGCGATACGGCTGGCGGCAATCATCCCGATTGAAATTGCCTCGCCGTGACGGAATCTGGAATATCGGCCGGCGGCTTCTATGCCATGTCCCAGTGTATGGCCGTAATTCAGAATCTCCCGCAGTCCCTTCCTTTCCCGTTCATCCCTTTTAACCACCCCGGCCTTAATCTGGCAACAGCGGGTTATGACCTTCGACAAAAAATGCCTGTGCCTGGACCAATTCCTCTTCTTTATGATATCCTCTATCGCCTCAATATTTTCTTCCAGATAATTAAAAAACGACCCATCTTTAATCACTCCGTATTTTACAATCTCTGCAAAGCCGCAACGAATCTCCCGTTGAGGAAGGGTCTTCAGTATATCTATATCAATATAAACCATCCGGGGCTGGTAAAAAGTACCGACTAAATTTTTACCCTGCGAAAGGTTAATGGCGGTCTTCCCGCCTAGCGAACTATCTACCTGCCCCATCAGGGTAGTCGGAATATGAATTAGATTTATGCCTCTCATATACGTAGAGGCGGCAAAACCGGCCAAATCTCCCGTTGTGCCGCCACCTGCTGCTACGACTGTCGAAGTCCTGTTTAGCCGGTTCTTTAAAAATTCGGCGTAAAGGTACATAGCCATCCGGTTGGATTTAAATTTCTCTAAGTCAGATTCCCGGCGGCGGCCTCCTTGCGGGGGGACACTAACCACACCCACTTTATATCCTAACCGGCTTAAACTTCTGCAAAGAGGGCTAAACCAGCCGAGTTTCCTGACTGTTGGATTGGTAACTATTACCAGCCGGCCTTCAAGAAACAATCTTCGCTTGAGGGCTTTTGCAAATCCGGTTAGTATCTTACTGCCGATAATAACCGAGTAACTATTGTTGCCTAATTTTACTTTTACTTCGGACATTCCTTTAACCATAGCGTAAATTAGCGTTTTAACAGTTTAATAATTTTCTTCACTGTCTCTTCTACGGTCAGTTCAGAAGTGTCGATTGTAAAATCTGCCTGACTGTAATAGGGCTGCCTGATATCTAAAAGATTTTTTATCGCTTCCCGGGGTCTATCAACATTGAGAAGCGGCCGGTGGCGCTGGGCCTTAACCCTCGAATAAACAACCTCCGGGGTTGCGCTAAGACAAACTAAAATACCGTTATCTTTGAGCCTTTCGATGTTCTGTTTATCCAGAACCACGCCTCCGCCGGTAGCAATTACCTGTTTATCCAGAGCGGAAACTTTCCGGACAGCCTGTTTTTCTAAATAACGGAAATGAGCTTCTCCGGATTTTAGAAAGATTTCATTTACCGAACAACCCGCATCCGCTTCTATAACATCGTCTAAATCAAGATATTTCATTTTTAATCTGCCGGCTAATACCCGGGCTACGACTGTTTTCCCGGTCCCCATAAAACCGACTAGAATAATGTTCATGCTACCGACCATTTATCTGTTTAATATATCCCCGGTAGTTTCTGTCCATCTCTTTTAAGCTATCGCCGCCGAACTTCTCAAGCATTAGATTGGCAATCTCAAATGCCGCCACTGCCTCTCCTATCACGCCTGCGGAAGGAACAACGCAAATGTCTGCCCTTTCGAATCTGGCCCGGGAGGGCTTTTTGGAAATTATATCAACTGATTTTAACGGCCTAGACAATGTCGAAATAGGTTTTACCGCTGAACGCAGGACAATATCCTCTCCATTACTCATCCCGCCTTCAATCCCGCCGGCGTTATTTGAGCCGCGGTAAAAACCCTTTCCTTTTTTATGGAAAATCTCATCGTGAACTTCCGAACCTCTCTTGCCGGAAACAGAAAAACCCAGACCAAACCCCACTGCCTTGACCGACTGGATAGAACTTATCGCTCCGGCGAGACGGTCCTCGATTTTGCGGTCATAATGGGCGTGACTGCCCAATCCCGGAGGCAAACCTCTGATTATTACCTCAAAGACACCTCCGACTGTATCGCCCTCCCTGGCCGCCTTATTTATCTCAGCCACCATCCGTTTTTCTGCGGTTGGGCTAGCGCAATTCAGTTTAGACTTCAGGCACCGCGCCTTAATCGTACTAAAGGAAAGGCCTTCGGTATCAGAGTTGATACCGGCAATATTAATTACCTGGCTGATTATCTCTATTTTGAATTCGCTGAGCAACTGCCGGGCAAAGGCGCCGACAGCAACCCGGCAGGCAGTTTCCCGGGCGCTGGCCCGCTCCAGGATATCCCTTAAATCCCGGCGGTTATATTTAAGCGCGCCCGCGAGGTCGGCATGCCCCGGCCGGGGATTGGTAAAGGAAGGAAGCTGCTCCATCCTCTCAGCCCTGTTTTTAATCAATAACGCGATAGGACTGCCGATGGTTTCGGACTTTCTTATTCCTGAAAGTATTTCAATCCTGTCGGACTCTATCTTCATTCTCGGGCTCCGGCCATAGCCGGCTTGCCGGCGGAAAAGCTCTCTGTTAACCAGGTCTTTATCTATCCTTAACCCAGCAATCATTCCCTCCAGAATCACTACCAGACACTTACCGTGCGACTCACCGGCAGTCAGATATCTAAGCATAAATATCCCTCCTGACTCTTAAAAAAGTATCCTCCTGATAATCTCTTCCCCCCAGATGATACTGATAATCGCGGCTAACGATATAAAAGGACCGTAGGGAATGGTATCGGTCTTGTTCTTTATCTTCAAAATTATACCTACTACAGCCCCGAATAACGGGGCAATAAAAAAAGTCAGCAGGGCTAACTTCCAGCCGACAAACGCTCCGATCATCGCCAGCAACTTCACATCGCCTCCGCCCATTGACTCCTTTTTAAACATAAAGTCGCCCAAAAGCCCGGTCAAATAGATTGCTCCCCCTCCTACTATAAGCCCCAGAAATGAATAGAGAAGTCCCCGGATGTGGGAGCCTGTCCCCTGCAGCGCAGGATAAATAAAACTGACCAGCAAGGCAACACCCATGCCCGGTAAACTAATCTCATCAGGAATAATCCGCGCCTTAATGTCAATGAAAGTAGCAACTATCAATGCCGATGCCAGACTAATAAAGATAAAAAAGGGAATGGTCAATCCAAAATAATGCAAAAACAGTAAAAAAATGCCGGCGGTAAGCAACTCAACCGTAAAATAACGAAATGAAATCGGCTTCCGGCAATGGCGACATCGCCCCCTTAAAATTAAATAGCTTAAAAGGGGAATATTATCGTACCAGGCCAGGGGATGTCTGCAATCAGGACAATATGAACGCGGCCGGATGATCGAGACACCTTTTTCCAGGCGATAGATACAGACGTTCAAGAAACTGCCTGCGCACACACCAACAATAAAAATAACAACATTCAACATTGATTACATCCTTTCAGGGCCCTTCTCATCGCTTCTACCGGCGCCTTCCTTCCTGTCCAGAGTTTAAAAGAAATGGCGGCCTGATAGAGCAACATCCCCAGTCCATTAAACGCCTTTAGCCTTTTGGCCCGGGCGCACTTTAACAACTTTGTCTCAACCGGGTTATAGATAAGATCATAAACAATCAGACCGGAATGCAGGCTGTCCGCATCCACTAACAAGGGATCTGATTTCTTCATCCCTACCGGTGTAGCATTAACAAGCAAATCACTATTCAGGATATTTTTGGCGGTTTCTTTTTTCCTTAAGCTGCTTACCCTGACCGCGCAATTAGAAAAGGTTCGCCTGATTTTCAATGCCAGGTTTTGAGCGCGGCGATGAATCAAGTCGGTTATTATAATCCGGCTTGCGCCCTCCCTGGCCAGCTCCACAGCTATAGCTTTAGCCGCGCCACCAGCTCCTAAGATAAAGATGCTTTTGCCCTTTGGGTGAAGCAAAACGTCTTTTTTAAGTGAGGCGACAAAACCTGCGCCATCGGTATTATGGCCAATAAGTTTCTTGTTTCTCTGCACGACAGTATTAACTGCTCCGATTAATCTGGCTTCAGGACTTAATCTATCCAGATAGACCAATGCCCTTTCCTTGTGGGGAATGGTAAGGTTTATACCCTCTATCCCCAGCCCGACAATTCCTTTCAGCGCACTTCCTATTTCGTTGGGTTTTACTTCAAAGGCAAGATAGACGGAATTTAAACCGGCCGCCCGAAATGCCGCATTGTGCATAACCGGAGAAAAGGTATGCTTTACCGGATAACCGAACAAACCATAAACTTTGGTATCAGCGTTTATCATCAATTTTATAGGCCAGTTTATTAATGGCGTTAAGATAGGCCTTGACTGACGCCTCCAGGATATCTGTGCTTGTTCCCCGGCCGCTGACAATCCTGGCTTTTGATTGCACCTTTACCGCCACCTCACCCAGGGCATCTTTCCCACCAGTAAGCGCCCTTAAGGAATAATCTAACAGCCTCCCCTTTATCCCGGTAATCTTATCGATGGTCTTGTAACAGGCATCCACCGGCCCGTCTCCGGAAGAACTTTTCTGAATAAGTTTACCCTTGGTCTTTAAACCAATGACTGCCCGGGGAACAATCTTGTTCCCACTGCTGATCTGGAGATTTTCCAGGCGCCAGGTCTCGGGTAAAACAGCGATTTCGTCTTCAATAATCGCCAACAGGTCTTCATCGAAAATCTCTTTTTTCTTATCCGCCAGGTCCTTGAAGCGCTTAAAGGCCCGGGTCAGCTCTGCCTGGCTCAGGGTAATGCCCAGTTTTTTCAATCTTACCAGAAAGGCATGCCTCCCTGAATGTTTTCCTAAAACCAGCTTCTCTTCTTCCAATCCGATATCTTCCGGCCGCATAATCTCGTAGGTAGTCCTTTTTTTCAAGATGCCGTCCTGGTGGATTCCTGCCTCGTGCCGAAAGGCATTCTGGCCAACAATGGCCTTATTGGGCTGAACCAAAATCCCGGTCAACTTCCTGACCAGACGGCTGGTCTTATAAATCTCCCTGGTTTTAACAGAGGTATTATAACCGAAAAAGTCCTTCCGGGTGGCCAGAGCCATAACAATCTCTTCCAGCGAGGCATTTCCTGCCCGTTCGCCAATTCCATTAATTGTGCATTCAATCTGGCCTGCCCCGCTTTTGATAGCTGAAAGGGAATTGGCTGTTGCCAGCCCGAGGTCATTATGGCAGTGAACGCTGATTACCGCCCTGGTTATATTAGGAACGTTCTGTTTGATGCCATTTATCAACTGGCCAAATTCGGCCGGCAGGGCATAGCCCACAGTATCGGGAATATTTACTGTTTTTGCGCCGGCAGCAATTACTTTTTCAATTATCCGGTATAAAAAATCCCTATCGCTTCGCGAAGCATCCTCCGGAGAAAATTCTATATCGTCGGTTAAATTACGGGCGTAGTTTACGCTCTCTACGGCCAACCGTAGAATCTCCTCTTCGGCCTTTCTTAACTTATATTTCATATGGATTTTGGATGTGGCTAAAAACAGATGGAGCCGCGGCCGGGAGGCCTTCTTCAGGGCCTGATGGGCGCTGTCTATATCCTTCTTTATTGCCCGGGCCAGACCACAAATAACCGGCCCCTTAACACGGGATGCCACCAATTTTACTGCCTCAAAATCTCCCGGAGAAGAAATCGGAAAACCGGCCTCAATCACATCTACCTTTAACCGGGCCAACTGCAGGGCAATCTCTAATTTCTCTTTGCTGTTTAAGCCCCCGCCCGGCGACTGCTCGCCGTCCCGTAGAGTTGTATCAAAGATAATTATTTTTTTAGACATAACCTTTAGTTAATATTAATTGGAAATTCTAATCCGTTATTAAGTGCTTAATTGACCTAATTGACCTAATTGCTCTAATTTCTAATTAATACCCAATACCCAATGACCAAATCTTTGTTTTTTTGGACATTTTGTCATTGGTCATTGGGATTTATTTAGGTCAATTAGAAATTAGAAATTAGAAATTTTACTTGATCCACTCCATCATCCCCCGAAGTTTTTTGCCGACAACCTCAATCGGATGTTTATCATCTCGTTTGGAAAGCGCCTTGAATACCGGCCGGCCGGCCTGATTTTCCAGAATCCATTCCTGCGCAAACTTGCCGGAACGAATTTCCGATAAAATCTTTTTCATCTCTTCCCTGGTCTTCCGGCTAATAATTCTTTTACCCCGGGTTAAATCACCGTATTCCGCTGTATCCGAAACCCTCTTTCTCATTCCCTGAATGCCGGTCTGATAGATCATATCGGTTATCAATTTTAATTCATGGAGGCACTCAAAATAAGCAATCTCCGGTTGATAGCCCGCTTCTACCAATGTCTCGAAACCGGCCTTGATTAATTCGGTAACGCCGCCGCACAATACTACCTGCTCGCCAAAAAGGTCAGTCTCGGTCTCTTCGGCAAAGGTAGTCTCAATCACCCCTGCTCTGGTTCCCCCAATGCCTTTAGCATAAGCCAGTCCTATTTTCTTGGCCTTCCCGGTATATTCCTGAAAGATAGCCAGCAGACAGGGAACCCCTTTCCCCTGTTCAAACATTTGTCTGACTAAACTTCCCGGCCCCTTCGGTGCGACCATGAATATATCTATATACTTGGGCGGGACAATCTGGTTGAAGTGGATGTTAAATCCGTGAGAAAAGGCCAGGGCCTTCCCCTTTTTCAGATTCGGCATTATCTCCTTATTATAAACCAGCGGCTGGATATGGTCCTGGGTCAGGATTTGAATAATATCTGCGTTCCCGGAGGCCTCGGCTGCTGAGACCGGCTGGAAACCATCCTTGGCGGCCTGCTTATAATTCGGCGTTCCTTCCAGTTCGCCCACTATCACGTTTAATCCACTGTCCCGCAGGTTCAAGGCCTGGGCCCTGCCCTGAATGCCATAGCCGATTATTGCTATTTTCTTTTTCTTTAACACATTTAAACTGGCATCTTTATCATAGTATATCTTAACCATTTTAAACCTCCATTAATATCAAATATCAAACACGCAAACCAAATATACAAATCACAATACACAAACCACAAATTACAAACAATATACAATTACAAAATCACAATGACCGAAACCGATAGACCATAGAGCTTGTTTTGGTATTCGGTCATTTGGTATTGTGATTTGTTATTTGTATCTTGTAATTTAACTATCTTTAAACTATCTTTAATGTTTTTAATTTTTGGTTTTTATTTTACAGTTACTTCTTTCTTCCTGGCCATAGCTATCCTGCCAGTCCTGACGATTTCTCTTATCCCAAAAGGCGTCAGTAACTCCATAATAACGTCTATCTTGCTCTGTTCTCCGGCTATCTCAATGGTCAAGCTGTCCGGATTAACGTCGATTATCTTGGCCTTGAACGTATCCACGATCTGAATGAGCTCAGCGCGGTTATTTTTATCGGCATTGACCTTTATTAACATTAATTCCCGGTCTATATAATCCTGGCTGGTTATATCCTGAACCTTAATGACATCAATCAACTTATGAAGTTGTTTGGTAATCTGCTCCAGGGTTCGCTCATCACCTTCGCTAACAATGGTCATTCTCGACACAGCCGGGTCATCTGTTTCGCCCACCGCCAGACTGTCAATATTAAAACCGCGGGCTGAAAACAATCCTGAAATCCGCGCCAGCACACCGAATTTATTTTCCACTAATACCGAGATAATGTGTTTCATTATTCGTCGCTTCGCTCTTTACTTCACTCCGTCATACGTATTACGTCATATGTATGACGTAATACGAATTTATCTATGCCTCAGGCCATGCCCCCAATCATCCGGTTAATGGCTGAACCTGCCGGAACCATCGGAAAAACGTTTTCCTCTGGCTCTATTATAAAGTCCAGCACTACCGGTCCGGCTGTCCTGATGGCCTTTTTTAAAGCCGGCCTGACCTGTTCTTTCTTTGTAACCCTGATACCTTTGGCGCCATAGGCCTCGGCTACTTTCACAAAATCCGGGTTTTCTTTTAAACAGGTTAGAGAATATCTTTTATTATAAAAAAGCTCCTGCCATTGTCTTACCATACCTAAATAGGAATTATTAAGAATGGCTATTTTCACCGGGAGCTTCCTGGCCACCGCTGTGGTTAATTCCTGGATATTCATTTGAATACTCCCATCACCGGCTATATCAAAAACCGTGGCTTCCGGTTTTCCTATCTGGGCGCCAATAGCAGCTGGAAAACCATACCCCATTGTCCCCAATCCTCCACTGGAAATGAAAGTGCGGGGTTTGGTATATTGGTAAAATTGCGCCGCCCACATCTGATTCTGGCCTACCTCAGTAGTAATTATCGCCTTTCCTTCAGTAAGCTTATAGATTTGTTCAACCACATACTGGGGCCTGATCTTGCCCTTGCCGCTATTATTATAGGAAAGAGGGTGTTTTTTCTTCCAGGCATCTATTCTTTTCAACCATTGGTCAATAGAACATCTTTTAACTAATTTATTTAATTCCTTAAGGACATTACGGGCATCGCCTACTATTGGAATATCTACTTTGATATTTTTACTTATTGCCGAAGGATCTACGTCTATATGAATAACTTTTGCCTGGGGGGCAAATTCGGAAACCTTGCCGGTAACCCGGTCATCAAATCTTGCGCCGACGGCAATTATCAAATCAGACTCCATAATAGCGTGATTGGCGTAAGCGGTCCCATGCATACCAAGCATCCCCAGCGACAAACTGTGGGTTTCGGGAAAACCGCCCAAACCGAGAAGGGTAGTGGTTACCGGTATGTTCGTCCTGGTAGCCAATTCAAAAAGCTCCCCCGAAGCATTAGAGATAATAATCCCGCCGCCGGCGTAGATAATCGGCCTTTTAGCGCGGCTGATGAACTTGGCTGCCTTTTTTATCTGGCCGATATGTCCGAAATAAGTCGGCTTATACCCGCGGATATCTATCTGGCGGGGATAACTAAATTCGGCCTTCTCTATAGTCACATCTACCGGCAAATCTATTAGTACCGGACCGGGCCTTCCGCTTGAGGCAATGTGAAAGGCCTCCTTGACTATCCGGGCCAGGTCTTTTACATCCCTGACTAAATAATTATGTTTGGTAATCGGCCTGGTAATGCCGATAACATCCGCTTCCTGAAAGGCATCATTGCCGATTAAAAAAGTCTTTACCTGGCCGGTAATTGCCACGATAGGTATAGAATCCATATAGGCAGTAGCAATGCCGGTAACTAAATTAGTGGCTCCCGGTCCGGAAGTAGCCAGGCAGACTCCCACCCTGCCGGTAGCCCGGGCAAATCCATCAGCAGCATGAGCCGCGGCCTGCTCGTGCCTGGTAAGGATAAACCTGATCTGGCTATTGTGATAGAACTCATCGCATAAAGGTAGAACACTCCCGCCCGGATAACCAAAAATAGTATCCACCTTTTCCTTAATCAATGATTTAACTAAAATCTTAGCCCCGGTCATTTTCATATATATTAACCCGTTTATATCCGCATAACGCTGCTCAGCGTTTTTTAATCTCTTTTTAGCAACCCGGTTAGTTCCTTCAGGTCAGTAGTCCTCTTCGACGCCTGCTCCCAGGTTATAACTCCTTTTTGACAAAGGTCGGCTAAAGACTGGTTCATAGTCCACATATTGTATTTCCTGGAGACCTGAATAATCGAACGAATCTGGGCCAGCTCATTTTCTCTAATAAGATTGCGGATAGGAGGGGTAACATTCATTGCCTCGGTAGCCAATACCCTGCCTTCACCCCTTGCTCTTGGGATGAGCTGCTGGGCTAGCACCCCGATTAAGACCAGAGACAACTGTATCCTGATTTGCTCCTGCTGATAGGGAGGGAAGACATCGACAATCCTGCTAACAGAGTGAGGGGCATCGCCGGTGTGCAAGGTCCCCAGAATTAAATGTCCTGTCTCGGCCAATGTAAGGGCAGCGTGGATGGTCTCTAAATCTCTCATTTCGCCAATTAAAATAATGTTAGGGTCCTGCCTGAATACATGCCTTAAGGCGTTAGCAAAGGATAATGTATCACTACCGACCTCTCTCTGGTCAATAGAGGCCCGCTTATGCCGATAGAGATATTCTATCGGGTCCTCAATAGATATAATGTGGCAAGGCTTTTTATTATTAATATATTCTATCATTGCTGCCAGGGTTGTTGATTTGCCGCTTCCTACAACACCGGTAACTAAAAAGAGGCCACTGGTCCTATCAGCGAATTCTTTTACAATCTCAGGCAGACCCAGTTCTTCAAATGTAGGAATCTCAAAAGGAACGCGCCGGATGGTCAGCGCTATAGAGCCCCTCTGCCAGTACATATTAATCCTGAATCTACTTATATCTCCCAGGCCAAAAGATAAATCCAGTTCTCTATTTTTTTCAAAGGCCTCAATCTGTCCCTTGGTTAAAATACTATATGCCAAACTCTGAATTACCGACGGAGTAAGCTTTTCAAACTCAGTGGGCCCCAGCCTGCCATCAATGCGTAACTGGGGCGGCAGATCCACAGTCAGGTGCAGGTCTGATGCCTTTTTTTCAACTGTAAGATTGAGTAGTGTCTTTATGTCTAACATGATTTATTTAATTACTCCCTTTGCACCAGAGGCCCACCGTTGTGTCTAAACTAATGCTTTCTGTCCCGCTGGTCACTGTTATAGATATATCTACGCTGGGTGGAACACCATTGTCATTGACAGTAAAGTTACAGGAGGCAACACCTGTGGCAATATCTTCCCAGCTGCTCCAGGGCCCCGGCACCCCCCAGAACCCCGGTGATCTATATCTATAACTGAGCTTTTCTGATGCTGCTTGATAGCCATACTCAGCTTCCCAATCATCTGTAAAGCGTGACGGCGTCTTGTTTGCAAGACCGGTGGATAAATCATAATCCGACCTTATTACTATATTTGTCCCGCCGCCGCTAACCTCATTGGCTAACCGGATGTGGCGAGTCATATGTTCCAGGGCATACCTGGCCTTTCCACTGGCATCAACCTTCTTAACGCCGCGGATAAGCGCCATCCGGTTGGTAAAATCAATAGCTGTAGCCGCCGTCATTATTAACCCCAGCAAAGTAGCGGCAATAAGCAGCTCAATTAAGGTAATACCTTTCTTGTTCTCTATCAATTTCTACTAATTTGGTTCGTCCCAATGCACTGTAACAGTGGCTTTCTTATAACGATAGGTATTTTCATCGCCGCCAATATTTGTTATTGTGTAAGTTCTTCTTCCGCCAAAAGTATCTTTAATCTCGCCGCTTGGAAGAGCGTCCACCACATCTGTCCCTGCATCAAGGTCTCCCCTTCCGGGGGTTATGCCGGAAATACCCACTTTCCCTTTTAGGCCCTCCAGTGTCTCCACGGCATAGTTAAGGGCTGCTGTGCGGTGGTCAGGCACACTTATATTTTTACGGCCTATTACCACGGCTACCAGCATTCCAGCTATTGAGATAGATAAAATAGTCATTGAGACTACTATCTCTAAAAGTGTGAATCCGGATTTTTTCATTGTCCGACTTTTGACTCTCTGGCACTTTGACTCTTTGACTCTTTACTACGGCCATGTCCAGAGACCAGAAACAGGCCCATCTTGATTTATCGCTAAGTAGTTACTACCTCTTCTTGCCCGGGCTTCAAACGTCGTCGGGGGAGGCGGATTAACGCTATAGTTAAACTTTCGGCCACTTGTATTAGGATTGTCTATATAGTTACCCCTTATTAACTCGTTTAAGTCGCCATATGTATTATAATCCAATCTGTACAGCTTCTCGGCTCTATAAATGGCCTGCAAAACAACCTTGGCCTTGTCACCATATCCCTTTTCTATTGTTTTCTGATATCCGGGAATGGCTATACCGGCTAATATGCCGACGATCATCACTACCATCATCAGTTCCAGCAGAGTAAAACCGGGGGGATATTTTTTAAATCCCACCGAGACTCCTCACGCCCGCTATTGTTAAGGTTACCTTGACGTTCAACATAGTACCTTTACCAGTAGCTGTAACCGTGCCATTGAAACTACTATTTCTAAAAGTGTAAATCCGGATTTTTTCATTGTCCCACTTTTGACTCTTGACTACGGCCATGTCCAGCGACCAGAAACAGGCCCATCTTGATTTATCGCTAAGTATTTACTATTTCTTGTTGCCCAGGCCTGAAACGTCGTCGCGGTAACCGAGGGAATGCTATAGACAAATTTTGGACCGCCTGTATTAGGATTATCTATATAGTTACCATTTATTAAGTTGTTTAACGTGCCATATGTATTATAATCCGATCTGTACAGCTTCTCGGCTGTATAAATGACCTGCAAAACAACCTTGGCCTTGTCACCATATCCTTTTTCTATTGTTTTCTGATATCCGGGAATAGCTATACCCGCTAATATGCCGACGATCATTACTACCATCATCAGTTCCAGCAGAGTAAAACCAGGGGAATATTTTTTAAATCCCACCGAGACTCCTCACGCCCGCTATTGTTAAGCCTACCGTAACTCCGTTCATACCCCCACTAGATCTGCCGGTAGCGCTAACCGAGCCGTTAGTGCCGTTAGCATAGTAGGCAAAGTATCTAGAGGAAGTATAGCCACCATAACCAGGAACATCTATATCGAAATTGGTCTCGGTTGAGGTATAATTGCCATATTCTGCGTAGTATCTTATTTGTGCACCTCTCATCGCCCCCAACACAGCATCTGCCTCGGCTACTTTGGATTTTCTTATCACTTTGTTATAGCGGGGAAGGCCTACGCCGGCTAAGATGCCTATAATCACAACGACTATCAGCAGTTCAAGCAGTGTAAAACCCCGG
>SDBT01006903.1_pt1 | contig 18778 bp, 14 predicted proteins | sample 2277101 | NCBI WGS metagenome assembly SDBT01 (sample SAMN10404973, study PRJNA504765) | marine sediment metagenome | isolation source: marine sediment core GS10_PC15, 103 cmbsf | place: Arctic Ocean: Southern Knipovich Ridge | collected 2010
GAAACTGGATCTACTTGCAGATTGTGCACCAAAATCGGCCGCGGCTTGGTTTCTTTATCTACAGTTAAATAAACCACCCCTGTTTCTCCAGCTGTTTTAAAAACATTTAAAAACTCTTTTAACTCTACCGTAAGCGCCTGAGATTTAACTTTCTTACCATAAACATTAGCTGGCAAAAACCCTTCGGCGCGCAGTTTTTTAATTTTGCGGCCCAGTACTTTACGTTTAGTTGCTTTTAGTTTTAATTTATCTGCCATAACTTTTGGATTGTATCAAATTTGCCCATCTGATGCAATAGTTGTTTACAATTTAATAAATTTTTAGAAAAATTTATTAAATTGCGTTAATCATGCGGAAAATATACGTTAATTTTCCAGCCACCATTGATAAATAGGTTTAACTTCAATCATTAATTTTTTATTTTTTTATTTCTTTTTTGACAATATTTATTGCTTTAATGTCTTCTCTGGATAAATACCTATTGCTTTTGCTCAAAATATCCAAGTCATAATATTGAGCCTGAGCCATCAACAAACAATCATTCATAGTTAATCCGGAAACTTTCTTTTCTTGTTTTTGCCAAAGTTGACTGGCTAACCGGGAGATTTCAAAATTAATTGATAAAAGCTGGTGCGCTTGTAAAAACTGCTCCACTGGTTTCTTTTTATCCTCTGGTATTTGCTTTAAAATCTCTGCACAAGAAAGCAAAGAAACCGCCTGCTTGTCAGTCTTAGAAACAGCCATCACCAAATCCACTGTTTTTTGATCTCCTTTTAAAATGTTTAAAATAGTGTCTGTGGCAAGCAAATATCTCATGTGTCTTTTGATTCTTTTCTTTTAAAACTGGCTGGCTGGATCTGGCTCAGAAATTGCCGCTCTTCCTACTCGATAGATCAAGTTCTGCAACAACAGCTCTGAGTCAGATTTAGCCACGCCCATCAGGTGAATCAGGCCCTCACCGGGCTTGTCTTTTGACAGCCTACCTGATTCAATCCCCTATTTGTTATTTATTTTTAAGGCTTAAAAATCCCTTTTACCCTATTTATCAAAGCTGAGTAATCTTCTTTTTTCTTTTTTTCCGGCACTAGGTGGGCCATAATTTTGCCCCGCCGGAAAATGTCCAGGGTTTGTCCCTGGATGCGGACTAAATCCAAAAAATCAGCTAGATTGTCGCGAAGTTCGGTAATTTGAACCTTGGTAGTAACCATCTTTAAATACTACTATGAAGCTTCGCGTACGTTTTGTCAAGTATGTACGCGTTGTACGCTTATCTGGAAAATTCCAGCAAAAAGGCCTGATCCTTAAGGGTGGTGGAGGTGATTTGCACTTGCGGCACTAGATTTTGACCCGGCGGCACAGATTTTAAAAGTTGCCAATCGGCGGGATAATTAACTTGCAGGCTAAGATTGCTTTCGCCCATGCCTGGCTGTTTTTGAAAATACAAAGCATAGCTAGCTTTATTTTCCTGCCACACAATCAGCTTGCTTAGAGTATATTCTAAGGTGACAATTCTTTTTTCTCCGGCCGGCACCTCCACTAAAAAACCCACTCCTCTTTTAGCATAATCATTGACTTGATCAATTTGATTACTGGCTATTTTTTGCAAGCTGGCTGAGTCTTTACCGATACTCACCTGTTTTACTTGAGTTTGCAAAGGCAAATAGATCCTTAAATAGTTTTTCAGGTCACCGCCTGGTTTTTTAGAGCTGGGGCTTTGGTTTTGATAAACAATAGTGGTTTTCGCCTGGACTTCACCCGTTTCTAAAATATCCAGTTGTTGAATAATTTCCCTATTGAGATAATAGTTTGCCTGATTCACCCCTAAATTAGCTTCCACCAGCATCAAATAGTCAGTTAAAACACCTTCTTGCTGACCAATTTCCCGAACACTGCCATCCCAACCATGAGTATTAAAAAAGGCACTCGGTTTTTGGGCGGCGACGCTAACTAAAATATCTTTTTGCTCCAAGCCTGAATTAATAGCGCCGGCAAGTTTTAACCAATCATTTTGGCTGCCTTGGCCTGCTTTTTTAAATAAATCTTGGGCTAAAAGATATAAAAAGTCTTTATCCTTCTGATAAAATTGGGCTCTATCCCAAAGATTATCGGCGGTAATCAATTCTTGACTACTATCTATTGCCACTGGGCCTAAAGCAGTTAAAATTTTTTTAAGACCATAAAGATCCAGGGAAAAAGTACCATCAGTCGTCCTTTTAAGGCTGTTTTCCAAAAACCACTGGGCTTGAAAAGCAGCGTCCGGAAAATGAGCTGACCAATTCGCATCTCTTAAATACCAAGAACTTTCACCTAAATATTTTTTTAAAGCTTCCGGGGGCTGAACTTTGCCTTTAAGTTGACTATCAGCTGAGCTTGTTTCAAAAACCTGAAAATCCAAAAGCTTGCCATTTTCAAAACTGAGTAAACCAAAGGCTGACACAAAACCGCCGGTCGGCCGCAATTCCAAATTGTTTTGCAACAGAACTAAATAGTTTTTTTTACTTCCTGTTTCTCCTAGGCCAATCAGTGGTCTGAAATTTTTTAAAAATTCCCTGCTTAATTCAATTTGTTTTTTTCCCCAAGGCAGTTGGTTTTTAATGGCTGCTGCTTGTGATTGATTTTCTGCAATTTCAAACTGGTTTAAATGCTGCCAAAGTTCGGCTAAATAAAGATCTACTTGGCCTATTTGCTGGTTAATGTCGCCGTTTTCTCCTTGCATAATTAGGCCCACCAGTTGGTCTAATTGTTGACTGGTTTGCCCCATTAAAAGAGCGGTTTGGTTTAACTCCAAACTCAGATCAAAAACATTAAAAAGTGTTTGGCTGATTTTTTGCAAACCTAAAACAGAAGTGGCTGGTTTGAGAGAAAGTAAATATTGCTTGCCTTTTTCTAAATAAACTATATTTTGAGGAGCTAGCTCACTTACTTGGTCAAATTTTAACTGGGCTAAGTTTTGGGCTAAAACTTGAGATTTGCGCACCCCTTGATAGTAAAAATAGCTGATTGTGATAAAAGGAATGGAGGCTAAAATAAGCAATAAAAAAATGAAAATCAAAAAAATCTGGGTTGCTTTTTTGGTTTTGGACTGTTTTTTAAAAACCGGCATTTTTTTCAGCCAAGCCGCGGTTTTTTTAATACCAAAATTAAGACTGGTTCGTGGCCGCCAGTTCAGCTGTTTTTGGGTTTCTAAAATCTGTCTTTTTTGCAAATTAATCTTGGGGGTAGTTTTTTTGGGCACAAATTCAATCCCCAGGGTACGACCGGTAGCTTTTTTTAAGGCGTTGGCAAACTTCAAAAGCGATACTTTTTGCGATTCAGCTAAAGAATAAATCTTGCCTTTAGAATCCTGAGAAAACATGGCTTTTAAAATACCGTCAATAGCATCATCAATGTATAAAGGATAAAGGGGTTTGGACCCGTCTCCGGAAATTTTAAAAATCTTTTCGCTCTTGTAGTTCTGGAAAAGCTGGCTGATTTCATCTTCTTTTTTAAGATTCATCAGCGGACCATAAACATAAGGTAGGCGGACAATACGTACATCCACCTGCAGCCGGCTAAAATACTTGCTGCTAATAGTTTCATTGATTTTTTTCTTTGGCTCTTCTAAAGAGGAAGAAACCAATAAAAATTTGGCGTTTTGTTTTTGGCTAAACTCGAGCAAGTCAGCAGTTAATTCCAGATTTTTAGTCAAAGGCCGCAGATAAAAAATATAGTCAAACTGTAAAAATTCAATCTTGTTTAAGGGGCTTTTTTTAAATTTTAAAAACTTAAAATTTTTATGAGCCATTACTGGCAGGAGGTTAAAATTATTGGGAGGGGTATCTTCATCTAAACAATAAACAAAACAGCCTTTTTTTAATAAAGCCTGGGCCAGATGAGCGCCGATAAAACCAGCCCCGCCAATTAAGAGTACTTGGGTAATATCATCCACGATCTGAGCTTGGGGTTTAGATTTTTGCGTCATACCTAACTATATTATAAAAGGTAGAAGGGAGAAATGCTATTTTTGCAACTTTAAATCCAAGGCTTGATTGAGCAACTTATCTGCCTGTTGATTTTGCTCCCGAGACACATATTGATAAGTAATTTTAGCTTTAAGTTGGCTTTCTAATTCTTTGACCCTAATGGCTAATTGCTGCAAGTGGGGCTGTTTAATTTTATAACGGCCCATTAGTTGATTGACAATCAGCTGCGAATCTAAAAAAAATTTAGAATCTAGCATTGAGAATTCAGAATTGTTTTTTTGATAATTAATTAACCACTCTAGGGATTTAATTACCCCCTGGTATTCGGCGACGTTATTGGTGGCCCGGCCAAGACATTCCCCTTTTTCTGCTAAAACATGACCCTGAGTATCTCTAATCACAAAGCCCACGGCCGCTGGACCAGGATTGCCCCGGGCTCCGCCGTCACAAAAAACAGATAGCTGGTTGCTTTTAAATTTTGGTTGACTAGTCATGAAAAAAGATTTTACCCTTGGTTTGTAAAATTTGCAAGCCTGTTTGCCAAAATTGTAAAAATTTGGGCCGCCAGTTAAGCTTTTGCATAATCACCTTAAAAGACAAAAACAAAACCAAGGCTTCGGTCAAAACTGTGATTACGGCGGCGGCCTTAAATGAATAAAGGGGAATAAAAATTAGGTTTAAGACCAGATTAAAAGCTAAAGCTAGGGCGGCAATAAAAAAGGATTTATGCTGTTGGCGCAAGGCAATAATCGAATAACCGGCCAAATGATTTAAAAAACTAATAAAAGTGGCAAAAATTAAAATCCTTAAACTTAAAATTTCCTCAGTGAGATAATCTCCGGTTAAAAGTCGAATAATTAAGGGGGTAAAAAGAAAAACTCCGGTGGTTAAAATGCCGCCGCTTAAAATTAAAATATCTAAACCGGTTTGAAAAATTTTTTTAAACTGAGGCCAGTCTTTTTTTTGTCTTCCCAGCTGAGCCATTATGGGTAAAAGCGAATTCATTAAATAAGCAGCCAAAACATTAAGGTTTTCATGGATTTTATAAGTTAAACCATAAATACCTACAGCGGCGCTGTCTTTAAAATTTTTCAAAAGCACGGTGTCAATTTTGGAATACAAGGTGAATAAAAGTAAAATCCCACCCATGGGCGCGGTCTGCAGCAAAAACTTTTTTAAAATTGCTTTGCTGGGTTTAAAATTAAGAGTCTTTTTTTGCAGCACCCGAGGCAAAAAAAAGATCGCCGATAAAAAAGTAGCCAAACTTAAGTTGAAAACAAAAGCAGACACCGCTTTAGTTTTTAAGGTAAAAATCAACAAAAGAGTGCCCAAAAAAGTAAATAACCCGGCTAAAAAATTCATCCAAGAAAAAGTCGTTAGTTTTTGCTGGCTGTGAAAAACTAGGGTCAAAGAATTTTTAAAAGAAATGGCTAAAATTATCAGGCTGGCAAAAATTAAAGCCGGGTGGTTAAGGCGAGGTAAAAAATTGAATAAGATTAAAATTAGGGAAGCTATTATAGCCAGTAAAAAGCGCAGGAGAATAATGTTGCCCAAAATTTGGGCTTGGTTTTTCTTGTCTTGATTGGCTTCTCTCACCCCAATCAGATGGCTGCCAAAATCAGCTAAGGTAGCAAACATCATTGCTAAAGAAATTATGAAAACAAAATCACCATATAAAGAGCGGCCTAGAAAACGGCGTAAAAATAAGGTGCCTAGCACGCCAAAAGCTATGGCTGTAGTTTTAGCCAATATTTGAGAGAAAGTGTTAATGGCGATTTTTTTTGAAACAGACAAAAGTGGAAGAAATTATTCTAATTAAAATAATTAGAAATTTCTAAAATAATTATTTTTTTGGTTTAACCACCAGTCGCCGCTCTTTTCCTTCACCTATTGATTCTGTCACCACGTCCGGGTGTTCTGCTAGGGCCAAGTGGATAATTCTTCTTTCAAAACTGGAAAAATAAGTCATGACTGCTTCCTGATTGGAAAATTTAACTTTTTGAGCGGTGTTGAGAGCCATTTTTTCTAAAGCTTCTTTTCTTTGGGCCAGCCAGCCGGCGGCATCAATTACCAGTTTTTGCCAAGCTCCAGTTTTCTTATAAACCATCAGGGACAAAAGCAGCTGCATTGCGGTTAAGGTTTCCCCTTGGTTGCCAATTAAAAACTCAGGGTCATCTACCTGAATATTAATGGTAAAAGCAGGCTCATCAAAAGAAACTGTTACTTTGGCTTTGGCCTCGCCCATAAGTTTTAATAATTCAAGGGTGATTTCTTCAATTACCGCTTGATAGTCTTTGGGTTTTGGACTTTTAGCAATAGGTTTTGGTTTTGTTTTGGTTTTTGGCATTTTATTTTGGTGGTTTTTTTAATCTTAATTGCTGGACCAACATAAACAAACTAAAAGTGACCCAATATAAAACCAAACCAGAGGGAAATTTAAAACCGATGAGCAAGGTCATGACGGGCATCATATAAAGCATTTGCACTTGCATGGTAGCGGCCAGATCATCTTCCTGCTGGGGAGTTTTTTTAGCTTTAGTTTTTGCGCCCTTGGCCATGGGCATCATCATTTTGGAAGTTAAAAATTGAGACAGGGCCGCGGCTATTAAAAACAAGCCTGGTAATTTATCTATAAACAAAATCTTAAAAGGCAATTGAATAGTATCTGGCTTAGTTAAATCAAGATATAAAAATTTAGTATTAATGGCTTGCTCTTTAATTATTTGCAGCGGTTTATATAAAACTTCATTCAATTTAGTCACAATGTCCCCATCGACTTTAAGAACTTTATTAAAGGCTTGAAAAAGGGCAATTAAAATAATAATTTGCACCACCTGGGGCAAACAACCGGCCGCCGGATTTAAACCATGTTTTTGATAAAGCTTCAGTTGGGCCTGAGACAGGGCTTGCTTATCGTTTTTATGCTGTTGTTTAATCTTTGTTAATTCCGGCGCTAGATCTTTCATTTTTTGGGCTGATTTCATGGCTGGCGCAGTTAAGGGCAAAAGGGCTCCTCTCACCGCCATGGTTAAAGCAATAATCGCCAGACCCAAATTTTGAAACAAAATTTGATAAAACAAAATCAAAAGATTAATTAATGGTTGATAGAGTAAAACGTGCCAAATATTCATATTAAAGGGTCATTGCCACCCTGGCTCCAGGGATGACAACGACTAATCCTTTTTAAACCTAGTAAAACGCCTTTGATCATATCATACTTTTTAATGGCTTGAAAGCAGTATTCAGAACAGGTGGGAGTAAAACGACAGCGCCGATCACTTAAATAAAGGACTTTAAAGATAGGCAGGTGAAAAAATCTGCTTTTTTGATACCAGCGGATTGATTTTAAAATTAACTTTTTCATTTCGAAGTTTTTTAGCCGTGAAAGTTTATTTTTTCTCAAGAACTTGCGCTTTTTTAAAAAGCGTTAGTACTTCGTCACTTATTTGTGAAAAGTGGTTTATCAATTTCCCCTCCTTCACTAACAGAAGTAAATTATAATCCTTTTTAAACCTGTCTATGTTTTTTTGAACCACATAACTTAGTTGCCGTTTTAACTTATTTCTTACCACCGCCTTTTTATTAAACTTAGTAGAAACAATAAAAGCAAAGCGCGGCAAATGCTTCCCGGTTAATCCCTTATCAATCTCAATTAATTTTTGGTAAATTAATATAAAATTATCAGAATAAATCCGTTGGCCTTGTTTTAAAAGCTGAGGAATAAGGAAGGATGGTATGCGAAATTTTTTTGCAAGCAAAATATAAAAAGAAATTTTAATTAAACAGTGAGTTTTTTCCGGCTTCGATTCCGACGCCGCTTAAGTACATCCCGACCGTCTTTGGTTTGCATTCTTTTTCTAAAGCCATGCTTTCTAATTCTTTTTTTCTTCTTGGGTTGATAGGTTCTTTTTGGCATTGTTTTTATATTGTAACATAAATGCAGTATCGGCGGTAGCAATCAAAAAATAAAAAAATGATGTAGAAAGATCCAGTTGACAAATTGTGGATAACTTTGCTAAAGATAGATAAGGATGAATAAAAAAAAATTATGGCAAACTACCCTAGGACAGCTTCAGCTTAATCTTTCCCGAGCTAATTTTTCCACTTGGTTTAAACAAACACAAATTGTGGAAATTAAAAAAATTAACCCTCCCCTGTCTCCCCAAGGCGAAGCAGAGAATAAACCAAGACAATTAATAACTATTGCTGTTCCAAACAGTTATATTAAAAATACTTTAGAAAACCGTTACTTGGGTCAAATTAAAGAGGCTTTAGATAAACTAAATCAAAAAGAAAATGAAGTGCAAATTATTATTAAAAAGCCTGAACAAAAAACCCAAGACACCGGCCCTCTTTTCAGCATTGATTTTGCCAAAGAAAATAAAAAAGCCATTAGTCGGGCAATTCGGGCCAGCCACCTTAATCCTCAATTTACTTTTAAAAACTTTGCTGTTTCCAGCTCTAATGAAATGGCCCATGCGGCCGCCCAAGCCGTAGCTAAAAATCCGGGAAAAACCTATCATTTACTTTTTTTGTATGGCGGTGTCGGGGTCGGTAAAACCCACCTAAGTCATGCTATTGGTCATGAAATTTTGGAAAATAACCCAGACGCGGCCGTAATTTATTGCACTTCTGAAGATTTTACTAATGGAATTGTGGAGGCAATTCGCAATAAAACCACTCACCTCTTTAGACAAAAATATCGTTCTGCCAAGGCCTTGGTAATTGATGATATTCAGTTTATTGGGGGCAAAGAAACAGTTCAAGAAGAGTTTTTCCATACTTTTAATGCTATTCATGCTGAGGGCGGTCAAATAGTTTTAACCAGCGACTGCTTATCCCATGAGATTAAGGGATTAGAAAACCGCCTCCGCTCTCGCTTTGAAGGGGGACTAACTATTGATGTACAAGAGCCCAACCTGGAACTAAGAGCGGCTATTTTATTAATTAAAGCTAAACAAAAAGGACAAGTGTTGCCCATGGACGCAGCCCAACTAATTGCTGAAAAAATCACCAGCACTCGTAGGCTAGAAGGGTTTTTAACCCGGCTTATTTCCCAAAGCCAGCTCAAAAACCAACCGATCACCCCTGATTTCTGCTTGGATTTAATGGGGGAAGAGCCTTTAAATAATAACCTAACCAAAAGAGGGATTAGGCCAAAAGAAATTTTAAATCTGGTGGCGGACTTTTATAATCTTAAGCCGACTCAGCTTAGGGGCCCCAAAAGAGCCAAACCCATTGTGTTTCCCAGACAAATAGCCATGTATTTAATTAGAAAGGAACTGGAAACGCCCTACATGGAAGTAGGTCATTTATTTGGAGGGCGCGACCATACTACGGTAATGCACGCGGAAAATAAAATAGATAAAATGGTTTTAATTTCTGAAGACTTAAGGTTAGACCTTTCTAGTTTAAAGAAAAAAATCTATGGCTATCAATAAAATTGTGGAAAACTTGTGGAAAGGTCGGTGGATTAAATCTTAATTTAAAGGGGAAAAGTGGATAAGTAAAAGGTCTTTTTGCATTTACGCACACTAAGCTTGGACTTTTACACAAGGTTATCCACATTTAGTTTAAGGTATTTTTACACATTTACACCGGGCCTACTAATATTACTAATATACAATATTAAAATTAAACTTGCTGATTAAAAGTAAGAAAGGTACAATAAAAACATGAAGGTAATTATTTTACAAGAGAATTTAACTAAAGGATTAAATATTGTGAGTAGGGTAATTGGGGGTAAAACTAACTTACCCATTTTAGAAAATATTTTAATTTCCGCTAAAGAAGAAGGAAAATTAAAATTAACCGCCACTAACCTGGAAACCAGTATTAATATTTTTTTACCAGCTAAAATAGAAAAAAAAGGTGATTTTGCCCTTCCCGCTAAAGATATTAATGAATTTATTGCTTCTTTACCCGCAGAAACAATTACCCTAGAAAAAGACAAAGAAAAGCTTAAAGTAAGTTTGGGAAAACACAAGGCCACCTTTAATGGGGTTTCCACGACTGATTTTCCCCAAGTTTTAAGCCTGGCTAATATGAAAAAGCCAGTTAAATTTAGTTTGGGAGCAAAAACCTTTGTCCAAGCCCTAAAAAAAGTTTGTTTTAGCGCCGCCGTAGATGAAACCAGGCCGGTTTTAACCGGAGTGAGGCTGGGGTTTACAAATGACGGACTGCAAATGGTGGCTACCGATGGTTATAGATTAAGCTTAAAAAAGATTAAGCTTAAAAATAAAATAGAAAAAATTCCAGTCTTAATTATTCCGGCCAGGGCGCTAATGGAGTTGGAAAAAATTATAGATTTTAAAGAAGAAGAGGAAGAAAAAATCGACCTAGCCATAACCCAAGACAATAATCAAATTTTAATTAGCTTTAAAAATATAGAAATTTTAAGCCGACTAATTGAAGGAGAGTTTCCAGATTTTAATAAAATTGTGCCGGAAAAAGGAGAAACAAAAGTGGTGGTGGACACTCAAGAATTTAACCAAGCGATTAAAGCGGCCTCGGTTTTTGCCCGCAGAAGCGCAAATATTATTAAACTGCAAATTAAAAATGACAAACTAACAATTAGCGCCAACGCTCCAGAAATAGGGGGAAATGAGGTGGAGCTGGATGTTAAACAAGAGGGAAAAGAGGTAAAAATTGCTTTTAATTTTCGCTTTTTGCAGGAATTCTTAAACACCATAGAAAAAGACAGCTTTTATTTAGAACTAACAGGTTCTCTTAGGCCAGCTTTGTTTAAAGAACAAGATGGTTTGTCAGGTCTGCATGTGATTATGCCGGTGCGGCTGCAGGAGGCGAAGCAGGGGTAGCTTTTTGTTGGGCCAAGATTTCAGAGGGTTTAGAAGTAATTAAATTATATTCTTCTTGAGAAGCCACTGCTTTCATAGAAACATGGTTGCTGCCGGCAAAAAATAGGCCGTGACCCACATCGCAGGCCAAAAGCAGGTTTTTTTCTCCCTCGGAAAGGTAAAAAACATCCCCCACCTTGTCTATCGCCGCCGGAGATTGTTTTAAAAGGACTTGGATAGAGGAGTTGGTAATAATAGCCTTGCCGTAATCATTATTGAGAAAATCTTCTACATCTTGAGTAATAGTGGTCACTCCTAAATAATATTTTCTAGCCCTTTTAGCAATCCCGTACAAAAAGCTGGCAGAATCTTGGTTTTTCATTAAATACCAAGCTTCATCTACAATTAAAAGCCTTTTTTTCAATTCTTTTTTAATTTTAGTCCAAATATGGTCAAGAATAATAAACATGGCAATCGGCCGGAGTTTATCTTCCAAATCTTTAATCCCAAAAACCGTTAAAGGGTTTTTGAGGCCAACCGTAGATTGTTGATTAAAAACCCCAGCCAAACTGCCCTTGATAAATCTTTCTAGCCTGGCGGCCAAAGAGGTGGCTTCGGTTTGTTCCATACCGATCAGAATTTTATATAAATCTTCCATTAGGGGCGGTTTTTGGGTTTGTGTTTGAGGATCTTGGGTAATCCCCTTTTGCTTGTAGGTTGAAACCAGGGCCTGGTCTAGAATCGCTTCTTCCTGGGGAGTGAGTTGGCCCATAATAATTTTAAAAAGAGAGTGTAGGGATAAAATTTTTAGACCCAATTCGTTTTCTCCCTGTTTTTGGTTTAAAGAGAGGTCAAACGGGTTGATTTTGGTTTTGCTTTGGCTGGAAAAATTAATATATTCGCCCCCCACGGCTTGGCAAAGGGTTTGATATTCATTTTCCGGATCAATCACAAGCACTTCTATGCCGAAAAGCAAGGAGCGTAAGGCCTCAAGTTTAATAGCAAAACTTTTCCCGGCTCCAGACTTGCTTAAAACCACCATATTGGCGTTTTCCAAAGAAAAACGGTCAAAAATAATTAAAGAATCGTTGTGTTCATTAATTCCATACATAATTCCCTGGTTAGAAGTTAGCTCTGAAGAGGTAAAAGGAAAAGTGGTAGCCAAAGAAGTAGTATCCATATTTCTGGTAATCATCAATTTATCCTGGCAAGTGGGGAGAGTGGTTTTAAAAGCATCTTCCATTTGCAAAGAAGCGACTTTGGAAACAATCATTAAAGAACCCAAAGTAGATTGAACCTGTTTGGTAACCCTGTTTAAGGCCTTGAGACTGGGGGCGGCAATGGTAATATAAAGAGCAAATTGGAAAAACCTTTCTGCTCCTTTGGCTAGCTCTTTTTGGAGGTTGCGGGCATCTTCTAATTTAACCTGAGTTTCAATATTAATAATCCGACCCTTTTGAATATCGGTTTGGATTTCTGCCTCCATTTCTCCGATTTTTTTCCGCAGGTCGTCTAAAATTCCCCGACCCTTAACTGGATAAATGTACAAAGAAACATCCAAAGTATGATTAAAATTAATAAGAGGAGCCAGCCAATTAGCATTGACAAAGCGAGGATAGCCAGCCACAAATAGTGTCCGGTAATAAGTAGTACCGATCTTTAAAAAACTAACATCAACTTCAATAGAAGAGGGGGCAATGACATCTTGAACAGAAGTCAATCCTTGAGCAATCAGATTTAAGGTTGTTTGTTTGTCATCCGGCATTTTGTTTTCCTTGATATAAAGATTTGTTAGTGTTGCCAGTTACTTTTTGGACAATATTTTCAATTTTATTTTGCAGCTTTTTTCCCTCGTCCTCTTTTATTTGGGCGTCTGGTGCAGGAGGAATCAACAAATTCGTTCTAGCCTGGGGAGTGTAATTACTGGGTTTTTTCAAGGTTATTTCTGTGGTTGGCGCGGCTGGGGGCGGAGCTGGCGGCCGGGGAGCGGGTGTTAAGGTGGTTGGTTGGGAGTGAACCGAGACAGGATTCGGCGATTGCAGTGAGGTTTGGACAAAAGTGGACTGGTAATCTTTAGCTTCAATAAAACCCTGACCCTCGTCACCGGGATTATAAAGATTGTGAAAAAGTTGGATAATTTCTTGAGAATTCAGTTGTTTGGTCTTGAGCCCCAGGCGCCGGAACAGCCCCATAAGATGGTCCCTTTTAGGATGAAGGTCAGTTTTAGCCCTTTCTAAAAGTTTAGTTACAGCTTCTTTTTTAAATTGGGGAGACATAAAAGGAATAATTACATAAAATTTTTTATCCAAAACCCTATTTTTTTTAACAGTATTTTCTATAAATTGGCGGTATTGTTGTAGTCTTCGTTTAAAAATTTCATTAGTTTGTTTCTGGACTTGCTGGTCAATTAAAGTTAAATATGCAGAATTATCTTTTTGCCGGGCGTGAATGAGAATTTGAATAGAAAACCTTAAAGAATTAAGCAGGGCGGCATAAGCAAAAATAGTGGCTTCTTGTTCTTTTTCAGACAAAAGGCCGAAATTAACAGCCGTAGTTTGGATTAAAAGGGCGCAGGAGTTGTCTTTCAAAATCACCAAATCATCTTGAATATGAGCAATATCAAGATGCTCTTGGGTGCTGGCGCGGATTTTTTGTGGGGCAGGACTCATTTTTTGGCTTTAATTTTAACCGGCGGAACGATTTTGCCGTCGACCTTTAATTTAATTATATCAAACTGAAAATTATCATGTTCGGTTAAAAACTTATATTCTCCATTTTCCAAAGGATTACTAATAAAAAACTGACCCAATTTATTAGTTTTGATGGCTCGGACAATAATACCTTGTTGGTTTTGAATTTCAATCAAGGCATTGGGTAAAATACGGTTATTAACATCAACAACCATGCCTACCACCAAATTAGGGGTTTTAGATGGCGCCGGCGCGGCTAGCTGGTCAGAAAACATGGCTATCACCGCTGGTTTCAGTTTTTGTTTAACTTTAAAACGAGATTGAACAGCTAAGGGCGGGGTCAAGGGACGTGCGCTTTCAATGACCAGTTTTTGTACTGGAGGAATAGCTGGTTGGGAAATCGCGGCTGGAGCCGGAATTTTTTTAACCCCTTGTTTATGAAGCAAAAGACTGATTTGTTTTAGTTTGTTTTCTTCAGTTTTGTCCAAAGGAAGACTTTTAATGGCCGTTGGCCGCTGTGGCAAGGTTTGTAAGTATTCTTGAATTTTTCTTTTATTTAAGAGCGCGCCTGTTCCATTGGTGGCCTTTTTAATTTTTAAAGACTGGGTAAGATAATCCGGGGGTTGATTTTGTTTGCGCCAAATATAACGAGTGGGGCTATAAATAGATTTAATAAAATTAATAATCCACTGGTCTAAAGGTCTTTCTTGGATGGGTAAAAAGGCCAGAGCAAAACCCAAAAGAGTAGCAAAAACAATTACCGGCCATTTAATCATATAAGAAAGTTTAAGATGAAAGGCCAGATAGGCCACCACCAGGCCAGCAGCTAACTCTAAAAATTGTTTTAGAGTCATTTCGCCAACAAGGCGAAATTGATAAGAAGCAATATTTTGAGGGACAGGATGCTGCTTCATGTATTAAGTCTAACAAGAATCTATCTAGATTGAAAAGATATCAAAGTAGATCAAACTATAGAAGTTTGTATTTTCACAATTTTCACTCAATTAAGGAGCAGCATAATCATAGTCCTCAGGCGGAAGCTGGCTTTTAGGAAAATAGTCTTTTAAAGACCCCTGTAATAAAAACAACCACAAAGGTCCATCATTTTCAGCCAAAAGTAAAGCATTTTTGTCCTTTGCTAAAACCGGTGGGTTTTTAAAATTGATCCGCCTGCTCAAAGGAGCAGATAGAAGTAAAAATTTTTTATCCAAGCTTTTTAATTCTATTTGCCAGATTTTATCAATAATGCGGTTATTTTGACTCACTTTTTCTATTAAAATTAGTTCGTCTTCTCCTCGCCAGAAACCCAAATTATTTTTAAGACCCGGGGCTGGTTCTATGGTTTTTGTTTTTTGGTTATTAAAGTTATAAACCAAGGCCTGGTTAAGAGTAGTAATTAATAAATTGTTATTTTGAGGGGAAAATATAGCTTGGTTAATGGTTTCGGAGGTGGAAAAAATTTGTTTTTGTTCAGAATTATCAAGGTTTAAGAGATAAATATTATTAATATTTTCTTTTTGAAAAACCAAAGCTAGTTGATTTTCCTGATCAGACCAAAAAACTTGTTTTAAACCAGATTGAGCTAAGGAAAATTTACCTTCTTTTGTTAAAGTTTTAAGGTCAAAAAACTCAAGTTCTTGATTGGAATTGAAAAGACTCAATTTTGTTCCGGAGGGAGAAATGGTGGTTAAAGTAGACTTAAGATTTAGATTTACTAGTTGGGGGAATTGATTAATAATAAAGAGATTGTTATCAGATGAAACCAAAATTGCTTCCCCTAGTGAAAAAGAAACCTGACTGTTGAGGGGCAAAACGGCCACAGTTTTATTGGTTTCCAAATCTTTAATTTGGTTTTGAAAATGATAAAAAACCCCGTTGTTTTTCCAACCAAAGCCAGCAGGACCTGTTTCTGATAAAAGTTGGTAAAATTGAGGATTAATAATTTGAGGGGAAAGCTCAATTTTTATTTCCTTTACTTCATTTTTTTTAACCTCAAAAGACAGGGTTTGAGTAGTAAAACCTGTTTTTATTGCTTGAAAAGTATATTGTTCAGGATCAATTTCAATTTTAACAGGTGTGGTTAATGGTTGAGGGAGGTTTTCTAACCTTTGATCAAACAAGATTTGGACCTGATCCTGATTAGCAGTGAAAGAAACAGTAGCTTTATTTGAGGGCTTTATTAGATTTTTAAGGCTGGAAAGGCCAGGCTCTTTTTTATCAACCAAGGTTACGGGTTTTCCCTCAGAAATAGGAGGAGATTTTAAACGCATCTGGATAAGGCCTAAAATAAGAAGAATACAAAAAAGCAAAATAAAAATCCAGCATTTTTTTAAGAAATTTAAAACTTGGGTTTTGTTTATTGTCATTGTTAGTTTATGCAGGTTTGTTTAACCCGGGGAATAAAGGTTTGGTATAAAAAATTTTCTCCTGGATCAGATTTTCCATTCCACAACTCATAGTGACCGAAGATTTGTTCCACCGGAATATTATATTGCTTCATGTACCAGCAAGTGGATAAAACAGCGCTATCAATTTCTGCTTCTGGTGGAGGATTGTTATCAAACCAGGCGCCTACCATTTCATTATTAACTGCATAAAGATTGGAATTACCACCTGCACACCAGCTAAATTCAGCCATATTATCCCAAAGCTGTTGCCATTGTTGGACTGAGCCGTTTTGTTCTGTACCAATTTGACAAGATCGATTTCTAGCTTCTAAAGTGCGGCGGGTAGCATCATTGTCTGACCAGCCGCCGCTCCAGTGGATAACAATCATTGTGGGAGTAATGCAGCCACCGGGTCGGCCATTGGTTAAAAGGATTTTTTCTACAGGATACTTACCGGCTTGAACTAAAACTTCTTTTCCAGCACCAAGGCAATCAAAGACTGGGCCAGAAGGAGGAGTGCCTATGACGGTTTCAGCTGTAGCCTGACTGGTTTCAGCTGTGAGTCCAAGCTGGGGAACGTCAGCGGTAACAGTAAGAGTATCAGTGATTTTGGAGTCTTTTAAATTTTCACCAACTAAAATGCTATAGCTATGAGTCCAGGTAGGGTCTTGGGGATAGAGCTCCGTAGGAGGAGAAAAGCTGGTGATGGATTGGTTATTAATGTCTTGAGTTAGAGGAGTAGGGCCATCTTTATTTAAAACAGAGGTGTGATTGGAAACTTGGATGTGGGTAATTTTTTCTCCCACGGCCTCAATAGAAAGAGTGTAGGTAACCTTTGTAGGTAGTTGAGTATTTTCGATTTTGGTTTGATTAGCAGTTTTGTTAACCCTAATATAAGCAGATTGATTAACTTCTTCATAAGGGAGGTCGTGGGGTTTGTCAGCCGGGCCCACAAAAGCAGAGGAGGTAGTGAGCATTTGGATCATAGAAAAGCCGCCTACGGAAACAATAGTCAAAGGGACAGCTGCAGCTGGAACAGCTAGAAAACTCAAAAGTCCGCCGCCGGCCGCGGCGCCGGCACTAGCGCTTGCGCCCAGCGCTTGGCTCAAAAAGCCGCTCCCGCTACCAACGCCCACGTTGAGGCCCGTGCCAATCTTTTCCAAAAAAGGAACTAGTTGCGTGTCGGCTAAATAACCCAAAAAGCCGCCGGCGGCCATCCCAACAGGTCCAAACATAGAGCCAAAAACAGCGCCCAATAAAGTGAATTTATGGGCAAGAAGGAAAGTAAGGGCAAGATGAAGACCGCCAGCGATTAAACCAACCACCGGCCCAGCCACTTTTTTAATAATTTCCTGACCCTCTTTGGACATAGTTAGCCTGAAAGCATATTTGAGTCCAGTCCAAACGCCAGCTACGACAGCTACAGCCGTACCGAGGCCGGCAGTGCCAATGCCCAAAAGGCCCAAAAGAAAACCAGCCCCGCTTTTAAAACCCACTTCTTTAATTAATTGACCGGCCTCACCCAAAAGACCTTTAAAAAGTTTTTTACTTAAATTGCTAGTAGCCAGCCGGATCAGTAAATTACCGGCTTTTTCCCTTAAAAAACTATAAACAGGTTTAAAAACAGCTTTGGGGATTGAGGAAAGCCTGAATTTTTTAACTTCCGCCGGCAGATGAAATAAAAATTTTCTAAGCTTCCTTTTAAGAATGCTGTTGCCGCTAATGCCTGGCAGCCTTACAATTCTGTTGACTATTTTTCCCCAAGTCCGCATTTGCCTAACCTGTCTTTTGTATTGTCTGAGCATGCGGTTGCGCCGACTTAAGGGATTAAATTTCTGGAAAAAATCGTGTTTTTGGGTTTTAAGCCAGTAATATTGACTCCTGAGCTGGCTGCTTTTAGCTTGCACCCAGTTGGCCTGGGTGGGCATGATATTTTGCCAGAATTTAAAACCAAAAGGGTTGGCCGCGTCTAAAAATCCCAGAAATTGCGCTTTTTGATGGTTTTTTTGGCAGCGGCGGCGCAAGCGCCAAGGCAATTTTTTAAGATCAATAGCCTCAAGTTGTTGATAAAGCTGGTAAACTGGCCGCAGCCGGGGATTTTGTTGTAAAGCGGCTTGCAGTTTTTGGGGGTCGGCGAATGCTGTTAGTTTTTGGCCCAAAACTTTTTCTAATTGAGCTAAAGCATTTTGTCCGTAAAAGCCGCGTAAAAGATGTTCAATAGTTTGGGCTTCGATTGTATGGCCCTGTTTGTCCTTGACATTGGTTTTAGCCAATTTGGTAGCCCACTTGACTGCTTCAGCGTCCATGCCTACCCAGTCAGGAAAGCGCTGTATTAAAGTTAAATGAGTTTGGTGAGTTTGTACTATGGGGAGAAGTTGATTGTTGATTTGGTTAACAGTTTTGCCTTGTTGACCCAAAGCAGCATAATCGCTGGCAGTAAAGGTGGTTTTGATAGCTTTTTTTAACTCGATCGCTGTGCTTAAGACGGGTGAAGGAGAAGTAGGTTCTTGGCTAAGGTTGGCTTCCAGCCGCCAGCAAAACTCTTGGGCCTTGTTTGCAGAAAGGCCTAGTTCTTTTTGCAAAGCCGACTCTATTTTTAATCGAGACTCTGTGTGTGTAGGAGTGATTAACAGTTGGGCTTGGGTAATGGTTGTTTTGGCATGAGTGAGTTGAGTCAGACGAGGATGGGGTTGGTTTGATTGAGCAGAAACAAAATCAGGACTGACTTGTTGGGTTAAGGCTTGGATTTGTTTTGGTTTTAAAACAGCTACAATCGGACTTTGATCAGCCAGATTTTCTAAGGAAGCCTGGATAAAAGCTTGATCAATGGTTTTGCCAGCCAGCTGTTGGACAATTACTTGTTGGACTAAGCCCTGAGAAATTTCCTCAGCCAGCTGTATTTTTTGTTCCGGAGACCAATATTCAGGCGCTAACTGCATTGC
>SDBT01006904.1_pt1 | contig 18778 bp, 18 predicted proteins | sample 2277101 | NCBI WGS metagenome assembly SDBT01 (sample SAMN10404973, study PRJNA504765) | marine sediment metagenome | isolation source: marine sediment core GS10_PC15, 103 cmbsf | place: Arctic Ocean: Southern Knipovich Ridge | collected 2010
GTTGCTCAGATGCAATATCTCATAACCCGAATGTACCAATTTCTTTACAAGGGTCTGGGCTTTGAAAACGAAAGGACAGGTTGTATCAATAAAACAAATGTTTTTTTGTTTTTTAATTTTACTCGGGTCTATTCCGTGAGAAGGAATTATGCACGAGCTTTTTTTGATTCTATCTAAATTTTTTACAACCTTCAAACCCTTTCGTGAAAGTTCAGAAACCACCCACCTATTGTGGATTAAAGGACCGAGAGAGTATATCCTTTTTCTCTTCTTTAATCTTTTTTCGGTTAGGCTTACCGCCCTTTTTACGCCGAAGCAAAATCCCGAATGTTTAGATACGATAATTTGCATTCTTAAGCCCGGCAATCGCCTGTATTCTCTTATTACTTACAAAGCGGTATTTCTCTTTTTTATCGTTAATTTTTTCTATTCCTTTAAAATCCACTGCCTTACCTATATATACTTTAATAGGAACGCCGATTCTATAGCGCTGGTTTATCGGCAATGCCTTTTCAGTGCCTGAAATAAAAAATGGTATAACAGGTGCATTCGATGTAACCGCTAAAAATCCTACGCCCAGTTCAGGGGTTTTCAATTCGCCCGATTCAGATCGAGTCCCTTCTGGAAATATTACCGTGCACTTACCCTCTTTCAATTTCCTAATGGCTTTTTTAGTGGCTCCATAGTCTTTTTTATCTCTAGAAATCCGTATGCAATCCAACCACCTGAACCACCAGCCCCATATTTTATCTTCAAAGAGTTCGTCCTTTGCCATAAAATGTAATGGCACAGTATTGCAGGCTACTCCTACAACCGGTGGGTCAGCAAGACTTACGTGGTTTGGGGCGCAAATAAAAGGCCCTTTTTTAGGCAAGTTTTCCTTACCAAAAACTTTCAAAGAATGAAGGAGTTTCAGCCATACAACGAAAATTAAACGCGATAATCTATACGCTATATCCACTATTTTATTCTATTTAAAACCTCTATAACCACCTCTTCTACTGTCATAGAAGTAGTATCTATGCATACAGCGGCTTCGGACTTCTTTAAAGGAGCGACGTCTCTGGTTTTATCGGTATGGTCTCTTTCCCTGACATCTTTTTCTATATCAGCCAGAGATACATTTACGCCCTTGGATTCAAATTCCTTAAATCGCCTCCCAACCCGTTCCTTAATTGATGCATCGAGATAAAATTTGTATTTTGCATCAGGGAAAACCACCGTGCCGATATCTCGTCCCTCCATGACAGATCCGGTGCTATTTTGGGCTAAGGTCCTTTGCAGCCCAACCATGTTCTGGCGCACGCCTTTCACCCTGGCGATAAACTTTACCTTCTGGCTTATAGAAAGGGTTCTAATCTCCTCCGTAACATCTTTTCCGTCCAGAAATACTTTCAAAGAGCCGTCTTTGGTTTCTAGTTTTATATCCAGATTCCTCGAGAGTTCTATCAACAAATCCTCGTTATGTATATCTATATTTTCTTTTAGCGCCTTCAGGGTAAGCGCCCTGTACATGGCACCTGTATCTATATATAGATAACCTAACTTTTTAGCAACGCCTTTCGCCACAGTGCTCTTCCCGCTGCCAGCGGGTCCGTCTATGGCTACTATGTCTACCCCGTCAGAAATATTCATTTCACTATCCCCCTTAGAAGATTTCTAACGGGGTTGATTTTTTTATTGATCAATTAAGCTTATCTCTTACCTTTTTCGATTTCATTAAAAGATTCTTTAAATATTTTTCATCCCCAACCCTTATGCTACGCTCTATTTGTGCGAGTATCTTTTTGAATCCGGCAAGCGAACTTAAAATCCTGCCTCTATTGGTCATAAAAATATCCTGCCAGAGATTTGGACTAGATGAAGCAATTCTCGTGGTATCTCTAAAACCCGTTGAAGCATAGTTTAAACTTTCCGGCCGAGACGAAACTGTAGCTGCAAGAGATGCGGCCACAATATGCGGAAGGTGGCTTATAAGAGATATATAATAATCGTGTTGGGCGGGGGATAAAATTCTACAGGAGGCCCCAAGGCTCTGCCAAAACTCTTTCACAATGCCTAATGCCCTTTTATCTGTCTTTGGGGTCTTTGTAAGTATGCATATAGAGTTTACAAATAAATTTTTGTTTGCATTTGATATGCCGCTTTTTTCTGAACCTGCCATAGGATGTGCGCCAATAAACTTAATGTGCCGAGGCAATATGCGTGTGATCTCTTTTACTATTTTTTCTTTTGTGCTTCCTACGTCTGTAACAATAACTTTCTTTTTGCTAAATTTTGTTATTCTTTTTGCCGCATCGACTATTTTTCCAACAGGCGTTGCCACTATTACTAAATCCGCATCCTTCAGGCCTTTTTCATAGCTTAGGGTAGCGACATCAACTGCCCTCGATTTTAAGGCAGCCTTTGCGGAAACTTTTCTTCTACATATTCCAACAACTGTCTTTGCGAGTCTTTTCCGTTTAACCGCCAAGCCTATGGAGCCGCCTATAAGCCCTACTCCTATTATAACTATCTTGTTAAATCGTTTCATTTTCGTTATATACTTCTCCCCACTGCCTCCGCAATTCTCCTTAAATCTCCCATCAATTCATCGAATTTCTCTGGATACAGTGATTGCGAGCCATCCGAAAGCGCTTCTTCCGGATCCGGATGAACCTCGATAAGCAGCCCATCAGCGCCTGCTGCAATAGCGGCTTTTGCGCAGGGCGGCACAAGACCCCACTTTCCTACCGCATGAGAAGGATCCACAATGCAAGGCAAATGACTTAAGCTCTTTATAAGCGGTATTGCGCTTATATCAAGCGTGAAACGCGTAGCATCCTCAAACGTCCTTATACCTCTTTCACACAAAATCACGTTGAAATTTCCTTCCGATAAAATATATTCAGCCGACATCAATAACTCTTTTATAGTATTGGCCATACCTCGTTTTAAAAGAACCGGCTTTTTGGATTTTCCTACTTCCTTTAGCAAATCAAAATTCTGCATGTTTCTTGCGCCGATCTGTATTATATCGGCGTATTTCTCCACTGAATCCAATTCTCTTAAATCCATGAGTTCGGTTACAACCAGAAGACCTGTTTGGTTTCTGGCGTCCGCCAGATACTTTAGGCCCTCTTCACCTAAACCCTGAAACGCATAAGGGCTTGTTCGGGGTTTAAATGCGCCTCCTCTTAAAACAGTGGCGCCTGCTGCCTTTACCTTCTGAGCTATATCTATTAAAAGATCTTTATTTTCGATAGAACAAGGTCCGGCCATAATTATAATTTTATTAGAGCCTATTTCTATACCATCTCCCAATGCGATGACGCTGTTTTTTTTCTTAAAATCGCGCGAAACAAGCTTATAGGGTTTGAGTATAGGGATAACTTTTTCAACGCCAGGAAACACCTCAAGAGGTTGTATGCGCAATATGTCCTCTGCGCCTATCACGCCTATAATCGTCCTTTCAGCACCCTGGGATACCCACGGTTTCAGGCCGAGCTTCTTTACCTTTTCGACTATGTGTTTCACCTCTTGTTTTGTAGCGTCTGGCCTTAAAACTATTATCATCGTGAAACCTCCTTAAACGCCCTAATGAACCTTCTATTCTCCTTCATCGTCCCTATCGTAACCCTGATAAATCCGTTAAGTCCCCACGGGCTCATCTGGCGGACTATAACACCTTTCGTTAGGAGCTTTTCATAAATCGATCTAGAATTACGCCCGACGTTTATTAACACAAAATTTGTGGCGCTCTTTACGTAATTATACCCAAGAAATTTTAGATTACGATATAAATAATCCTTTCCCTCATTAACCAATTTCAAAGTTTTGGAAACAAAAACACTGTCTTTTAAAGCTGCCTCTGCAGCAACCTGAGCAAGAGAATTTACGTTGAAGGGCTCCCTTACCTTATTCATGGGGTCTATCAGCTCTTTTCTTGCCAGACCGTAACCGACCCGTAGTCCCGCTAAACTATAAATTTTTGAAAAGGTCCTTGTAATAATAATATTTTTCTTTTTTAAATATTTTAAAGTATTCGGGTAATCTTTCAACTTACGAGCGAATTCATAATACGCCTCGTCAAAGAAAACAATTGTATCTCTCTTTACTTTTCTCAAAAACCAATCGATTTCTCCGCGGCTAACGAAACTACCTGTGGGGTTGTCAGGATTGGCTATAAATACAATCTTGGTATTCTTATTTAACTTTTTTGCCATCCCCTTTAAATCATATCTAAAATCCTTTAACGGAACGGTCCTAACCTTTACCCCTTCTATACTTGAGGCTATTTCGTAAATTAAAAATGTAGGTTTGGCAATAATTACCTCGTCCCCTTTTGAGGTAAATGCGCGTAACGCAAGAATTATCAATTCATCGGAGCCGTTGCCAACGATTATATTTTCTGGTTTTAACCTTAATTTACCTGCCAGGGCCTTTTTTAGATAAAAACATCCGCCGTCAGGATATCTGTTCAAACTTTTCAGATTTCCCTTGATGGCAGAAATTACCCTGTCCGATGGTGAAAGGGTATTTTCATTAGACGCCATCTTTATGATGCGCCCTTTGAGTTTGAGCTGTCTCTTCACCTCTTCTATGGGTTTTCCCGGTTTGTAGGTCTTTACTTTTAGTATGTTTCTGTTTACTAATGAACTCATTATTTGTTCACAGGGTATGATCCCAGTATTTTAAAAAACTTGCATGTTTTCTCTAGTTTCTTCAATGCCTGTTGCACCTTCTTCATCTTTATGTGTCCCTCCAAATCAACAAAGAAATAATACTTCCAGGCGCGCCGTTTTGATGGTCGTGATTCGATCTTAGTAAGGTTGATACCATTTTTTTTGAAAGGTACCAGGGCGTCGTGAAGAACGCCAACCTTATCTTTAAGAGAGAAAACTATCGATGTTTTATCGTCCTTGCTAGGGTTTGCCTCTTGTTCGCCTATGATTAAAAAGCGCGTAACGTTGTGCGATGAATCTTCAATAGAACGAGCCAGTATTCTCAATCCATATTCTTCCGCAGCTAATTTGCTTGCAATAGCAGCTCTACCTTCACCTGACATAGCCAACACCGCCGCTTCGGTTGTGCTCGTGCACGAGCTAAGTTTTGCGTTAGGTAAATTCTTCTCAAGCCACATGCGGCATTGCGCAAATACCTGTTGATGTGAATAAACTTTTTTTATGGATGACAGTTTTTTGTAATTACTCAAAAGATGATGCCTTATAGATAGATATATTTCTGAACAGATCCTAAGTTCAGACTCTATAAACATATCCAGTGTATGATTTACCGCTCCTTCAATAGAATTCTCGATTGGCACTACGCCATAATCAGCTCTGCCCCGTTCAACTTCAGTAAAAACATCTGATATGCTTTTACATTCAACGTAGTCAACAGATTCACCGAATTTTTGTATTGCCGCCATCTGGGTAAAAGTCGCTTTTGGCCCAAGGTAAGTTACCCTCATTGGTTTTTCTAAATTCAAGGCGCTAGACATTATTTCTCTATAAATAGCCTTTAGGGACTTATCCTCGATAGGACCTTTATTCAAAGCCTTTAGTTTCTCGTAAACCTCTTTTTCCCTGCTTGGTGTATAAATAGGTAAATCCTTCTTCTTTTTTATCTTTGCTATGGCTAAAATAAGGCTTGCCCTTTTGTTCAATGACTTTAGAATTTCCTTATCTGTTAAATCTATTTTACACCTGATATCTTTAAGGCCCATCATTCACCTCTTTTCTTATGCTTTTCGTATTCCAAATCGCTTTCATGGAATTCTTTTAAGACAGGCAGCGAGCTTAAATCATTCAATCCAAAGCGCTCTAAAAAATCACTCGTTGTACCGTACAAAAGAGGCCTACCCGGCGATTCCCTTCTTCCTCTTATCTTTATAAAATTTTTCTCCATCAGGGTCTTTAATACACTGTCCACATTTACGCCTCTAATGGCTTCGATCTCCGCTTTTGTTATGGGCTGTTTATAAACAATTATGGCCAGCGTCTCAAGAGAGGGGCCCCTTAATTTATCCTGCGGTTTTTTATAAAGTTTGCTTATCCAAATGCCGTAATCCGATTTTGTAACGAATTGATAGCCCCCTGCTACCTCTGCAATGCGAAAACTGCGATCCTGGGATTTATAATATTCTGATAATTTTGATATTGCATTTTTTATTGAATCCTCGTCAACATCATCCAGAACCTCTTTAATCTTTTCAAGCGAAAGCGGTTTTTCGCTTGAAAATAATAACGACTCTATGATTTTTTCGATATGCTGGGCCGTCATATACTATGCCTTTGGTTTTACTGAACTAACATTTCTCAAAATTTTTATTTCTCCAAATTCTTTTTCCTGTTTTATCGTCACTTCATTAAGGCGAATTAATTCTAAAAGCGCGAGAAATATTGTTATGGCTTCCAGTTTACTCTTTACTTTTTTAAAAAGTTCGCTAAAGTAAATTGCGGGTTTTTCAACAAGCATATGAAAAAGGTCGTGGATCTTCTGAGTTACCGTAAATTCGTCTTGAATAACCTGATGAAATTCCTCCCTTGAAACGTGCTTTACAACTTTTACAAAGGCTGTTATAAGATCGAATATGTTTACCTCAAAACCTTCGTCGGGACCGGCATCGAATAAGGTATCTATGTCCTCCGGTTTTGCCGTACGGCCGTAAATCCCCTCTCTGGTTTTTTTCATCTCGGCCAGGGTACCTGCCGCTTCCTTAAATTTTTTATATTCAAGCAATCTTTTAACCAGCTCTGCCCTGGGGTCAACTTCGGCTAAATCTTCTTCTAAATTTTCCTCCTGCGGCAAAAGCATTTTACTTTTTATGTACATAAGTGTCGCCGCCATCACCAAAAACTCGCCCGCAATACCGAGCTCTATCGCCTTCATCATACTCAGATATTCGAGATATTGGTCTGTAATTTTAGCAATGGGTATATCGTAGATATTAATTTCTTCTTTTTTTATTAAATATAAAAGTAAGTCAAGCGGGCCTTCGAATACGGGTAGTTTTATTTTGTAACTCACTTTAAAAATCCGATTTTCTCGCGGACTTCCCTCATCGTTCCAGAGGCAACTTCCTTCGCTTTATCAGCGCCTTTTTTCAATATACTTAGAATCTCACCTTTATCTTCAAGCAATGCTTTTCTTTTTTGCTGTATCGGCTTCAGGATCTCTATTAAAATTTCTGCAAGAAGTTTTTTGCACTCGGTACAACCAATTAAAGCAGCCTTGCAGGAGGACAAAAGTTCGTCTTTTTTTCGAGGGGCAAAAATTTCAACATATGCATAAACATTACATTTAAGGGGGTGCCCCTTATCCTTAAAATAAATCCTTTTGGGGTCTGTGAACATCTTTTTTGTCTTCTCAATTACGACTTCCGGCGGATCCGAAAGGGCTATAAAATTCCCGTAGGTTTTGCTCATCTTTCTTTTATCTAATCCCAAAAGCTTGGGCGCCTTGGTCAAAAGCGTTTCTGGTTCCGGAAAAACTCCTCCATATAACCTGTTAAAACGCCTGGCTATTTCACGACTGAGTTCCAGGTGAGCGGCCTGGTCGATTCCCACGGGCACAGCCTTTGCTTTATATACTAAAATATCAGCTGCCTGCAGTACCGGATAACCCAAAAAGGCATATGTAGTCAGGTCTCTCCGTTTAATTTCCCGCAGTTGTTCTTTATACGTCGGGCATCTTTCCAACCATGAAAGCGGCGTAAGACACGAAAGCACCATATCCAGTTCTAAATGCGCCGGCACATCGGATTGAACAAAGATTGTGGACTTTATAGGATCTATTCCGCAACTAATCCAATCCGCAACACAGCTAACTATGTTATTTTCAATCTCGCGAGGATCTTCATATTCCCTCACCCATGCATGCCAATCGGCAACCATATAAAAACAATCATATTCCTCTTGCAGTTTAATCCAGTTCCGCAGCGCACCTACTAAGTGCCCAAGATGCAGGGGTCCTGTAGGCCTCATTCCGCTGAGTATACGCTTTTTCATTCACGCCTCTCTCTACTTTTTCTTACCATCTAATCTTCTTGCCACTTTTTCAATCACGAAACTCTCGATTATATCGCCCTGTTTTATATCATTATGACCCTCGAGGGCTAAGCCACACTCCATTCCATCGGTAACTTCCTTTGCGTCGTTTTTGAACCTTTTTAACGAACGCAATCTGCCTCTATAAATTTCTGTATTATTTCGCATCAGACGCACCGGATTGGACCTCGAAATACTCCCCTTTACAACAATTGAGCCGCCAACATTACCGACTTTAGAAACCTTAAATACTTGCTGGACCTTAGCCCTGCCTTGAAAAATTTCTTTGATAACGGGTTCTAAAAGCCCTTCCATTGCTGCGGTGATATCATTTATAGCCTCGTAAATTACATCATATCGCCTTACGTCGACACTTTCCTTTTTTGATGTCTCCTCGGCCTTTGGATCTATCTTGACATGAAAACCTATTATGACAGCGTTAGTGACGACAGCGAGCATAACATCGCTTTCATTGATATTCCCGACGCCGACATGAACTGTCTTTAATTTAACATCTTCTGTGCTTAAATTCTCTAAAGATTTTTGCAGGGCCTCGACAGAACCCTGGACATCCGCTTTCAATATTATCTTAAGCTCTTTTATAGCCCCGTCTTTTATCTGCTGATATAAATGCTCTAAGCTAACCCTCTGGGCTGCGTGCAGATTCTTCTGTCTTTTTTCTTCCTGCTTGAGAAGCGACAAAGTTCTAGCCTTTTTCTCGTCTTTAACGACAAAAAATTCATCGCCAGCCTCCGGTACTCCGGTTAGGCCAAGCATCTTAACGGGCGTAGATGGCGGGGCTTCGGTAACGGGTCTCGCTTTATCATCCATCATAGCCTTTACCTTTCCATGATACAAACCGCTTAATATTATGTCTCCTACTTTCAGGGTTCCATTCTTAACAAGCAATGTTGCTACGACGCCCTGCCCGGGGGAAAGCTTCCCTTCTATAACTACACCGCGTGAGCGAATGTGCGGATTGGCCTTTAACTCTAAAACCTCGGCTTCCAACAAAAGCATCTCCAGAAGATTGTCAATACCCGCGCCGGTCTTGGCGGATACCGGCACCATTATGGTTTTGCCACCCCATTCCTCAGCCATTAAATCTAATTCGGAAAGCTGTCTCTTTATTTTATCTACACTTATGTGCGGAAGATCGCATTTATTTATCGCCACCACTATAGGAACATTGGCGGCGCGCGCATGATCTATAGCTTCTTTTGTCTGCGGCATAACGCCGTCATTGGCGGCAACTACCAATACAACGATATCGGTTGCGTTTGCGCCCCTGGCCCGCATAGCAGTAAATGCCTGGTGGCCCGGGGTATCTAAAAAGGTAACCGAGCCCTTCCCTAAATTGACTTTATAGGCGCCTATATGCTGGGTAATACCGCCTTTTTCTTTTGCTACAACCTTTGTCTTTCTTATATAATCGAGAAGTGAAGTCTTGCCATGGTCCACATGCCCCATAAATGTCACAACGGGGAATCGCGGCACTAGATTCGCTTTTAATTTATCTTCCTCTTCTTCGGCCTTTATGAGCTCCTCTTCAAGGGTTTTCGCCTTTTTAATCTCATAGCCATAGCTCATAGTGATTTCTCCCGCTACGGCCTCATCAAGATTCTGGTTTATACTGGCGAAGATATTTTTCTTCATCAATTTTGCAATCAGCACGCTCGGTTTTATTCCCAATTTCACAGAGAGTTGTTTAACGGTAACAGGGAACTCGACTTCCAGCATCTTAAGAGAAGAAGGCTTTTTAGGCTCTACCGTTACCTTTTTTGCTTTTATCTTTTTTTTCGAGGAGATGTCTTTTAGTTCCTGGCGGACAATCTCGGCAGTCTCTTCGTCAAGGGCACTCATATGCCCTTTGACATCGACCTTTAAAGCCTTTAATCGAGCTATTAAATCCTTGCTCGATAACCCTAGTTCCTTTGCTAGCTTATGAACACGTATTGACATAACTATTTTGCTTCGAGCAATTCTTTTGCCGAAGCTATAATCCTTTCTGCGCCTTTTTTCCCAATACCTTCTAACTTCGTAAGTTCATTCACGCTCGACGCTGCTATCTTTTCGATTGTATTAAATCCTGCTACTACCAATACTTTTTCGACTTTCTTGCCTATCCCTTTTATTTTTGAAATGGCTATCGCCTTTTCCTTCTTCTTTAGGAATATCTTTTCTTTTTTTGCCTTTTCTTTTACTTCCTTCTCGCCCCTTATATCAACCTCCCAACCTACGAGCCTGGAAGCGAGTCTTACATTCTGGCCATGCTTACCGATACCGATTGAAAGCTGATCGTCTTTTACTGTCGCTTCGATTCTATTATTTTCTTTATCTATTTTTACTTTCTTAACCTCAGCAGGACTTAGAGCGTTCTTAAGGTATGCCTCGATATTCTCATTCCATCTGACAATATCTATACGCTCGCCGTGTAATTCCCTCACTATATCCTTAACCCTCGAACCTCGCATGCCAACGCAGGAGCCCACAGGATCCACCTTTTCATCCTTGGAATGAACGGCTATCTTCGTCCGCTCACCAGGCTCTCTCGCCATAGACCTTATCTCAACAATTCCCTCCAAAATTTCAGGAACTTCCAATTCAAATAATTTTCTGACAAACTCAGTGCTACTTCTCGAAAGTAAAATTTTGGGGCCGTGCGAAGTTTTGTTAACCTCCAATATATATGCGCGAATCCTATCACCCTGATTGTATCTCTCTTTGGCTACCTGCTCAGAACGCGGAAGAATAGCTTCTGTCTTTCCTAAATCTACTATGATATTGCCCTTTTCAAATCTATGCACTAATCCGCTTGTTATAGTCCCTACCTTTTTATGATAGTCTTCGTAAATAACATCCTTTTCTGCCTCACGGATTTTCTGTATTATAACCTGCTTGGCCGTCTGCGCAGCAATCCTTCCGAATTCACTTGAGGTAATTCTTTTTCTTCCGGAAACCACCTTTATATCGCCTGTTTCTCTATCCACCTTAACGGAAATATCCTCTCTGTCTTTACCCAACATCTTCCTTGCGGCACTCAGAAGAGCCGACTCTATGGCTTCGAAAAGCACATCTTTGGATATACCTTTTTCTCTTTCCAATGAATCTAATATCGTTAAAATTTCCTCGTTCATAACGTTATTTCCAATCTCGCCTTTGCTATTTTCTCGCGGGGAACCTCTGTAGAAATTCCCTCATTATCCTCCAGCACAATCGTAGAGCTTCCTATACCTAATAGTTTACCTATAAATACATTTTTGCCATTAATGGGTGCATAAGTCGTAACTTTTACATCTTTGCCCAGTACCCGCTGGAAATCCTCATCTGTCTTCATTGGCCTGTCAAGGCTCGGAGAAGAAACCTCCAATATGTAGTGTCCATCTATAATATTTTCTTCATCTAAGAGCTCACTTAATTCCTTGTTTACTTGACCGCATTCATCCAATGTTATACCGTCGGTTTTATCCAGTAAAATACGCAATGCCATGGCCGGACCTTCTCTTTTATATGTAATATCTACAATCTCGACTCCTCGAAGTTCTGCTATAGGGCTTAAGATTTCCGTAACTCTATTAACTATATCCATATACAATAAAAAAAGTGGGCCTCATCTAACCCACTTTCCCTCCTTACTAAAAAAGTGTAAGGTTATATTACTATATTAGTACCTATGGTGTCAAGTAAAATTGTGGAATTAAAATCTTTTGTAGCTGCCCCTTACAAGCCACTCCTAAAGGGTATGTCCCGCACTAATTTTGTGGCCTCTCAGGAAGCTAGCAACATTCATTCTTTTGCCGGCTTCAAGTTGGAGCTCCAAAATCTTCAATTGCCCCTTAGCTGTCCCTACTATAAGAGAATCTCCTTCTGCCCTAATAATCTCACCGGGGCCTCCGGCTTTCTCTTCTAAAACTTGCGTCTTCCATATTTTTAATGTTTTCTTATTAAATATTGTATATGCCCCGGGCCACGGAATCAGGCCTCTGACTTTATTGTGAATTTCGGTTGCGGTTTTCCTCCAGTCAATGAGTCCGTCTTCCTTCTTCAATTTTCTCGCATAAGTAGCTCCTCTAGAGTTCTGCTTTATAAAATTCACTCTGTTATTTTCTATGTCTTCGAGACCTCTTAAAAGCAAATCCGACCCAATTTGTGATAATTTTTCGCCTAAGGTAAAGGAGGTATCGTCAGGGGTTATATCCACTTCTCTCTGTAAAATAATATCGCCTTCGTCCATCATTTCGTTCATCTTAATAATGGTAATTCCCGTTTTTTCCTCTCCGTTCATTGTCGCCCAATTTATTGGCGCCGCGCCTCTATATTTAGGCAGTAAAGAGGCGTGTAGATTTACCGAGTAAAAACTTGGGATCTGTAGGATTTCTTTTTTTAAAATATGGCCGAATGCAATGACAACAAAAATATCCGGATTTAAGGATTTTAATTTATTTATAAAGGCCCCGTCCAATTTCTCCGGCTGCAATATTTTGAGTTTAAATTTTGCGGCTGTTTCTTTGACAGGGGATACAGATAGCTTTAGATGTCTCCCTTTTCTCCTATCGGGTTGAGTTATAACTACAAGAATTCTATACTCCGAAGAAATGAGTTTTTTAAGACTCGGCACAGCAAATTTTGAAGTTCCAAAGAATACGACATTCATATACTACCTACACCGATATTGGATCTACGTCAACCGCCATGAATACTCCGCCTGGTTTCCTGATCCCGACCAATGCCTTTTTTAAGGAAAACGACATTATACTACGGTTTTTGCCCTTTAACAATATGTTCCATCTGTAATATCCCCTTACTCGCGCAATAGGGGCAGGCGCGGGTCCCGTTACTTCAATATCCTTTAAATTCTTTTTTAATACTGATGCTAAATTCGTGGCTGCCTTCTGCGCTTTTGATTCATTCCGCGAACGCAGGGTGATTCTTATTAAATAGTAGAAAGGCGGAAACTTTAAATCCTTTCTTGATTTAATCTCTAATTCAAAAAATTTTTCATAATCGTGCTTTGAGGCGTTTAAAAGGGCATAATGATGCGGGGCGTAGGTCTGCACGATAACCTCTCCCCCTTCTTCGCCCCTGCCGGCTCGGCCGGCAACCTGGGTAATAAGGTTAAAGGTCCTTTCGCTTGCCCTGAAATCCGGTAAATTAAGCGTGACATCCGCATTTACTACGCCGACCAAGGTCACCTTTGGAAAATCCAGGCCTTTGGCAATCATCTGTGTGCCGACTAAAATATCTACATTGTGTCTTTTGAAATCCTCTAAAATCCTATGGTGAGAGCCCCTTTTCGCGGTAGCATCTGTATCCATACGACTTATCCTGGCCTGAGGAATTAATCTCGAAAGTTCTGATTCTACCTTTTCCGTGCCTATGCCGAAATACTTAATATAACCACTTTCGCACTTAGGGCAAATATTTGGCGGTGATAATTTCGAATTGCAATAATGGCATATCAAACTTTTTTTATCGAAGTGATATACCAAGATAGCGTCACACCTTTTGCATTTCAAAACGAATCCGCATTTCTTACAGTTCATATACGTAGAAAAACCGCGTCTATTTAAAAATACTATCGCCTGCTGATGTTTTTTAATAACGTTTTGCAATGCATCTATTAACATTCTCGAAAACATTACAATCTTCTTTCTTGTGGCAAACTCCATGCGCATATCCACTATCTTCACTTTTGGCAGACTTCTGTCCTCAATCCTTCTTGTCAGGCACACAAGTTCATATACGCCCTTTTTTGCTTGATAATAACTCTCAAGCGAAGGGGTTGCGCTTCCAAATATAACCGGGCAATTTGAAACCTTTGCCCTTTGTATAGCAACATCTCTGGCATTGTATCTGGGGACGCCCTCTTGCTTATAGCTTGTTTCGTGTTCTTCATCTACTATTATCAGGCCTAGATTTTTAACAGGGCTGAAAATTGCGGAGCGGGCCCCAACTACAATCCTTGCTGCGCCATCTTTTATTTTTTTCCATTCCTCATAGCGCCTCGAACCGACTAATCTTGAATGAATAACGGCAACCCGTTCCCCGAATCTCTGGGTAAATCTGGCCACTGTTTGCGGGGTAAGCGATATCTCGGGAACTAAAACTATGCTGGATGAGTCTTTTTTTAAAACTCTATCTACGGCCTGTAGATAAACTTCTGTTTTCCCGCTTGCCGTAATACCATGCAATAAAAAAGTCCTATAAATTTTCTTTTCTATCTTATCCAATATATTTCTGAGGACAAAAGCCTGCTCTTGGGTCAATCTTAGAGGTTCCTCCGGCGCATACGGTTGTTGTTTTCGTTTAATTTCTTTTAGCCTTACCTTAACGAATGTCTTTCCTTTTTTTAATACACCCGGAATCACAGCACCTATGGCCTCTCCCCACGAACACAGATATGTTTGGGATATCCACTTTGCCAGTTCCAACATTTGTTTTGATACGATTGGTTCGGAATCTATAATAGATTTTATGGGCTTTACTTTTGCCACCGCACTAATATTAGAAAAACCTACCACAAAGCCTATCATGTCTTTGTTTCTGAACGGAACCCATACTCGCTTGCCGATTTCTATCTCTTTCTCTAATTTCTTCGACAAACTGTAATGAAAAACCTTGTCTAATGGCAGGGGTATAGCAACTTCTACAAAAGTCATCTTCGTCAGCCTTTTTTAATTCATATGGGACATTTGGTGCAATTTTTTCTCTATAAAGAAAAAATCCCTGTCCATATAAATTTCCGCATCTATAATTTTTTTAAAAAAACTCAGTAATTTATATATATATAAGCTATTCATCAAAACAAGATGCATTTTCTTTTTCTTTTTCCTCTTCCATATTTTATAGACCACAACAATACTAAAAAATATATTTGGGAAATAAAAAAATCTTATGCCGTCATGATCAATAAGTTTGTATTTTGTCTTTATGTTATTTGTAGTAAATATCCACACCTGATGTCCGATTCTTGCTATGGCATTTATGTTGTGGGAAATTTTCTCTATCTCCGATTGTAGTTTTATGCCAGGTACAACATAGGCTATACGAAGGCGCTTGCCCCATTTTGAAATAAACTTAATTTCATTTTTCTTAAATATTTCCTTTTTTTCTCCAAGTTTTGAAAATGATTGGCTTTCTTTATGATATACATATGAGGCCTTTGCCCGCACTGTTTTATACCCTGCCCCCTGCGCGCGTTTGCAATAATCTGTATCATCAAAATAACCAATTCCATAATGCTCATCTAAATAACCTATTTTGTTTATAATTTCCTTTTTTATTACCATGGCAAAGGCCCTACAGGTATAGAGTTCCTGATACTTCCGTTTTAAAGTTTTAAGTGTCTCGGCATAAGTATCTATATCTAATTTCCCAGGAAATTGGCCTAAAGTGTTACTGGAGGGGTTAATAATTCCTACTTCGCTATTTTCCAGAAGTATATCTATCATTTCTGAAAGCCAACCATCTGTTACGATAGTATCATTATTCATAATACATACATATGGAGCGTCTGAATACTGCAAACCTTGATTTACAGCCTTGATAAAGCCTTTGTTTTCTTCGTTCCTTAATATAACCACTTTTAAATCGCTTTGCCTTGTTAAACTATGCAAATATTCGGCTGTTTGTTTATCGCTTGCGTTATCAATAATAATCAACCCATAAGGGAATCTTGTGTGTTCTTTAATACTATTGACACAATCCCGTGTCATCTCTAAATGATTCCAGACAGGAATTACAATATCGCATCTTTCCTTGATATCTGACTCCATAGCTATTTAATTAATTCTCGCTTGATCTTTTTCATGTCTTCCCAGACCAATCGTTTGCCTTGGGGGTTTCGCAAAAGATAGGCCGGATGAAACGTGGGCATGACTTTAATTCCGTAATATTCCTGGAACTTACCCCTTAGCCCTGTGATTGACACCTCTGTCCTTAGTAGTGTCTGAGCCGCAAACTTCCCGAGCGCGCATATTACCTTGGGTTTGATTAAATCTATCTGGCGGATAAGATATTCTTCACAGGTCAGAATCTCAGTGGGAAGAGGATTCCTATTTCCGGGAGGCCTGCATTTCAGGATATTTGCGATATATACATCCTTCCTTTTGAGGCCGATAGCCTCTATTATCCTGGTTAAAAGTTGACCGGCCCTTCCGACAAAAGGCAATCCCCGGAGGTCCTCTTCCATCCCGGGGGCTTCCCCGACAAACATAAGTTTTGCCTTGGGACTTCCCGCGCCAAAAACAACATTCCTCCTGTTTTTATATAATTCACATCTCCTGCATGAGGTAACTTCCTTCTTTAACGAAGAAAGGTCGGATTTTGGAGTTGACACCGCCTCTGCGACAAAATATTCACCTATCCCTGATAATTTTTCAAGCTCTATGTAGTTTTTAAGAGATCTTTGTTTATCTGTTACCTCATCTTGCATCTGGCAACCCGCATCTAGTATCTAGGATCAAAATTTGATGTTAGATATGTTTTACTTCCTCAGATAATCTCCCCGTGATAAATGTTTCTCCAAAAATATATACAATATTACAAATAAATAACGGCCTCCTATTTCCTTAATCTTAAATTTAGACATGCCATGGGTTCGATTGACCCATTTAATAGGAACTGTTGCAAAATTATATCCTCTTATTATGGCCTTTAGCGGTAATTCTACAGTCAAATTAAAATGATTCGAAAATAACGGCTGAATACCCATAATAACTTCTTTTTTATAACATTTAAATGCATTTGTTATATCATTGTGTTTTGTGCCTAATAAAATTTTTATAAAATAATTCCCTAATCGGTTAAGAATCAATTTATGAATAGGGTAATCGATTAATTGTGATCCTTTAATAAAGCGTGAACCGAAAACACAATCATAACCATCCTTCAATTTATTATGATATTTAAGCAGGTCGTCCGGCGAATCTGAACCGTCGGCCATCATAATGCAAACAGCATCACCTGTTATATGTTCCAATCCCAATCTAACTGCTAAACCGTAGCCCCGCAACCCGCTGTTAGTTATATATCTCAAAGTTGGTATTTCCGTAGAGAGTTCATCCAAAATATCTTTGGTAGCATCTAGGCTGTTATCGTTAACCACAAGTATCTCATGCTCTACGCTATTTCTCTCAAGGACGTTATATGTTTCGCGAATTGTATCTTTAATAGATTTTTCTTCGTCATGTGCCGGCATCAGGATTGAAAGTTTCATTGTGTTACCACGAAATCTGCAATATCATTTGCAGCATTTATTTTCTTTATATTATTTATACTTTCCTTAAGAGCCTTTACCTTTTCCTCAGAATGCTTGAGTTCCTCAACAATCTTAACTATATTGCTAATCTTTTTCAATTTAATACCAGCGCCGCCTTTGGTCATAAGGAGAGCATTCCTGCTTTCCTGCCCCGGAATCGGTCTTACAAAAATTAAAGGAAGGTCCTGGTTAAGGGCTTCCGTTGTGCTTATTCCGCCCGCTTTTCCGATATAGACATCCGAGGCAGCCATTAGCTCATCGATATTATCAACATAGGCGTAATTTCTTATAGTCAGATTGATTTTTTTTGCAAAAGTATTTACTTTATTATATAGGCTCTTATTATGCCCGCAAACAGTTATTACTGACAACCCCGAGCGCAGCCGAAGGATTGATTTATTTAATATCTTTAGAATTTTCAAAATAGGCCCTACTCCATAGCCGCCGCCTAAAAGTAAAACTACAAATGAATCAGCTGGTAAATTCAATTTTTCCCTGAAAAAATTCTTATCATGCTTGATGGAAAATTTCGGCTCTACGGGAATACCCATGACTTTTATTTTGTGCGATGGCACTCCCCACTTTTTTAGCAAGTCCATTCCAGTTTCCTGGTGTCCAACTATATACGTATCAACGCCATCGGCTATCCAGAATGAGTGTATTCTATAATCTGTGACTACATTTATTACCTTCATCTTTATTTTATATTTTTGTTTTACGTATGTGCATATGTCAGCAGTTAAAAAGTGGGTAGCAATCACTATGTCGGGTCTAAACTCAAGCAAAAATCTCACAAACCGCATGCCATTTAAAACACCCGAGAATTGCCTTAAAGGATAAAATAAATTATGCACGATTTTAAAATCCAAAAGATAATACAAAAACCCCCATAGAAAAATAAGTTTGTTAATTAAAAGAAGATAGACAGATGGGTATGATTTTTTAAAAAAGGAATTGGTGTAATCTAATACATCTATAAACGTTATGTCAAAATCTGTTTTTTTATTTTCTAAGGCGGCTTTTATGGCAAGGGATGCTTTCTTGTGGCCCACACCTGCTGTTGCATATGTGATTAAAATTTTTTTATTCATTTAAAAAAGGCTTTGTTGTGCATAACCCAATTAATAAGATAGTCTACGCCGGCAGACACCGAAGCAAGGGGCTTCCACCTTAACACATCTTTTATTTTATCAATATTTGATATATATACTTTTTGATCCGATGGTCGCCATTTCCCAAATCCGATTTTCATCGACTTTTTGGTTTTTTTCTCTACCATTTCTATGAATTCCAATAAGGATATGCTATTATCTGGTCCGCCTCCGATGTTAAAAACCCCTGCCTTCAAATCTGACCTTATAAACAAATCAAAAGCCCTTATTAAATCTTCAACGTATAAAACATCTCTTACTTGCTTTCCATCTCCATATACAGTAATTGCTCTGTCCATTAAATTGGATATTATAAAATGCGCAAGCCAGCCCTGATC
>SDBT01006905.1_pt1 | contig 18778 bp, 18 predicted proteins | sample 2277101 | NCBI WGS metagenome assembly SDBT01 (sample SAMN10404973, study PRJNA504765) | marine sediment metagenome | isolation source: marine sediment core GS10_PC15, 103 cmbsf | place: Arctic Ocean: Southern Knipovich Ridge | collected 2010
GATTTACTTTGAAAATAACCTTTATATTATTCGCTGTATTTAAAGCAGCCATAAAGGCGTTCTTACAATCCTCAAGAGAAAACACCTCCGAAATAAACATATCAGCAGGGCAGGAGCCGTTATCGAGCAAATCGATTGCATCGGTTATGTCTCTTCTGATATACATGATTGATCCAACAAGTTCGATCTCCCTGTCTGAAACATCGGCCATCTTGATAGTTGGTTCATGTTCGAATACACCGCAAACAACGACTCGTCCCCCTTTTCGGACAATCGCCATCGCATCCCGAATGGTCTTCTCAATTCCGACACACTCGAATACCACGTCATACCCTTCATAGGGTTTTGAAGAAAGAATCGTCTGGGTGGTATCCTCTTTTCCGGCATTTATTACTCCGGTTGCTCCAAAGTGCTGCGCAATTTCGAGTCTTTTTTCGGAAAGATCGGCTACGAGTATTTTTTTGGCACCTGCATTAACCGCAGAAACCAGTGTCATGAGCCCGATTGTACCCGCGCCGATGATAACGATATTTTTCCCAAACAGGACACCGGCCTTGCGTACGGCGTGAACTCCGACTGCAAGCGGTTCTACAAGAGTCGCATCTCGCAACGACAGGCTGTCAGGGAGGTGAATTGTCTTGTCTGCCGGTGCTATAAAAAAATCAGCCATACCACCGTCACCCTGGCATCCCATTACCCGCAAGCTTTTACATATGTTGTAGCGGCCGATTTTGCAGTTATAGCACTGTCCGCACACCAGATTCGGCTCACACGTGACTCTGTCCCCCTTTGTAAATCCGGTTATTCCGCCACCGATTTCCGCTATCGTTCCTGAAAACTCGTGTCCCGGCGTTGCGGGTAGAGAAATAAAGGGATGTTTCCCATTGAATGCGTGTAAATCCGAACCGCATATTCCACAGTACGCGATACGAATAAGAACATCACCATGTCCCGGTTCAGGAACACCGACCTCTTCAACAAGAACAGAATTCGGGCTGTCAATAACAAGTCTTTTCATGATTCGGATCCCCTTCGTTTTGGATGAAATTACATTGTACTAGATTTTTTATTCCTGTACGGCCTTCCTTTAAGAAATACGTTGTATTTATAAAAATCACAACGAATAAATGAAGTTACATGCTCAAACGGAGTTCCATCTTCCAAGTACGTTATCCGAACGCTGTGAAAGAGAGGCGTTCTTTCAGGAATTTGCAAGATTATGGATTCCATTGGCCCGCTCATGTAAACGCTGATATTTTCCGTTGCGGTTTTCAATGTGATTCCATATGTATCTTCGAGCAGTCTATATAAACCTGTATGAATGAGCTTGTTTGAATTTTTTTTGAAATCGGGAATTAATCTCGAAATAAGATAATTTTCGACAAACGCAATCGGTTTATTATTAATGACCCTGGTCCTGCGGACAAGGAATACATCTTGGGGTTCCGCCAGATCGAAGGCTGTCATAACGCCCTTTGGAGATTCAAAACGCTCAACAGTAACATTGATCGATTGTACGTGTATTCCTTTTTGTAAAAAGGTTTCGGTTAAAGAGCTGATGTAGTTCAATTTTTGAGCAGGTTTGATTCCCAGCACAATAGTTCCTTTTCCCTGTTTCCTGTAAACCAGCCCTTCATTTTCAAGTCCGCCTATTGCATTTCGTATCGTGGTTCGGCTCACATTGTATATTTTTTCCAGTTCTTCTTCGGTGGGGAGAAGGTCGCCTTGAGAAAATGTCTCTCTTTCGATATCACTTCGTATTGAATTCGCAATCTCTAAATACCGTGGTATGATTGGCTCACTGTTCATGGTAAAGTTCACATACAATTCTTTTTACAAATCCGTGAAACGAAAAATGGAGAAGGCGGGTAAACCCGCCCCTCCGTTTGCTTTTGTAACATGTATCAGCTGTTCATAATCCTACTTGATGTAATCGTATTCTTCAAGCGTATTGGTCATTTCTTTTGCAGCACTATCCATAGCTTCCTGTGGCTGATATTTACCTGCAACAACACCCGAGATGTAGGTTCCGAGGATGTCACAAAGCTCCGAGTAAATAGAAATTTTCGGCATGAAGTCGGGGTTGGCGAGATCTTGGGCCTCAAGCATGACATCGATTCCGGGATATGCTTCCTTGAATTCCCTGCTGTCGAGCACTGAGCGTGCAGTTACACCGGTGTTTCCGCTTTCAAGTGCGGTTCTTCTTTGAACATCGGTTGATACCATCCATTCGAGAAACTCCCATGTTTCATCTGGATGATCGGTATACGCGTTTATCGCCATACCGGCAGTAAACAAATGGGAGGCATAACGGTTTTTTACAGGACCTCGCGGCGCAAGAGTGTAGCCGATTTTACCTGCAATAGGAGACTGGTCCGGATTCTCGATCCTTCCGATGAAATCAGAGGCGTCGAAAATCATGGCAACCTTACCGCTCGTGAATGATTTTTCAACTTCCATCCAGCTATAGCTGGCTACATCCGGTGGTGCATACTGTAAAATGTCTCGAACCCACGTAAGGCCTTTCACAAAATCCGGCTTATTTACAGTCGGCCGGTAGTTTTTGTCCATCCATTCACCGCCGTAAACCCATGTCCAGGAGGTGGTGATGATCGGGTTGTCCTCTCCCCGAATAGCTCTCATCGCAATACTATACATCTCAGGGGGATTGTAGAGTTTACGCGCCGCTTCCAGAAGCTCTTCGGTAGTTTTCGGAACCTTGATACCTTTTTCCTCGAATAGATCTTTTCTATACATCAAAATGCCAACATGTCCATAATAAGGCAGCCCCCAGAGCTTGCCGTTGTAGCGCAGTGCATCCAGATAAATAGGGGCCAAATCATCCATGGAACTGAATTTCGTCGGCTTCTTATCATCAAGAGCCATGACATATCCTGCCTCCGCATATTCTGCAACAACCCAGCTTCCAAGAAGGAAAATGTCAAAGTTTCCTGTTCCTGCAGCAAGATCCATTAAAACTTTTTCACGAAGCACCGCCTCACCATAGATTTCCATTTCAACATCGTATCCAGTCTCAGCCTCAAACTCGGGAATGAGCTTCTGAATACCCCTTGCTGTTGCAGTGTCCCAGGTGATAACGTTAATCTTCACTACTTCTGCAGGCTTTTCCACTGATGGTTTCTCGGAACTTTCCTTCGAACTGCCTGCAAATAGCACAAGTGGTACGAGGACTGCCACGAGTACCATTGTCACGATCAAGCTTTTTCTTCTCTTATTCTGCATTTCTTTACCTCACTTGTAAAAAGATTTTCTTTGTTTAAAAAACATATCACTTATATACATTAACGCTGATTATTCATCACCTCCTTTATAAATATTTATTATCAACAATTAAATCATGATTGATATTTTACCAAAAAAACATCTCTTTGTCAAGAAAATAGTAACATTTTTTATAAAAATGTTGACAAAAGAAAAGAAAAATATATAATTATATTTTAATCGTATTCATTATGATGTTTATTGAGTAAATAAAAGAAAAAAATATGCAACAGGGAAAGAGAAATAAAAATGGTCTTATTCTCAAATTTTCTATCAACAAAAAGAAAGGCGCTTCTATTTTTTCTCCTGCCTGCTGTTATCGTCCTGATTATCATCACGATTTTTCCGTTCATATACGCTATCGTCATCAGCTGTACCTCAATGGAAATCGCCCGCCCACAAAGAGGGATCAAATTCGTCGGGTTAAAAAATTATATTATCATCTTTACCAGTATGCGGTTTTGGAATTCCGCGAAAGTGACGTTTATTTTCGTGTTCAGTGCAGTAATCGTTGAGCTTACAATCGGGTTCTGGCTGGCATACCTGCTGCAAGACAATTTTCACGGAAGAAAGATCATTATTTCGCTATTAATAGCGCCGATGGTCATCCCACCGATTGTTGCCGGCCTCATTTGGCGTTTCATGTATGACGATGCAATCGGATTGATAAATTACGTGCTCTCTTTTATCGGATTTAGTCGGCAGCCTTGGCTGGGAAGCACGGCATTGGCGCTTCCTGCAATTATTATCACCGATATCTGGCAGTGGTCACCCTTTCTGATGCTCATTATTCTCGCCGGTTTTCATGCCCTTCCACAGGAACCCTTTGAAGCGGCCCGAGTGGATGGTGCATCAAAATGGCAGATTTTACGATATATTACGGTTCCCATGCTGAAAAATGTGATCCTTGTCGGGTTCCTCGTACGAATTATCGAGCTATTCCGTACGTTCGATACTATTTATATCATGACAAAAGGAGGACCGGGAACAGCAACGGAAACGATGAGCATACGTTCTTATCTTCTCGGATTCAGCTTTTTTGCAACGTCGAGGGCAACCGCTTTTTCTCTGATCATGCTCTTTATCGTTATATTCATATGCAGCAGGTTTGTTAATGCGTTAGGGAGGGAGGAGTAATCAGTGTCAAAAACAGGTCTATCACAGTTATTACGCTTTATCGTTATCGGTTTCGCAGCAGCCGCTTTTTTCTTTCCCATTTTCTGGATGCTGAGCACCTCGTTTAAAACGGATGCAGACGCCTTTCGCTATCCGCCGTTACTCATAGGCAAGCCACCGACCCTGAGCAACTACAAATCGGTGCTGGCGAGCGAATTTCCACTCTATATATTTAACAGCGCAATCATCTGCTCTCTTACGGTTTGTATATCCATTATATTGGGGACTCCGGCAGCATACGCCCTCTCCAGGTACCGTTTCAAGATCAAAAACGGTATCGCGTACTGGATACTCACCACGAGAATGGCGCCTCCGGTGGCAGTTGTTCTGCCCATGTTTATCTTGATGAAGTACATGCACCTTCTCGATACGAGGCTTTCCCTCGTCGTTTTGTATACAACCTTTAACCTTTCATTTGTGATATGGCTGATGCGAGGTTTTTTTGCAGAGATCCCAATGGAGGTGGATGATGCTGCACTCATAGACGGCTGCAATCCCTTGACCGCGTTCATTCGCGTCGTTCTTCCGCTCGTTGCGCCGGGGCTCGCGGCTGTCGCGATATTCTGTTTTATTTTCTCGTGGAACGAATTCTTCTACGCTCTTATCATGACTCATACAAAAACACGAACAGTACCGGTCGGTGTCCAGGGATATATCGGAATGTATGGAATCCGGTGGGGTGAGATGACCGCTGCAACGTCGCTTGCAAGTGCACCGATACTCGCATTTGCCATTGCAACCCAGAAACACCTCGTCAGAGGTCTGACTCTTGGAGCAGTAAAATAGATCAGGCGTACATTTGTTATCCGCTATACAGCGGGACAAAGTACATTTATGGTAAACGATTTCCTGTATATGTCAAAGGAGCGGGATTCCAAATTCAGATCGCCGGATTAATCCTTTTCGGTATAATGGGACCTTCGGTCTGAACTATCTTTTTGGGGGAAAAATGGATAGAGTAAAAGGAAAAGTCGCACTAATTACTGGAGGTGCAAGAAGCCTTGGTAAGGCGGAAAGCATACTGATTGCCGCCGAGGGAGCACGCGTCGTTATCGCTGATATAATGGAGGACGAAGGGCAAAAAACTGTGGATGAGATCGTCAAAACGGGCGATAGCGCAGTTTTTATGAAACTGGATGTAACGCAGGAAACAGAGTGGAGCCTCGTCATGGATTTGGTTATCGAACGGTTTGGCAGACTCGATATTCTCGTTAACAACGCCGGTATCGGTGCATCAAACAGTGTTGAAGATGTTTCTCTCGAAGAGTGGAACCGGGTTGTTAATGTTGACCTGAACGGTGTTTTTCTCGGTACAAAGTACGGGATCAAGGTGATGAAAGGAGGAGGAGGCGGTTCGATTATTAACATATCTTCGATTCAGGGCATTGTCGGTGACCCGATTCAGGCGGCATATAATGCAGCCAAGGGTGGTGTGCGCATGTTCACGAAGTCGGCTGCCATTCACTGCGGTATATCCGGATACAACATACGTGTTAATTCGGTTCATCCGGCATATATCTGGACACCGATGGTTGAGGAGTATACCAAGTCTGATAACTTTCAAAGAGTGTACGGAAGCGGTGGAAAAACTGCATTAGAGCGGCTCCATCCGATTGGAAAGACAGGAGAACCAGATGACGTTGCGTACGGTGTTCTTTACCTTGCATCCGACGAATCCAAGTTTGTTACCGGTGCTGAACTCATTATCGATGGAGGCTATACAGCACAGTAAGACCTGTGTGAGCTTCAGCTGACTGAAAACCCTTACGGTACGGTATTAATATGAGGAATTGCTGTTTCAAGGAGGCAGGAATGAATTCCATATCACGGAGAGAGAGGGTGCTCGCTGCAGTCAATCACACCGGGCCCGACAGGGTTTTATGATGAATTATTTGATTTCCCCCTCAGGGATATGACGAGTGTGGAATCATTGAAAGCGTATCCCTACTGGCCGGACCCCGAGGATCCTGTTATTACAAAGGGGAAAAAAGAAGAGGTAAAAAATATTCGAGAGGAAACCGATTTTGCAGTTTGCGGTTCGTCCTCCTTCTCATCCATGCCCTTTAACTATTATGCGTTTCTTACCGGCATGGATCGATGGCTTATGGATATGAAGCTGAATCCGAAGTTTTATTTCGGCCTGTGTGACAAACTGCTGGAACTTGGCACCCGGATGCAGATACGATGGCTTCAAGAGGTGGGAGAATACCTGGATTTCGTTTCCCTCTACGATGACGTTGGCACACAGCAGGGTTTGATGATGTCGCATGATGATTATCGTAAGTTTATACATCCATATACAAAGCGGATAATAGAAACGATTAAGAAGCATACCGATGCAAAAATTTATCGACACGCATGCGGTTCTTGCTACGATACAATTGAAGATTTCATAGAGGTCGGCATCGACGTTTACCATCCTGTAGATGCTCTTCCACCTGTAACCCAAACGCGCCAACGGGGTGAATATCCGCCTGTCCTCTTCCAGCGGTATCCTTACCGCTTTCCCTACAGGATACCGACCAAGCCCCTCCACATCCATACCCATAATGCTTCGCAGGACAGCTGTACTTCAACGTTGGTAGTTATTTTAAAAGATGGGTAATTGAGAACGGGATAAAGGATCTTATTGTTAGTTACTTTCTAGATAAATGTCCGGGAACAAATCCACATAATGTTAATGTGCATTTCTTAACCGTGTATGCGTGAATTACTTTTCCGCCAGGGCACTTTCACATTTTCGATTGGTCTGTACTTTAATGGATTCGATAGAAGTTAATGTCTGAAGATTACCTTTGTGTTTTAAAGCTAATTTGATAGCAGCAATAGGTAAGGCTATTGCTTTGGAGCTTGCCCGGAACGGTGCCGACATAGCTGTCAACGGAACGAAAGTGAATCTGGCTCAGCAGATCTCAGAAGAGATCAAGGGTTCAGGTAGAGATGCATTAGCTGTACCTTACGATGTTACAATCAGCAGCAATGTGGAAAAAATGGTTAAAAAAACTATAGATCATTTTGGAAAAATCGATATCCCGTTCTGCTGTGCTGGAATTACCGGAATTGCTCTGGTGGTCGAGACAACAGATAAGTTATGGAACGATATGTTTGCTGTTAACACCGGCGCTGTTTTTTACTGCTGCAGGGAGGTGGCCAAACATATGATTGAGTGAAAAAATGGAAAGATTATAAATATAGGATCATTCTTAAGCAAAATTGGCTCTCTTTTTGGCTTCACCGGATTCAGATTAAATAACCGGACAGGCAATAAATGTGGATGGAGGAATTGTCTTTCATTGATTAAGAAGTAATAAAATATATTCTACGATATATGGGTGATAAAGCTTCGTAAAGAGCCCGATATTCTTGATAAAGAGAATCATAGAATGAAATGTTTTTATCCGATTTTGGAAAAAATATTTTAGAAAATTCTACAAAATCATCTGCTACTTTAAGACTGGAATAAATTCCCAGCCCTACAGCAGTTGTAAGTGCTGCCCCTGAAGCTCCTGCTTCCTGAGCATTTGCAACAACACGAATTTCTTTTCCCATGATATCTGAAATTATCTGCATCCATAAATTACTTGTGCTTGCACCGCCCATTGCATGAATGACATCTATTTTTAAACCAAGTTTCTCCATTGAATCTTTAATCCATCTGAGATGAAACCCCACACCCTCCATAATAGCTCTTGCCATATGTGCTTTGCTGTGACCAAAGCTAAGTCCAATAAAAGCGCCTTTAAGGTAATGGTCAAGAACAGGAGCCCTTTCACCCGAAAGCCATGGAGTAAAAAGGAGCTTATCTGAACCAGGCGGTATTTCAGAAGCCATACGACTTAATAACTGGTACGTAGAAATGCCTTCTCTTTTTGCTTTTACAGAAATATCATCACAAAAAGTATCACGAAACCACATAAGGGAACCTCCGCCTGTTTCCATTTCTCCTGAAATGATCCAGGTATCAGGATCAACATGGCAAAGCCCCCAGAGGGGTTTTTTTTTATCATTTACAAATTTATCTACTGATGCTGCTATTAATGTAGCAGTCCCGGTCATTAAATTTACTTTTCCCGGTTCTACTGCCCCCGCACCAATCTGTGCCACACCTAAGTCACCAGCGCCAATGACAACAGGAGTGCCGCTGGGGATTCCCGTTTCTTTTGCTGCTTGAGAAGTAACTTTACCAATTACTTGAGTGCATGGATATGCGTCAGGTAACTTCGAGATAGGAATATCTAGTTTATTACAAAGATTTTTTGACCATTTTCTGCGGATAGGATCAAATAAAAAATAGAGAGAAGCGCCATGCCAGTCTACTGCAATCTTACCTGTTAACCTTAATAGCAAATATTCTTTGCAATCAACAACTTTATGTGTTTTTTTCCATACTTCCGGTTTCACCTCTTTTATCCATAGAATTTTAGGTATGATATCTTTTGCAGTTGGGAGATTACTAACTTCATTTATAAATATATTAGTTCCCAGCTCATTAATAATTCTATCGGCCTGGGGGATACTACGCGTATCAAGCCATGAAAGCATATTTGTAAGAGGTTTGCCTTTTTCATCAAGCGGGAGGATATTCAACATTTGAGCTGACATACTCACCCCGATAATTTCGTATTCCAAGAGATCAATATTTGACAATACTTTTCTTGTTGATTCCATAACAGCATGCCACAGTTGTTCCGGGTTTTGTTCGACCCATCCAGGACGAATATTTATTAAAGGGTATGGTATATAATGCGAGTGTAAAACTCGCCCCTTGAGATCAGTTATCACCGCCTTATTTCCTCCTGTGCCAACATCATGAGCAAGAATTATTTTCCTTTTATTCATGTATTAATCTTCCTCTCTGTCAGGTAATTAAGCTATCTTATTAGATTTCTAAATATATTTATCGGAGATCAATTGTTGTAATATTTTTATAAATTTATTATTCTGCGAGCAATTACCTATAGTTACCCGGGCGAATCCAGGCCCGAGTGAAGGTTTTGACATAGATCGAATTTGGATCCCATGCTTAATGAAATAATCTATTGTTTTTTCAGCCTTTATACCTAATCCACTAAAATCCATTAAAATGAAATTTCCTGATGAAGGGAAAACACGAAGGTCTTTAATATTTTTAAGGTTCTGTTCGAGTACTTTCCTAAGCTTTTTTGTTTCATTATTTTGTTTATTGAAATATGCAATATCATCGTAAGCTGCTATTGCAGCCTCCATATTAATAGTACCTATACTGAAATTGATTCTCATACGGTTAAAATAATCGGTTATCTTCTCAGAAGCTAACGAATAACCGATTCGAAACCCTGCTATTCCCCAGGCTTTTGACATTGTTCGCATAATAATAAGGTTTTCGAATTCTTTTAGAAGATGTGACATAGAGTTTGTTTCATCCTGTAACTCATAGTACGCTTCATCAAGTACAACAGGTATGCCTGTTTCTAATAGATGTATCAAATCTTTTTCAGGAAATGTGGTCCCTATGGGATTATTGGGGCTTGTGATAAAAATAAGGCGGGTATGAGAATTAATTTTCTCAATTATATTATCAAGTTCCCAGGTCAGGTTTTTTTTAATTGGCACCTTTATCACTTTACCTCCTGAAAGACTCACACGCAACTCATACATGGGGAATGTCGGTACTGGAATAACAGCTTCATCACCTGGTTTAATAAATACTCTTGTGATTACATCCATAACCTCAGAAGAACCATTCGCAATAAATACATTCCCCATCTTGAGGCCTTCATTTTCAGCAATTTTTAATCTAAGGGGAGTCCCGCTATTAGGGTAAAGATTTCCCTTTTTTATTATTTTCTTGACAGCTTTAATGACTTTTTTTGAAGGATGATGGAAATTTTCGTTAGACATTAACCTGTCAATAGTTGGATTTTCCCAGGCAAAGGCGATATGTTCATCAATGTATGGTTTAACTTCTTTTACCCAGGGAACTACAAAATCATCAATTTTACTCATAACCTCTACCTTATAATTTATAATCGTGCTTAGAAAGTGTTTATTAGGATGTATAGCTTTCATGTGAATATTGAAACATTATAATCGATTTTTCCAGGAAAATATATGTTTTCAGTGTACCAGGTATACTATTCAAATATATTATAAAACACTTGACAAACGAATATCAATAATTATAATATCATGTGGGAATAACTGTCAATGGAATAGTGTACTAAGTACAATAAAGGTTTTAAAATGGAAAATCTTGAAAATAATCTTAATTTACCAAAATATCATAAGCTAAAACAGGTCTTACGTCGTAATATTTTAAAAGGAAAATATCAGCCAGGTGATATTATACCTTCAGAGAACGAATTGCAAAAAAAATATCAAGTGAGCTCTACAACAGTTAGGAGGGCTTTATCAGATCTTGTTCATGAAAGGCTGCTTGTTCGTGGACAGGGTGTAGGGACATTTGTAAATAAGCCGCCTGTTGAGAGAAGTTTATGGAAAATTATGAGTTTTACAAATAATATGTTGGAAAAAGGATATCAACCTTCCATCAAGGTAATTGAAAAATTGAAAATCCCATGTATTGATAAAGTAGCATTAGAACTTTCAATTAATCAGGGCACTCAAATACTTTTTGTAAAGAGATTATGTTTTGGTGATGATATTCCAATGATGTTTGAGCATGTTTATATACGTGAGGATTTATGCCCAGGAATTTTTGAAAAAGATCTTTCTGGATCTATTACAAAAATAATAAAAGAAGAGTATGGACATAGAATTACCAGTATTCATCAAACACTTCAATTTTCCCAACCTGATAATTTAATAAAGAAATATATGAATATTTCAGATGCAGGTATTCCGTTCTTTCTTGTTGCTGGAACTCAATCAATAGAAACTGGAATGACTGTAATATTTGAACGTGCATATTATAGAGGTGATATGTATATATTTAACATTAATATATCTGAGTAAAATGTAAAAGAAGATTAATAAGATAGTTTTAGGAAATATTCAAATAATTTAAATTTAAAAATTACAAAATTTATTGTTGACAAAAGTAAAAAAATATGTTTTAATTGACTACTTAGTGTACTATGTATACTTAATACAAATAGTTGATCAAAGTAGTAGAAAGTAACAGCAGGTTGCAGGTGATTCGCTGAGTAGTGGTGGGTTATGGGGAAGTAAGTATCGTTCTTGAATATATCGATTTCTTCATCACGCGGGCGAACAAGTGAATTTCATACTTTACAGGAGTGATGAACATCTATGGGGATTTAATGTTGTCCTTGCTTCATCTGATGTATGGCTGATGTATATGCGTACCTGGGGCAGGGTGGTTATTACAGATGTTACAACTGCATCAAGAACGATGTTTTTCAATATTAATAGTTTGATATGGGATGATGACCTTTTACGTTTCTTTGAGATGCCAAAATTTGCACTGCCTGATGTCGTCCCTTCTGCATATGATTTTGGCATTACCGATCCATCTAAATGTGCTGGTTTTTTTGCAACGATATGTGCATCCCTGGTGGATCAGCAAGCTGCTCTTTTTGGGCATACCTGTTTTTACAGCGGTGAGGAAAAGATGACATATGAGACCGGGGGCTTTTTTTAATAAACACGGGAAAAAAAGAGTTAAACTTAAGGATAAAATCATAACAACTATTGTCTCACAATACAGCGATAATATCCAGTATGCTCTTGATGGCGGAACATACTATGTAGGATCGTGTATTAATTGGCTTGTTAAAGGATTAAAAGTGCTATCAAATCCTGAGATCTCAGGAACAATGGCCTTTGAAATTAGAGATAATCGAGGGGTTTATTTTATTCCCAGCCTTTCAGGAATATCCGCTCCTTACTGGGAACCCAATGTTAAGGGAGCTTTTGTTGGTCTTTCACTCGATACATCTGAATAATGTATCGTCAGAGCTGTTCTTGAAAGTATAGCTTACAGATTTCTTGAGATAATTAATATTGTAAAAGAAAATGAGTTCAAAGAAATTAAGTCAGTTTCTGTAGATGGCGGGGTAAGCAAAAACGACTTTTTAATACAGTTTCAGGCTGATTTATTCGGTATAGAAGTGAGAAGACCTGTTGTAAGGGAAATAACCTCTCTTGTTGAGGCTTACCTTTTGAAGCGTGGAAGAGTGCTGTGGCGTCTATATTGGACTGGCATAGAAGTTTAGAAGGCAGCAACGCCTAATTCTATTAGAATCTTATTATTAAAAAAATATCACAAGATTTTTGATATTAATAAAAAATAAAGGGAGGTAACTATGAAAGAGGATGACATTAAAGAACTAAAGGATGATTCTGAAGAACTACTTGACGAAAAATCTATTACAAGAAGGGAATTTCTGAAAAAATCTGCAAAAGTAGGTATTGGCGCTGGTATTGGTATTTCCATGATGGAATCAATACTAATGGGTAGTGGCGAAAAAAAAGCTCCGGGTGTTATTGGAGGTAAAAAACTTGAAATTAGATGGCTTGGCTGGGAGCACTATAATGTTAAAAAATTGACAGCAGAGTTCGAAAATATGTACAACTGTAAGGTCAGCGCCGGTTTCTTCGATGCAAACTCCGAAGCCTTCAACAAATTAAAAGCAGGCGGGACAAGGGATTTCGACATGGTTATGGCTGATGGATTCTGGCCGAGACTCTATGCTGAGCAGGGGATGTGCCAGCCCGTGGATTATAACAAGTTGAGTAACCTTAAATACATTCACGACGATTTTATCCCCCCCCAATATGTCCTACTTCGAGAGGAAAAAGGCACCAACATGATTGCTGCACCTAACTGCTGGGGTGGATACGGCGTCACCTATAATACTGCTAAGATACCGGCAGAAGATGCAAACTCAATATGGGTCCTGTACAATGAAAAATACAAGGGTCACCTGTCAACAAGTGGAAGACACGACGAAAACATCGCTTTATCCGGAATCTACGTATGCTATCATAACGGCAGGACTAAAGAACCGAACTTCAACCCCTATCAATTGACAGATGATGAACTTGAAGAAGTGAAAGAAATGCTCATAAAGCAGAAGGAGCTTCTTGTAATGAGGTGGCATGCAGTGGAGGATCTAGAGAGATTAATGAGATCAGAGGTTGTGTGGGCATCCCCCGAATGGTCCGGTATCTTCCGTAGAATCTATTTCGATTATCAGGCTGGAGAAACCAAGCTGAAGATGGAACATGTGCTTCAGCCAAAAGAAGGTGGATTGGGATGGGTTGATACCTGGTGCATCACTTCCGGGGTTACCAGCAGCGAAAAACTTGAGCTCTGCCACAAATGGATCGATTGGCGGCTGAAACCGGAAAACATGGCCATAATTGCCCATGAGATCGGATGGTCTCCCTGTATCGACGTGAGGCCGCTAATTCCCGAGGCTGATACGATCACACTGTTCCAGAATGAGACTTATAAGATTCATAACCTGTATCAATTCGATGCTCCTGACAGTCCGGAGAAATGGGAAGAGATATGGACTGCAGTCGAAGCAGGATAATATAATAACGGCAGGAAGCCGGCCTGGCCGGCTTCCTGTTTCGAATTCATATTATATAGGGAAAGATAATGGGAAAAACAGTTGTACGTTTGGATCAGATAAGAAAGACCTTTGGAAAGGTGGTTGCAGTTGATTGCATTGATCTGGAGGTGAAAGAGGGAGAATTTTTTGCCATTTTGGGACCGAGCGGCTCAGGGAAGACAACCCTTTTACGGCTCATTGCGGGATTGGAGATTCCTGACCAGGGAAAGGTTTTCATCGAGGATGAAAATGTAACCACCCATCCGCCATATGAAAGATATACTGGAATGGTCTTTCAGGAGTTTGCCCTTTTTCCTCACAAAACAGTGGCAGAGAATATAATATTTCCACTCAGGATGCAGCGATACCCAAAAGATGAGCAGGTAAAACAGCTCAAGTGGATCCTTAATCTGATTAAGATGACAGGTTATGAAGAACGCTATCCACACCAATTAAGCGGAGGTGAGAGGCAGAGGGTTGCTCTGGCTCGTGGATTGGTCTCACGACCCAAGGTTCTGATGCTGGATGAGCCGCTGGCTAACCTGGACAGAGAATTGAGGAAGGAGATGGAAATCGAAGTTAGAAGCTTTCAGATTGAACTGGGAATCCCCTTTATCTACGTTACCCATAATCAAGAAGAGGCTCTAACCATGAGTGACCGTCTTGCCATTATCAGGGATGGATCCATGATTCAGGTGGGGAATAAGCTGGAAATTTACAACCAGCCCAAAACGAGCTTTGTGGCAGGATTCGTTGGCTCATCGAATATATTTAAGGGACAAATTGTCGGGATTGAGGAAGACGTCTTTGTGATCGATTTTAAGAATCTGAAGATTCGAACACCAAAGTGTGAGGGCGGTAAAATGGGAGAAACCGTCAAACTCTTTGTAAAGACTGAACATATAGAAATAGGGAAAGTGCTGAAGGGAATAAAAAATATCCTGGGAGGAACTGTCAGAGATGCCATATTCAAGGGACAATCCGTTGACTATATCATCGAATTGAACAACAAAGAAATCATAACAGTGAGCCACAACGTTTCAGACAGAGATCGGGTAAAAAGAGGGGATGCGGTTCAAGTCGGATGGAATACCCAGAACGGGCATGTCTTTCGGGAATGAAAATTATGGAAAAAAAAGAAAAGAAGGGAAAAGGTTTTTTCAGGCGAATATCTCAGAACAGGAGGGTGAGAATCGGCTTATTTGTTCTCCCAGCAACTGCTTATTTATTTATTTTTCTGATTCTGCCCATGATATCCATTTTGATTTTCAGCTTCTGGAAAACACAGAGATATGTTTTGGTCCCTGAGTGGAATATACAAAACTATCTGGCAATTTTTACCCAGTGGACATACTTAAAATTTCTTTTGAAGTCCATAATGATGGCCTCTTTTGTCTCGATTATCTGCTTACTGTATGGATACCCTGTTGCCTATTTTATTGCCAAGGAGGGGGGCCGGTACCGGCTTGTTCTCCTGATATTAACAGCAACTCCCTTCTTCACCGGAACACTTCTGAGAATAATAGCCATACAGCATATACTTGGTCCAATCGGGCTCCTCAATATGTTTTTAGCAAATGTTGGCCTGCCGCCAATAAAGATCTTAATGTATACTAATCTTTCCTCGTCTATAGGTTTTATCTACCTATGGATCCCGTTTATGATCCTGGCAATCTATCTTTCTCTTCTAAACTTTAATTTTGAGCTTGTGGAGGTGGCCAAGATCTGTGGGGCAAAACCTTTCAGGGCTTTCCGGGAGGTCACATGGCCCCTCAACTGGGCTGGCACTGTTGTTGGGCTCATTATGGTGATTATTCCTACACTGGCTGATAATGCAACTCCCCTCTTTTTAGGGGGTGTGTTCGGTAAACTCTATGGTAATATCCTGTTCAATCAATTTGGGGAATCGGGAACATGGGCCATGGGTTCGGCAATGGGGGTGGTTTTGTTCGTTGTCTGCTTTGTGGTGATAGCTGTGTTTGCCAGGACAATCAACCTTAAAAAGATGGGATATACTGGAGGGTAGGATGAAAAATAAGTCTGGTAGCGGATTTATCTGGTCGGAGATTATGCTCATTTTACTGTACGTGTTTCTCTATTTTCCGATTTTTTACATTATTTATCTCTCATTCGCCAAAAATTCTGTCTGGCCTTTCCCACCAAAATTAACCCTTGATTGGTTCAGAAGACTCTGGATTATGAGTGATTTTCACGTTGGAATGGTAAACAGCGTTTTTATTGCTGTTGGAACCGGAGCGATCTCCATGATCCTTTCGATGATGGGCGCCTGGGGACTGATGAAATACCGTTTCCGTTATAAGGGATTTTTTATAGCTATCTATTTGCTTCCCATGTTTATAGCCCACATCCTGATCGGGATCTCTACACTGATGTTCAACCGTAACGTGCTGCATATACAGGCAAATATTTATAGTGCTATCATTGCCAATGCCACTTACGGTATATCCTTCGGATTTCTTATCATTCTTGCTCAGCTCATTAGTTATAACTGGAAGTTGGATGAGGTAGCTGCAGTTTTCGGCGCAAAACCCATCCGGTCTTTTATCGAGGTAACCCTTCCCAATATATGGCCTGCGCTTTTTGGAGCTTTTCTTGTAACCTTTATCCTCGCTTTTAACAATTTCGATGTTTCTTTCTACAACCTTGGCGCCACACCAACCCTTCCAACTGTGACATGGGGTACCTTGAGACACGGAATAGAACCTGAGCTTTACGCCCTGTCTTCACTGATTATTGCTTTCGTTCTTTTAGTCCTTTTCGTGCTATATTTTCTTATCAGGTTTGGATGGGTCAGAATCGGGATTCCTGAAAAGTAAAAATATTATTCTATCTACAGAAAATTCCACGTGATTTCAAGGCCAATTTATACCATCTTTAAACAACAACAAAAATATAACTTCTTACAATTCTAATGATTACAACTATACTGTCAATATTAAAAGTAGCAAATGTGTCAATGTTTAAAATAACTGTATTATTAAATCCATAAAAATCATTAAGTGATTATATTACAGACAATTAGAACAAACACCCGTTAGCGCTCACTTAAATTCACCCTTTTTTACTCACATAATTACCCCCCCTCTTTTTTTCAAAATAAGGATAAAATATTATCGGCTGGAAAAAAAGACTGGATCCTTGAGGGAATAAGAACCAACTCACAAAAAAAGACCGTTCAGAGTATTACCCAGCAAAATCTTTACATCTATACCCCGCCATGATTCCATAGCAGCTAACCTTTGGCAAATCTACAAGAGAAAAATATTTTAGGGGAGCAATTTTAAACTGTGGGGAAAATATGTTTTTTCCAACAAATAATGGCATAAACCCCAAAAAATAAGAAGAAATATTACTGTCTCAATTCTCATTCTTATTTTACACCACAAAATACATTCCCTGCCAGAGAAAACTTTTGGAGGAATAGAAAGCAGAATGACCATAACAATTAGAAAGTTCGAAAACAGCGACCATGAATATATTGCCTATGCAAAGTCTCTTTGCGGAAAAGCTACCTACTTTCTTTATTTTTCAGATGATATCTGGGGGGCTGTTGTGCTTTGTAATTTTGTCCAAATGCTTAAGATGCGATCCTGACGTGAGCGTACTTGGCCAGACTTTTTATAAGAAGTATGCTGATGAAAACGATGTGGGGCTGATTATGGAATTAGATGCCAATCTCATCCGGAGGGGGTCTATCTCAGAAATTAAATCAAGGGCGAAGAGATTCGTTGAAGAGGCGGGGAGTGGAGGGCGGTTTGTCTTGTTCATAAATGATATCCCCTATGATACACCTCCGGAACACGTTCGTGCGGTCGTATCCGTTGCCCGTGAACATCATTACGCCATGAACGGCTGGTTTATTTCCAGTTGATGACAATACCAAGAAAGTCAGCCGACCGGTTAAGAAGCATCCGGTAGGCATCGGGAGCATCACGCAGGTTGAGCTCATGGGTAACAAGCTCTTTAACTTTCAGATGTCCTTCCTGTATCAGCCGCAGTGTGGCTTCAAGGCGCGGGCGTGTACGTGAGTTTGGGCAGTAAGTTATGATCTCCTTGCCCCTCAGCCAGTGCCAGTCCAGCATACTTTCTGATACGGGATAGAAACCGTTCAGGATGAGCTGGCCTTCATACCTGAGAAGCTCGATTGCCATCCGGATAGTTTTGTTGCTGCTTGAAGTCTCAAGTGCGATGTCTACACCATCGGGATATTTATTTTGTATATAGGAAAGAAGATCTTTACCGGAGCTGTTAAAAACCTCATTGGCGCTGTATTTTTCAGCGATCCTCAACCTTGATTCCAGCAAATCCGATATAATTACATGGGCACCACGGTGTCTGAGAACCTGTGCGGCATACTGGCCGACCAGTCCCGCGCCTATCACCACTGCGGAAGAGCCGGGTGTGACCCGAGGTTTGGCAGCTCCATTATAACCCACCTGTGCAAGCAGAAGCGCTGATGCCTTATAGGTAGAAACTTTTTCAGGGAGTTGAATTACAGTTTTAAAATCAGCGACGTGATACTGAACATGCCCGCCCCACCATGAGCCTTTCCAGCCATACGGCTGCCTGCAGTTGCGGCTGAATACACGGTCGCCGGGCGTTATTATCTCAACTTTCCGGCCGGCTTCCAGTACTGTGCCCGCGGCCTGGTATCCCGGAACATGGGGAAACTCAAGAGGCGGCTCTCCCGGCAGGTTCAACTTGCCGGTTAAACACCAGCGCTCTGTGCCGTTGCTTATGGATGTGTACTCGATTTCGATGAGGACATCTTCCGG
>SDBT01006906.1_pt1 | contig 18776 bp, 13 predicted proteins | sample 2277101 | NCBI WGS metagenome assembly SDBT01 (sample SAMN10404973, study PRJNA504765) | marine sediment metagenome | isolation source: marine sediment core GS10_PC15, 103 cmbsf | place: Arctic Ocean: Southern Knipovich Ridge | collected 2010
CCCGTCCATGACCACGACGTTCAACGAAGAGCCCGGCTTGAAGTATCGGAAGCTTTGGGCATCGGAGAGTCCCTCGGTATACTTCCAGGTATTGGGCACATGATAATGCTGGCTGAAAACGAATTGGGACCAACGGTCCAGTAGCGGCTGCAACCGATTCCGCCGGCGAAGTTCGCAGCCTTGCAGGTAGATCTCCTTCCAGCGGGGGTCGGCGCCGGAGACGTCCTTGTCGATGAGTCGATCGGCCTGCCGGCGAATGGCCCCAGCGGAGTCGCCCAACTCCTCGACCAGCCGAGCGATCATGCGCCGTTCGACGATCGAGTCGTCGCGGCTGACGAAGCAGGTCAACTTCTTTAACACGGGCGCATCCGTCTTCGACTCGCGGGCTTTCAAGTGCTCGTCACGCCACTGCTGTTTCTCTTGCTCCAGGGCGTCGGGCAGGTCGATGCTCATATAGTCTTGGAGCATCCAATCGTGGACGATCGCATCGCGCGAGGCGGCGTCGCGAGAGTTCTCGGGGCGGTCGGCCGCGGAGGTCGAGACCGCCGCGAGGGCACCGAGAATGAACAGTATCATGATGGGTAGCGGCCGGTTCATGACGTTTTCCTTTGCGATTATGCTCCGTAGGGTGGGCACTGCCCACCATGGAATTGATACTCATCTCTGGTTCTTGGTGGGCAGTGCCCACCCTACAAGTCTTTCAAGAGACGACCTCGCCAAACAAACTGCAATCCGGCCCGCTGGACGCGTTTCAATTGCTCTGTCGCATCCTCCGGCAGGTCGCCTTCGAGCAGCACGTTATTCTTCCACGTATGTCCCTCGGGCTCGTTGCGGTTGTGGCGGACGGGTCGGCCGGCCGTGCGATAGATCACGTTGTCTTCGATTAGGAAGCCTTTCGAGCCCTCGTCGAGGAAGATGCCGTTGTTCGGCGCCGCGGTTGCGTACTTCGAGCGTTGCACGTCGTGCAGATGGTTGGCCAGCAAGTGCGTACGCGGCTGATAGCCGAGCGAGTAGATCGCGCCGCCGTCGCAAACCTCTTTCAAGACGTTGTAGACGTGATTGTAGCGGACGATATACCGTCGGGCGGCCGTGGGCGTGGAATCCCATTGCCAGCCGATGCTGATGCCCGTGTAGGGATGCTCGCAGACGCGGTTGTGTTCGATGATCGTATTCTGGGCGAATCCGGCCCAAATGGCACAGGCGCCGTAGTAGACGGCTCCGCAATGGTGGACGTAGTTGTTGGCAATGCGATTGTCTATCGGGACGAGATCCTCGTCGTTGGGTCCACCGACGTTGATGCCGTTGCCCGCCGTATCGAAAACCGCGTTGCCCTCGATCGTGTTGCCGACGCATCCTTCGCGCAATGCAATTCCACCGCCGCCGACATGGGCGATTTCTCCGCCAATGAATACACATCGATCAGCGTGCGACCATCGAATGGCCGACGGCAAGCCGCCGCCGGTGCCGCTTTCTCCATAGCGAAACGCGGCCTGGCGGCCATGATGGCCTTCGTCGGGCAACGGAACGTGGCTATGCATGACGTCCAGGCCTCGGAAGTGAAGATTCCGCACCGGTTCATTGAGTTTTCCCGCGATCTCGATCACGCAACCCAGCACGGGCGCGATTACTTCGACACGGCTGATCTCCTGCCCGGGCAGCGGCCAATAGCGCAAAACGCCGGACTTCCGATCGAGATACCATTCGCCGGGCTGGTCGAGCATCTCGGGGGCGTTCTCGAAGAAGCAGCCGCCGCCCTTGCGGGGCCGATTTCCGCCGAAGTATTCTACATGGGGCCGTTGCAAGACGACGAGTCCCGTGGCCGGGTCGACTCGCTCGATCCGCTTGTGCAGCGTGGCCCAGTTCTTCAGCACGATGGCCTCGGCATCGGCCAACCGGCTCCATGGCTCGAGTCGGCCGGGCCCGAGCGTGAGCGTGTGGGTTTGCAAGTCCTCGGCGATATGCGCGTCCTGCAACCGCCAGCAATACTCCTCGGCGTTCTTGTTCGGCGTGCGAGCACGAACGGCCCGACGGCCGTCGACGAAGAGCTGGCGAAAGTGCCATTCGCCGGCCTTAACCCGGGGTAGCTCGACCGTCCATACGCCGTCCGATCCTTCCTTGAACCCGGTGATTGGCCGGCCGCCGCTGAGGACGGGCCGGCGACCGCCCGGCGCGGGCTGGTAGGTGATCGTTTGAAACTCGGTTCCGGAATCCTCGAGCCCGAAGACCAGCGGCGTGTCGAAGAAATAAGTGCCCTCGTGGATCAACACACGAGCGGAGTTTGTCATTCCCGCGGCGATCTTCTCGCGGACCGCATCGCGAGCCCGATGGATCGTGGCAAAGGGCTTCTCTCTCGATCCGTCGTTTTCGTCGCTGCCGCTGGTGGCCACATGAAAGGAATAGACAAGCGGCTGTGCCGACGCGAATGGGGCGTACAATGCCAGAATCAGGACAACGAAGAAAGCGACGCGCCTTGGACGTTCGGATCGAGTCGGCATGGCGGCATTCTCCCATTAAGGCTACCGGGGATCCCCCATTCTAGCCCAAGCGATGGGATTCTACCACAACCCCCCGTGTAATCAATGCATGGCCAATTCGGCTTTTTGGGCCGGCATTTCGAGCGACGCGGCCAACTGGCGGGCCTTTTCGACCGCTTGCTCCAACCGTCGTTCGACGAGTTCCGGTTCGCCCGCCATGGTCGGCTCGATCGAGATCGAATGCACATCGGTCAATCCGATAAACCCTAGGATCGTTTCGAGATAGGGCTTTTGGAAATCGAGCCCTACTGCCTCCGGCGACGCATACTCACCGCCACGTGCATAGGTCACGACGACTGGCTTGGTGGCGACGAGGCCCGAGAAACCCTTCTCCGGGTCGTACGCGAAGGTATAGCCCGGCTGAACCAGGATATCGATATAGTGTTTGAGCCGATAGGGAATGTTGAAGTTCCACATGGGCACGGAAAAGACATACAAATCGGCCGACTTGAACTGCTCGATGATCGCCTCGACACGGCGCCATTCTTCCAGTTGCTGTGGAGTGCTCTCGCTGCCCGAGAGAATGTTGTACTTTGCCTCGAGCACCGGCCCGTCGAACGGAGGGAGGTCCATGTGGAAGAGGTCGAGGTGGACGACCTCGGCTTCAGCATGGCGCTCACGATAGGATTCGAGAAACGCTTGGGCCACTCGCAACGACTTCGATCGCTCGCCTCGCGGCGATGCCTGGACGTGAAGGATTCTGGCCATGGGTCTATCCTCCTGAAATGAAAGGTGCGACATGCGATCGATGGACAACCGCCGTGTCGTTCCGGACAACTTGATTCAGGGGAATTATAGGCAGGTGGGAAAGGGAGCCACCCTCGGTAGAGACATTGCCGCTTATTTCCGCCCCTTGCCGGGCTTCTTCGTCACGGCCAGATACTTCGGATTGTCGGCCTGGCCGGTTAGCTCGAAGAGGAAGCGGCTGGGATGGGTCGGTCGGGCTTTGCCCCATTTCCGCCGGCTCAGCGAAAGCGTCAAGGTCAGCCGACGCTCGGCCCGGGTGACGCCGACGTAGCAGAGCCGGCGTTCCTCGTCGATCGAGGCGCCCGCCTGTTCGACCGATCGGCGATGCGGCAAGAGCCCTTCTTCCATGCCGACCAGATAGACGTTGGGAAACTCGAGCCCTTTCGCGGCATGGACCGTCAACAGGGCCACGGCGTTGCGATCCAGCAGCGACTCCTTGTCGTCCTTATCGTCGGGCGATGTCAGCGCGGTCTCTTGCAGGAAGCCTTGCAGCGTCGGCTTGTCGGCTCGCTCGGAGTAGCCGCCGACCGCGTTGACCAATTCCTCGACGGAAGCCCATCGGGACTGAAGCTCCTCGAGCTTGTCGTAGATTCGGGCCAACTCGTTCTTATAGGCGACCTCTCGAATGATCCGGCCGACCAGATCGTCGGGCGAAGTGTCCTTCATCTGTTTCCGAAATCGGGCGATCATCGAGCGAAACTTCTCGACGGCCGCTGCCGCCGTGGCCGAGATCCCGTCGATCCGATCTGCACGCGGCAAGACGTCCCAAATCGGTTTCCCCCGGCCGACGGCGTTCTCGAGCAGCCGCTTGACGGTCGTCTGGCCGATGCCGCGAGCCGGCGTATTGATGATCCGCAGCAGCGAGACCTCGTCGCACGGATTGACCACCGTCTTGAGATAGGCCAGGATGTCGCGGACTTCCTTGCGATCGTAGAAGGACATGCCGCCGAGCAGGACGTAAGGGATCTTGGCCTGTCGCAGCTCGACCTCGAAAGCCCGGGGCTGTTCGTTCGTGCGAAAGAGGATGGCGACGTCGCGAGGTCGACATTTCTTGGCCTTGATTCGCTCGTGGATATCGGCGACGACGGATTCGGCTTCCTCGGTTTCATCCTTCATTTGGAGGATTCTCGGTTCGGCCCCGTCGCAGGTTGCGCGAAGCACTTTGCCGTGGCGAACCCGATTGAAGGCGATCAGCCGATTGGCCCAGGCCACGATCTCTCGCGTGCTGCGATAGTTGGTCTCCAGACGGACGACCTTTGCCTCGGGCCAATCTCGCTTGAAACGGAGGATATGGGTCACGTCGGCGCCGCGCCATCCATAGATGGCCTGATCGTCGTCGCCCACCACACACAGATTGCGATGTCCCTCGGCCAACGCCTGGACGACCCGATATTGGCTGCCGTTGGTGTCTTGATATTCGTCGACCAACAGATGGTCGAATCGTTTGGCCTCGGCGGCGCGAACCTCGGGAAAGCGGCGAAAGAGTTCTTCGGTACACAAGAGCAGGTCGTCGAAATCGACCGAACCGGCCGCCTTCAGGGCGTTTTGATAGCGCCGATAGGCCGCCGCGGCCAGATGTTCCTTGTCGGTTTGCGCGATGGCAGCCGCCTTGGCCGGTGCGATGGAGGCGCACTTCCATTGGCCGATTTGATAGATCAGATCCCCGGGACGTAACACGCTCGTCGGTGCTCGAACCTGTCGCAACGCGGCCCGGGCATGGGTCTCCTGGTCACCCCGGTCGCAGATGGCAAACGCGGAAGGGTATCCCAAATGCGTAATATGGCGGCGGAGAATACGAACGCACAGCGAGTGAAAGGTCGAGATCTCCGGCCGGACCTTGCGACGCTTGCCGATTAGCGCCATGGCCCGTTGTTGCATCTCACGGGCCGCTTTGTTGGTAAACGTCACGGCCAGGATTCGCTCGGGGCGAATCTTGTTGCGGATCAGTTCGGCGATCCGGTAGGTAACGACGCGCGTCTTCCCCGTTCCGGCGCCGGCCAATACCAGCAACGGCCCGGAGAGCGTATTGACCGCATCGTATTGCGCCGCGTTGAGATCCATCGGCAGAGTAGGTCGTGTGTGGAAGGAAGGTTCTTGATCGGGTGCCATGCTCCACGCTTGCGTGGGCATGTTCTATGGCTTGGGGGAGATCGCAAGAGGCAGCTTTTTCGACGGCCTCGGAAGGCCATCGTACGAGCTTCCGACAACGACTACTCGGCAACGGCCGCTCGCAGCTTATCGTGATGGCGGGACATGTAGTAAAGCGACTTGGTCTGGCTCTTCTCGCCCAAGCAGAATTGAAACTCGATCCGATAACCGCCGCGTGGCCACGTGGGCCCTTTGAGCCGAAGGACGTTGACCGTGGTGGAAACGCTTTGCCCTGGGGCGAGTTTCGTCGGCCGGGTTCCGCTCGAGAAGCCGCTGCAGCCCGGGCAGGCGTAGGCCTTCTTCTGACTGAGGATCGCCAGACTCTGCTCCCAGAGGATTTTGTCGCCCTGGGAAAGCAACGCCGGCACTTCGATCGGCTGATCGGTCGTATTGGTCACGGTGATCTTGTACTCGCCGTCGCCGTCCGGGTTGGTCCACTTGATCGACTCTTTCGGCGGGACGGACTCGACCTGCAACGACACGCCGCTGCCCGCCATCAGGGCCGGCCGGCCGGTCTTGCTGCAAACGATCGATTCCTCGCCGCTGGTTGCGCCGGAACTTGTCGATGGCCAGGCGTTTTCACCCAATGCCTTCCACGGCGAGACGGGCTTCCCCTCGACAACCTTCCATCCCAGCGGCAAGGCACAGGCCATGGCCACCTCGCCCAGCTTCTCTTCGGTGGCCTCTTCGATGATCGCGGCCCGAAGCGATCCCCGTGACTTGGCGGCGGCGACCACACATAGCTTGCCCTTGGGAAATGTCGGCCGGTTCTGTTGCCGGGCCACATGCGAGCAGGCAATTTCATCGCCCGGCTTGAGCGATCCCCGAAAGACCCTCACCACGGTGAAATGGAGCGTGTGAGTGTACATCGGCGGAAGGGACATGCCGACCGGTCCCTGAACAACGCGTTGCAGGGTCGCCGAGAAGACCAACTCGGCCTCGTTCCACGGCTTCGGCGGAGCTTTTTTCGGCATGGGCCCCCGAAAACCGGGCTGAATGCGTCCCGGCTGGGCCGACGCCGACGTGGCAATCAAAGCGACGAGGAGCGAAAAAACCACGGTAACTCGGGCAAACATCGTGGGATTGGTCATTATTATGCCTCTGGAAATCACTGGCTGAACGGGTCGCAACTCATCTATTGTAACCATCTCGTGGCCATTGTTCACCCCGGTACCCGACGGGGGGGAGACCGAATAGAATGGGGTCAGAGCGCCATTAGTCATTAGTGGCGACAAGGGAACGGGATCTTCACTATTGACTAATGGCGCTCTGACCCCATCTTCGCGCCATCTTCGCGGAATAGGCCATGACCACCAGCGGAAATCAACCAGCCCCGGGACGAATCGCCGCGGTCGACTATGGCACGGTGCGAATCGGCATCGCCATCTCGGACCCCAATCGGACGCTGGCCAGCCCAATGGAGAATTACACGCGCCGCGGCGAGGAGCAAGATGCCAAGCATTTTCAATGCGTCGCGGCCGAGGAAGACGTCACGCTCTGGGTCGTGGGATTGCCCATTCATCTGAGCGGCCTGGAGAGCGCCAAATCGATCGAGGCCCGGCAGTTCGGCAAGTGGCTCGGCGAGGTGACGGGCTTGCCGGTCGAGTATTTCGACGAACGTTTCTCCAGCAACGAGGCCGAGCAGTTTCTTTTAAGTGCCGATCTAACCCGAAAGCAGCGCAAGCGCCGCCGCGATATGTTGGCCGCTCAGATTATCCTTTCGTCTTATCTCGAATCCGAGACGAAGGGCAGCGCGGAGCCCCGCGCGTTGGACGATTGAACGGGCCGGGGAGTGGAAAATGGGGACTGGCTCCGAGCCGAGGAAGATGTCAAACCCTTGGAATAGCACTGCCGGCTCGGTGCCTGTCCACTTTTTCCACGGCCCATCTTCCACGGCAGGGCCACCGAAGTCACCGCCCGAAAAAGGGGACAGGCACCGTCGGCAACGCGGATCACCACTACAATACGAGTCGTCGACGGAGCCAGTCCCCATTTTCGGGCTCCCGCATTTACAGTTTGAGTTGGAAGCTGCGTGCGCGGCATTCGGCTCAGTCGAAACGGAACGTCGCAACGGCCTGGTCGAACGGGACTTTGTACTTGTCGAATGCGTTGTCCATTGCCGTGCCGATGATAGCGACGGCGTGTTTGTCGATAATGGTCATGTACGTCCGAATCCTCAACGAGCCGCTTTCTATCTCCTTCACCCCATCGACCCACTTCCACATCCTTCCGTTTGCCCGAAGTTCTCCCGTTTCGACCTCGCGGCCTTGCTTGGAGAGTTCCTGGCGGACTTCCGGAAAGAACGAATCCAGATCGTGGTTGGCCGGGGCCGGACTGATCCTGACCATCATGACCATCATGACGGATCTGAGCGAATCACGGAATGTTACAATGCTCTTTACGTTGGCGGGTTGTTCGACCTCCTCGGAGCCTGCCGGGAACTGCATGGAGAACCCGTACTTCGAATTGGAATAGCGTTTGGGGTTCAATAGCGATGGCGGTTTCGTATCGCCGGGTTGACCGGCGGCGGCCACGTAATCACGGTCGGCCTGGCTGAGTTTGGCAAGTGGAACGGGAATCACGGTCCCATTGGCCTTCTTTAATTGAACGCTTTCGCCCTTTACAGCAACCAGACGGCCCTCGGTCGAGAACTTGCCGTCGGCGCTGGTCCAAGTGCGAAGCTCCGGCGGCGCTGCGGTCCCGGCCGGTCTTAAGGTCCCCAGGATCTTTCGAGTCAAGGCTTCGTAGACCGGCAGTTCGTTCGAGTCTGCGTGCGAATAGATAAATGTAAACACGAGAACTTCAGAGTCGGAGAAGAGCACGCACCACCTCGCATGGCCTATCTTCTGGGCCTTTACCGTATTGCTAATTCGCGCGGGCAGAGTCAGGTCGATATTTGACCACTTCAGGTCCTCTTGAAACCCGAACTTTTGACGCATCATCGTTCCGAATTGTCTGGCGTACTGGTCGAGTGTCAGATCGGACGTCTTGGGAGCCGACGTCGGCGCAAGCGTGTACTCGAGTTGCCTCGCGCGATAGTCGGCGATGCCCAACATATACGCATTTGTTTGGGGTGGGGGAGGCTGCTGCTGTGCGAGGGCCGGCAAGCGAATCACGTATTGCTTCCCCAGGATCGGGAAGTCTTCCGGGACGAGCTCCAGATGTCCCACCGGCGCGGCCGGCTCTCGCCACCGAGTGCTTCCGACCAGTTGGTCGAATGCCTTAATATGGCTTGCCTCGGAGCCGCTGCAGAAGAGAGTGACCGCTAGAACATGATTGTCGCGGTCGACGAGGGTCAGTTTCACCGGGTTCGGGCCCCGCTTGCTGCGCTCCGTGGGCAAGATCTCCACCGCCCGCTGTCCGCCCACACCGGCGCTGAGGGGCGTTGCTTCGCCGCCGAACCGTCTTGTGAACTCCGCGGCCATTTCCTCCATCTTCTGCTCGCCGGTTGCGCCCGGGCGAGGATAGTACATCTCCAACGTAATCTCCGCAGGCGCGATTTCGGTGATCGTACGCCGCTTCTGCCAGGTGGCAATTCGCAGGAACTTGTGGTCGTTGACCTTTCTCCAGCCTTCCGGCGGAACGTACTCGACACCGTAGGTCGGATGAATTTGAACGGTCTTTCCATCTGGCTCGGCGCTTTGCAACGCGGGTGAAAATGCCAGGAACAGACAGACGACGGCCGACAGCAATCGAACGTTCATCGCATCCCCCATTGGTGACTGAATCAACAAGTGGTATCGGCCGAGGGCCCGTCGATCTGGGGCGTCCGGCCTGCAATGTTCACCATCTTACACCCCCCCCCTAATGTGTCAACTTCCGGGGTGGATTTGGGGAGTTGTGCTCGGCGGGGGCGGAGAAGTATGGCCTGGTGCCATGCTCCACGCTTGCGTGGGCATGCGTGAAACCAGGGGAAAACCGTCTTTGGTCGTGGCCATGAGAGGATGCAGCGAAGCATGCCCACGCAAGCGTGGAGCATGGCACCGGGACACCCTACGGAGTTTGGATTATACGGCTTATGCGGGATATTCGCTTCATTCGGGCAATAACGGTTGCCGATGGGTTATAGATAGTCGACCCAGATCTCGGGCGAATTGTCTGCCCGTTGCAAATGTCTCGAAGGGGGGAAGTCCATGATCCATCGGATCCTGACCGTAATGCTGTGCGCGGCCGCCGTCATGGTCGTGATGTCCGTGACCGATGCCGAGGCCCAACAGGCCTATGGCCGCCAGTGGGGTGCGAGCTATAACACCCAAGACTGGAACCGTCTGTACCACTACCCGTACGTCTATTACCCGCAGAATTTCTGGGGTAGTGACTACTATCGCAGCTCGGAGGATATGTATTACCGTTATCCGCCGGAGATGCGGGTTCCGGTTTACAATCGGCAGTGGCACAACTACTATCCGCAGGCACGCCGATATCACCAAGGCCATCACTTCATGCTGGACGTCTTTTAGTCCATCGGTTGGTAGCTACTTGCCCATCCATGCGGGCGACTCGTTTGCGGCGGGGAGCTTGACGACCCAGGTTCGATCGATATCGTCCATCGCCAGCAGTTCGCGGATGGCTTCGGCGGGCGGTTGGGAGTCGAGCGCGAGGACACCCACGGCGTCGCCTCCCGGCGTGGCACAGGTTCGGCCGACGGTCATTTGGGCGATGTTGATGCGGTACTTACCGAAGATGGTGCCCACGCGACCGATCACCCCGGGCCGGTCGCGGTGGTCGAAGACCATCAGAATCCCCTCGAGGCAGCTTTCCAGCCGGCAATTGCTCATTTGCACCAGCCGGGGCATGCTGTGGCCGAACGGTGTGCCGGCGGCGATTGACGTCTTGGTTTCGGTCACAACCTCGGCGTGGATCAGCGAACCGAAGTCGCCGATGTCGCTGTTGCGTTGTTCGACCAGTTCGATGCCCCGCTCGCGCAGCAGGACTTCCGCGTTGACGATGTTGACGTCGGTGTCCAAGGCATGTTCGAGGAGCCCCGCCGAGAAGGCGGCCGAGAGCAGCCGCGTGTCCTTATCGGCCACTTCGCCGCTGTAGCTGAGCTTGCAGGACATGGGCGGATCGTTGTCGACCTGCGCCAGCAGCATCCCAAGCCGATAGGCCACGTCGAGGAACCCTCGCAGATCGGCCAATACCTTCGGATCCAGCGGCGACATGTTCACCGATTGTCTGATCGCGCCGGTCGTGAAGAAGTCGATCAGTAGCTCGGCCGCCTCGACGGCTACGTTCGTTTGTGCCTCACGCGTACTGGCACCCAAGTGCGGAGTGCAAAGGACCCCGGGCAAGCCAAACAACGGACTGTCGGTACACGGCTCGCTGGTATAGACATCGAGGGCAACGCCGCCGAGTCGGCCGCTGTTGAGGCCCTCGACCAAGGCTTCTTCGTCGTAGATTCCTCCTCGGGCACAATTGATCAACCGGGCTCCCTCCTTGATCGCCTGGACCTCGTCCTTGCCGATCAGGCCTCGCGTTTCGTCGGTCAGCGGCGTGTGGACGGTTAGATAGTCGACATGGGGGAGCAATTCTCGCGGCGTGGCAAACGTCTTGATCCCCAATTCCTTGGCCCGGCCCGCGGAAAGGAACGGATCGTACCCGAGCACGCGCATGTCCATGGCCATCGCGCGGGTGGCGACGGCCTGACCGATCCGCCCGAGGCCGATGATCCCGAGCGTCTTGCCGGCCAATTGAACTCCCATGAACTTTTTGCGATCCCAGCGGCCCTCGACCAGACTCTGATTGGCCGGCGCGATGTTGCGAGAGAGGCCCAGCATCAGCGCGATCGTGTGCTCGGCCGTCGAGATGGTATTGCCGCCTGGGGTGTTCATCACGACGATCCCCAGCCGGGTGGCCTCGACCTTGTCGATATTGTCGGTTCCGACGCCGGCGCGAGCGATGGCCCGAAGCCGCTGGTTCCCTTGCAACACGTCGGCAGTGATTTTTGCACCGCTACGGCAGATCGCTCCGTCGAACTCGCGAAGTGTCGAGCGGAGCTCGTCGCCGCTGAGCCCGATGCGGACTTCGTATTCGATATTCCCGGCCGACTCGAGCAAATCCAAGCCGTCCTGCGACAGATTGTCCAATACAACAACTCGTGCCATGGCAGCGTCCGACTCCTGAATGAGGGTCGCGGCACTCTACAAACAGAGGCCGACAAGAACAAAGCGGGTTATTCTACCCGTCCCATGCCCCCATGGCCATGGCCCCCAGATTGGGAATCCCGGCCTCCTCGCCATCCGGCCATGGGGGGATGACATTCCACCCGGCTCCGCCACTCCAGCTCAATTCGCTCGCCCCAACGGCCGATCCTACTATCGGGTGCCAACGCTCCTCGATCCAAGCGTCGAATCCCTCTCTGTCGAACTACCGCTTCCCGCGATATCCTCGGATGACCCAGACCGAGCTTGAAACGAGAGGGCCCTCGGCGGCCGCGCACCCGGAGTGCATTGCTACGCCCCCGCTTTGCGTGGAGGGATGGTGCTTGGTCGCGTTGGCCGCCCAAGGGGGTCTGGCACGGATCTATCGAGCGCGGCCGACCGATGCGCCGGCGGATCGCCAGGGGGCCTATGCCCTGAAGATTCTTCGCCCTCGATGGCAGGACGACGCCCGGGCGATCCACATGCTCCAGCGTGAGGCCCTGATCGGCGCGGGCACATCGCATCCCCATCTGATTCCGATCCTATCGGCCAGCGTATTACAGGAACCACGTTTCCTCGTAATGCCATGGCTCGAGGGCACGTCGCTTCGTGAACGGCTGGCCTCGGACCGGCGTCTCGACTTGCCCGAGGCGCTGTGGATTGCCCGGCAGACGGCCGAAGCCCTTGGTGCCCTGCATGCGTCGGGCTGGATGCATGGCGACGTGAAGCCGGAGAACATCTTTGTTTCGCCGCAGTTGCACGTCACGCTGTTGGACCTAGGTTTCGCCCGACGAGGCCCCCGACGAGGCTCCCGACGAGGCTCCCGACGAGGCTCCCGACGAGGTCCTCGACGAGGCCCCCGACGAGGCTCCCGACGCGGCGACCGGACGGGCTCGACGGTCGACCGCTGCATTGTCGGCACATGCCGCACCATGGCCCCGGAATTGGTCACGTCGGCCTATGGGTCGGATATTCGAAGCGACATTTACAGCCTGGGTATCGTGCTCTTCGAGATGCTCTGCGGCCGAGCACCTTTCTTGGGCAATGGGTTGGCCGAGCTGGCCATCCAACACCGCCAAGCCAGACCCCCGCGTCTCGAACGCCTCGTGCCGGGTCTGCCAATGGAGGTCGTGACGCTCGTTCGTCAGATCCTGGCAAAGGACCCGTTGCGCCGCCCCCAAACGCCGAGCGAACTGGTCGATCGGCTGGCCCGGCTCGAGATCGCCACGTTCTCGCAACGAGCGTCGGTGGCGGGCTAGCGGCCCGTTGGAGAAGTCGTGTGCCACTGCTTGCTTTCAAGCAGTGTTGCCGAGTGGGGCCTGAAACCCCGGCAAAACACTGCTTGAAAGCAAGCAGTGGCACACATGTCCGTCTATCGGGCACCATATTGACGCCAGGGGCCATCGCATGCGAGAATGGAAGACAGTCCTTACTGGGGGGAAGTGTCGTCCATGGCCAATGCCGAAAAGAAGATCGAACGGGCAAGGAACATCCGGGCTCGTGTCGAGTTGGTGCGGAGTTTGGCGGGCCATCGGCCGTCCTCGTCGAGCATATTGGCCTCGTTGCAAAGGGCCCATGTCGACGAACAACACGCGGCCGGCAGCCTGTTGGCCCGCGAAGTCCTCTTCAAGGAAGATCCCCAGGCAACCATGCCCGAGGAGCTTTCCGACAAGGTCGTGGCGGAATATCTGGCCAATGCGGGCGAATTCTACGCCGGGGCGGCGACCGATTACCTCTCGACATCGGATCTGCTGCGAGCGTATAAATACTTCAGGAAGGCTGCCCGGCAATTTGCCCTGGCGGACGAGCTCGATGTCGAAAACGGCCAGACGCTGCGCGAGAAGGCCCGGCGGTATCGTGACCGAACGGCCATGGCCCGGCAGGAACTCGCCCGGCGGTCCGTCCGTAGAAAACGGTGGAGCCTGGGACTCCTGGGCCGAGTAAGATAAGATCGAGTAAGACAGGAACCATCCGGCAAGATCGAAAGGATCAACCCGATGACCGAAAATCGCCAACTGAAAATCGACGAGTGCGAAATCGACCAAATCGGAAAAGTCGCGGTTGCCCAGTTCCGCGAATCTCATATCAGCAACGCGTTGCAGATCGAAGAACTCGGGCTGGAACTCTATCGGCTGATCGAGGAGGACTCCCGCAAGCGATTGGTCTTGGACTTCTCTCAGGTCAAGTTCTTCTCCAGTGCGGCCATCGGCAAGCTGATCTCGGCCAACGGGAAGGTCAAGGCCCGCAACGGCACCATGAAACTCTGCAACATAAGCCCCGAGATTCTCGACGTATTGCGAACCTGCAAGCTCGACCGCGTGTTCGACATCCGACAAGACGGAGCGGATGCCATGTCGTCCTTCGAGAGCTAGGGGGTGGCACGGACACTTTGCCGCAGAAGACGTTGCCACTTTGCAACCTCTGTTCGGCAAATGTGTCCGTGCCACCCATCCACCCATCCACCCAACTACCTACCAGACGAACTCGATGCCGCCGCTACCGGTGTGGTAGGCGGCTTGGGCGTTGAAGGCGAGGTTGTAGTCGGCGAAGAGGCGGCAATGCCGGCCGGCGTCCCAGCCGAGTCCCGTATTGAAGACGGCCCAGTCGCGCCCGACGTCGACGCCGCGGATCGACGCGGGTAAGCCGATTTGCCCGATCGTGGTCTCGGCCATACCGGTCACATGATCCAGCAGGTCGTGCGTCCAGGCGATTTGGGCACTTATTTCGGGGCAACCGAGCCCAATCTCCGGCGGGAAGATCGTAACGACCCGTCCGCCGAGGATGGTTCGCAGCGCCGCCAGATCGACTCCGTCGGTTGACAGATTGAGGGAGTCGGCGCCGGTTTCCGTCATGGCGTTTTGACGCAAGTAGAGATAGCTCAACGCCCCGAACGGCTGGACGGTCCAGTGGCCGTGGCGGAACGTGCGTCCGAGCTCGGCGTAGAGGCTCGATTGCCACCCGTTGTAGTTGGCCCGGGCCGTACGATCGATCGCGTCGAATTGGATCCGCCGCGTCGTCTCGAACGAGTCGTAGCCGAAGCCACCGGCCAGTGTCATATAGGTGTCGCCCGACGACTTGGTCAGATAGCCACCCCAATGATGGTCGTCGATGGTGGCCGTGTTGTCCAGACCGCCGGAGGTGCTGACGTAGGATTGTCCGTAGCTGTAGAAGAGTCCCAGTCGGGCTCGGCCGGCAATCGGCCGCTCGATGGCGGTGGTCACACCCCCGAGCGAATGATGGAAGCCGTGGGCGTTTCCGTCGGAGGCCGCCGCGCCGCCACGACCGACGCCGGCGGTCCAGGCCGTCCAGTTGCTCTGGCTCGGGCTGAGTGCCTTGCGAGGCGTGACTTGGCAGGTCGGCCCGCAGCCCGATCGGCCGGCTTCACCCCATCGCGACCGGAGCCGATCGGCAATCATGCCATACAGAAAGCTCGTATTGGCGCGTCCGATGACCGGCAGCGTGCTGTGGATGTCTCCGCCGATCTGGCCGTATGCATCCCGCAACGGGGCATCGAGCAACGTGTCGAGCGAGGCCATTACGGTCGCAACGTCCCCCGATCTGCCGGGGAAAGCCGAGTCCAACGTGGCGGCGACGGCCTGCTGGTTCCGCGTCGTGGCGATGCTAAGATAGGGCTGCCGGACAAGGTCGATCCAATAGTTATTGCCCACCTGTCGAGCCGTGAAGCCGATCACCGACGTATCGAACCCGGCGAATGGGCCGGTGAGGGCCCCCGTGACCGTCATGAACTGGTAGGATCGATCCTCGGTAATCCGCCCGAGCGGTACGACGCGGAGCGTTTCGGGCGTAACATTGGCCGCCCCGCCGACGAGGAGTTGGTCGGTGGCGACGTTATTGACCTCGATCTCGAGGACCGATCCGGCTGCCGGCGTGTAATTGCCGCCGATGGTGATTGTGCCGATCGAGTTGCCCGGCGCGACGTTACCGGCGCCGGTCACATTGCCGCCGATCGTTCCAATTCCGCCGAGAGTCGCACCGGAGGCGATCAATACGTCTTGGGCCAATGGACTGTTTACGGTCAGCGTGCCGGCCAGTACCTCGGTCGTTCCGGCAAAGGCGTTGTTGTTGCCCGAGAGGGTCAACGTGCCGACGCCCAGTTTTTGGAGCGTGCCACCGCCGGTAATCGCGCCGGCCAGCGTGGAGGTGTTGGTGATACTAAGCGTTCCGGCATTCAGCGCGACCGGTCCGGTGAAGCTACTGAGATTACCCGAGAGAGTCAACGTCCCGGCGCCCTGTTTCAACAGGGTCCCGGTTCCCGAAAACGTACCGGCCAACGTGGTGGCAACGCCGTTGTTGATGTCCAGCGTGCCTTCGCTCAACGCAACCGGACCGGTAAAGGAGTTCAGATCGCCGGTGAGCGAGAGGGTCCCGGTGCCCGTCTTCAACAACGCACCTCTTCCGGAGAGTGCCCCGACGAGCGTCGGAGTGAAAGCGGCCGTATCCAGCGTACTGGTAGTCCCGGTAGCCATCTCGATCGAGCTATTCAGATCGTGGGCTCCGCCCCAGGTCAGAGTGGCGCCGGAGAGCGTGGTGGCCGACGTGGCGCCGCCGAAGTAATCGGCCGCGCCGATGGCTTCATTCCCGCTAACGTTGAGCCCGGTTACCAGGTCCAGGTTGACGCCGCTGAACGTGTAGTCGATCGTGTTGCTGAAGTCGGATTGGGCATAACTGGCCAGACCGCTTCCGCCCATGCAGCCGGCGGCCGTCTGAAGGTCCATGAACATATAGTAGGTATTGCCCACCGTGGCGTCGAAGGTGAACGTCTCGTCATATTCCACAAAATAGACGTTACGAGCGGCTGCAAGGTCGGCGGTTGCCTGAGTTTGCTGAGCGGCAGACAATCGCGCGTCGTTTTGGGCGATTTCTCCGGCACCCGCTGCCCCGGCCACGACCTTGAGAACCTCGAGATTTGCGTTGTTGAACCAGCTATTGTCGGCGGGCGGTGCGCCTTCGATCCATTGATACGTTTCGGGGATATCGACCGTGACGTTGTTCCCGTCGTCGATGATCCGTGCCACACCGTCGAATACGTTGGTGCCCAACAGTTGGCGCATGCCCGTGGCCGGATTGAACTGCTGGATGCCGGCCAGATACTCGACCCGAGCTATGGACTCGCTGCCGCCGCCCACCTCTTCCTTGACGGTCAATAGGCCGTCGAAATGGATGTCGACATCCGTGCTGACCGTCGCCCCGTCGGCGAGCACGGCCGAGGTGAAGATCATCGGCTTGAGCGACTCGGACGAATTTCCAAAGGTGTCGACTTGCCCTGCGACGTGCTTCAGGGCCGTCGTTTCACTCTTCACGGTCCCGATTCCGGCGCCCAATACGTCGGCTTCCACCGACCCGGAGCCACTGACGCCGCCGTCGAAATCGCCCGTCTTGGTTATTTGTCCGATGGTGTTCAGATAGGCCGGATTGTCGCCGATTTTTGCGGTGACCGTTGCACCCTGGACATTGAGGGGGATATCCGGATCGTCTTGCTCTATCTCTTCGCCGAAGGCACCCCCCGCCAGAGCGGCAAGGGCAAGCGACAGCACGATCCGCTTGAGGTATCCCCGTCTCCGTCCGCTCATGATTCTCGTCTCCTAGCCAACAAAACCCACCCAAGGCGGGCCATAAAGTCCCCAGCGCATCGTCATCCTTTGGATCGTCACTCGGCCTGTGAGACTTTAACGGTTGTGTGGAATAGGGAAGATATACGGATTGCGTACAACTTACGGGGGGAACGTGACTTGAGAGCTTGGTAGTGGGGCATGGCTTGGTAGCTACGTTCGCCAGAACGTGGGGCGTATTCGAGGGTTGCGACCACGCTCTGGCGAACGTAGCTACTTCGGCTCGTCGATGGATTCGTCCCGATAGCTCAGATCGAGCAGTTCCATCGGGTGCATGACGCGGACATCGCGGCCTTCTTGGCGAATCTCGCGGCCGATCTGTAGCAGACAGCCGGCATTGGCCGCCAGCACGATCTTGGCCTGCGTGCTGAGAATGTTGTCGAGCTTGCGACGCGCCAGCCGGTCGGACATCTCGGCTTCGTTCAGGTTGTAGACGCCGGCCGAGCCACAGCAGATTTCCGACTCGGGCAGCTCGCGAAGCTCAAGGCCCGGAATCATCCCCAATAGCTGTCGAGGTGCCGAGGTGACCTTTTGGGCATGGCCCAAGTGACAGGCGTCGTGGTAGGTGGCCGTTGTGTCGATTCGGCCGCCGGGCGGAAGAACGCCCAATTCGTCGAGAAACTCATGCACATCGCGGACCTTCGCGGCGAAGTTGTCGCGGTGCGGCTGCAGACCGTCTTGCCAATGTTTGCCATAGTCCTTCAACATGGCTCCGCAACCGGCATGGTTGACCACGATGGCATCGAAACGATCCAATTGAAAGGCAACCAGATTGGCATCGGCCATGCGTCGCGCGCCGAGGCCGTCGCCGGCGTGATAGTGAATCGCTCCGCAACAGCCTTGACCGTTGGGGATGAAGACGTCGCAGCCGTTTTGTTGCAAGACGCGGATGGTGGCCCAATGGACGTGTCGGAACATGGCCTCGCCGATGCATCCGACGAAGAAGGCCACGCGAGCCCGTTTTCGCCCGACGGCCGGCAGGAACTTCGGCAGCCGAGGCCCCGGCTTTTGCGGCGGCGGCAGCAGGGGGATCATCCGTCCGAGCCGGCCGGGAATCCACTTCAGAAGACCCAACTCCTCGGCCTTCGCCATAATCCCCCGTCGCTGGAGAAAACGCACCGGCCAAAGCACCAGCCGCAGCCGTCGGGCATAAGGGAAAAGCCGCAGCAGGATCAGCTCGCGGAACCAGTCGAACCGCTTCTCGATCCGCTGGTCCGACTCTTCAATAGCCAGACGAAACGGCTCGATCAGCCGGCCATATTGCACGCCCGAGGGACAGGCCGTCTCGCACGCCCGACAGTCGAGGCAGAGTTCCAGATGCCGCCGCATTCGATCGGTCAGTTCGCTCTTGCCATCGGCGACCAGGCCCATCAGTTGAATGCGACCTCGCGGCCCGTCGTTTTCATCACCCAACTCGATAAACGTCGGGCAGGTCGACGTACACAGCCCGCAATGGACGCAACGCAGCAGCAGCTCGGGATCGATACTCTCGCCCGGGCCGCGGCCGTTTCCATTCGGTTTGTCGGGATAGGTTGGGCTCATCGTTCCTCGAACACGTAACGGCCTCGGTTCAGTAT
>SDBT01006908.1_pt1 | contig 18773 bp, 11 predicted proteins | sample 2277101 | NCBI WGS metagenome assembly SDBT01 (sample SAMN10404973, study PRJNA504765) | marine sediment metagenome | isolation source: marine sediment core GS10_PC15, 103 cmbsf | place: Arctic Ocean: Southern Knipovich Ridge | collected 2010
ATTTAGCTGAAGTAGCCCAAGATTCTATCTTGGTTCATGCCAAAAAGCCAACTTAGAAAGTTGGGCTACAGCCTCACTACACAGGATTACACCTGAAAACGCTAAATGACAAAGTAGTATTAGGATAGATCGACAGATTCCGTTTGTATAATACCTTAGTTAATGTTCTTCGTCAACACAGAAGATGGCTGGGAATGATACTGTTGGCGTGCTGTTCGGTCGGGGTTTGAAGACCCCGACTATCGGTTAGCGGGAACTTTATTGTTACCGATAGACGGGACTTTCCAGTCCCGTTAGACAAATTCGCCAACAGTATACACTAATACGGGAATTCCAGAAAGCTCTTGACTATCCTTTGATTTTTCAGTAGAGTTGTCCTATTATGGTAACGGAAGATTATCTCAAAAAAGGAAAGGTTTATGTCAGTAGGAGGGTAGTGAGAATGATTTATGGTCCGCAGAGAGCATCGCTTGATGACTTCGATTCCATTATTGAGCTTGCTGATATGTGCTTTACACGCGATAGGGATAGCGGTGGGATGTTAGCCCGTTGGCCGCACTGCTACATCCGGGACGCTGAGTTTCTGAGGAACATCCTGATCATGAAGGACGGCCCCAAAGTGGTCAGCATGGTGGAGTATACTGACCAGACCTTGCTTGTGAATGAGGAGGAGATAAAAACTGCGGGGATCACAGCAGTAAGCACCTGGCCAACCTATCGGGGGCGCGGCTTTATGACTGGTCTTCTGAAACGCTGCGTATCACTGATGGCGAAAGAAGGTTACGCATTCTCCGATCTGGGTGGAGATAGGCTGCGCTATGGTCGGTATGGATGGGAGAACGCTGGTCGGGCGTGGCGATTTGATATAACAGAGCGTTCTTTCAATGCCGTTGATACTCCATCTGACATTCATGTTGTCCCATACCAGGCATCTGATGAAGAGATAGAATCAATTATGGCCATTCATGAGCGGGAACCATTGCGGCTGAAACGCTCTAAGCTTCTCTACAAAATCCTGCTGGGTCGATTGGGAAAGCACGTCTGGCTTGCTAAAGGCAAAGAAGGCATAACCGCATACGTCATTACGGAATCAGGAGAGCGGCGTCAGACGATTGTGGAATATGGTGGTAGCAATGAGAATATTCACCGCATATTCGCGCACTTTATGGAGAACTCTGACACCCAGCATATTCACATTCGCTCACCCTGGTCGCATCCACTGAACTCACGGCTGTTCCGCATAAGCTCATACTGGAATCTCGGTACTATCCGGATGATAAAGATAGTCGATCTTCAGGCAACACTGCGCGGATTTGCGCATCAGCTTAGGGACAGGTATAACGCATTGGGGATGGAAGGCAGTAGATCTGTTGTCCTGGGAATCAGCGACACTGACCAGCAGGTGGAGGTTGCTTTCAGTCCTGAAGGAGTCACTGTGAGGAAAGCGGCGACCTCCGGGAACTCTATATCCCTGTCAGACCGGGAGATGTCTCGCTTTGTCTTCGGCCCGGGTTCGCCAGGTAGTGTGGTTGACTTGCCCCGGAATGTGAAGTTTCTCGATGCGCTTCTTCCTGTGAATTTCTACCTTTGGTCTAACGAAACAGTCTAATAGGAGATACAAAATGAAAGTAGAAAAAGTGGTTATTTCTTTAGTTTCGGTTATTATGCTTCTTATTATTATAGCGCCGCCGGCCAATTCTTCTGGCGGCATAGGCATTGGACTGACCGGTCTCTATAATCCAGAGAATTCTGAAGAAAAGACAGGTGAACTTTCCCTTAACATACCTCTTTTCTGGTGGATGTCAGGTCGGTTCGCAGGCGGAATTACCTCAAACAGCTTTGACTCTTTCAAGGAGGGACCGTTCGACAGATACCAGTTTCTTGTTTCTCTGGAATTCACTCCGCGCATAAACCGGTTTCTCAGTCTTTACGCAGGAGGAGGATATGGTCTATATCGAGGCAAATTCACAAGTTTACTCCGTGGAGTAGAATCAGAGGAATATTCCCATAACTACTTCCATTATTATGGTGGAGTAAAATTCTCCCTGGGGAAGAGAATTTCTCTCCGGGGTGGGGTAAGGTGGATTGATGACGAGGACGAAGAAGAGCCAGGAGGGATAATCTACGAAGTTGGTGTCGTCTATGAAATCGGCGGCGGAGATGAGGCTAGAGTGGAAGAACCTACCATCAGCCGTCTTACTGCTGACCTGGATAGTATTTCTGTAGGAGAACCATCCCTTGTCACCATAACCGCACACATTGACCTGAAGCTGAACCGGAGAGATTCCGAGGTCAAGCTGCTGCGGCTGGATGAACGTAATCAGGTCATAGATACCTTAGGCTATCTCCACGACGATGGGCTAGAGGGTGATGCCGTAGCAGGCGACAATATTTTTACCATACAATCAACCTTTACAGAGCAAAGAGCCACTCAGATTAAATTACAGGTATCTGTTGTCGATGCTGCCCGCCCTACCTATGTTTTTTCAAACATCATCGTTGTCGTTGTAACAGGACAGTACCAATTAGATGTGGGAGAATCTCTCCGTCTCATGACATTCAACACCCAATTCCTGACTTCAAACATTCTCAGCGAAATAGGTATAACCCCTGATATGGAGAGTGAATACGGTATGAGCACCGAGGAACGGGCAGAAGCCATTGCCAAAGCTATCTTAAAATTGAAACCGCTGCCAGACATCATTGCCTTGCAGGAGGTTTTCGATGAAGATGCTAAGGATGAACTTGAGGATGCGCTTAAGGGAACGTACCCTCATTATGTCTACAAACTTGATTCTAACGACTTCATTGACCTGGACGAGGATAGCGGGCTGATGTTGTTCTCTCGCTTCCCCTTCACTAATTTACCAAATGACCAATACAAGGCTGGTGATGTTACTGCATATATTAAGCCATATGGGACACTGAAAGAATGGGATGAGGTCGCCTTTATCGAGTTCGACGAACATAGCTACCCGGACTCGTTGGCCAACAAGGGAGTTGGTTTCGTGCGTATCCAGGTAGCGTCACTGCCCTATAGCAAATATATTAACGTCGCCTTTACTCACACGCAGGCAAGCTACGGTGGAGATGATATGGTGGAGGCCCAGGAGAGAGCTACGAACCGCAGGGATCAACTCGATGATATCAGGAAAATCATCCAGGGCTCCCTCAATAATAGCCACCTTGAGAATGAACCGGTCTTTGTAATGGGTGACCTGAACATTGATGGAAACCGTCACAATATGAATAGTTATTGGGGGAATAAGTCCAAGACTAGTTGGGATTATTGGAAATCCATCGACGATGATAAGTTATGTTACAACCATGAATGGGATTACCATTTTAGCCGTCATTTAAAGAATAGCTTCTTTTCCAACTATATGAGTGACAGTTGGATGTACGATACTGTCAGCACTGACCCTGGTCAGACAACAAGCGGTGATTTCCCTGATTACTTAGATGATAATCTTGCTCAAGGTGAGCGTCTGGACTATATACTCCATAGTAATAATAATGTTATTGCATCCGCTACGGATATGATCCCCGGCAAACGAATGCACTGCATACAACACATACGCAGGGTTTGGGAGCCTGCTTTGGGAGGGCAACAATACTCCGACCACCTCGCTCTGATGGCCGATATTAATCTATACGCGCCCTATTGTAATCCCCTCATTGCCTATGTAGCAAAGCCACAGCCGGATGCAACAATTCAGGGCGCAATCACGTATCAAGGGAGTATGCAGTGGTATCGTATTGAGGACAAGGGAGGTTCCTACTCAATCTATACTTCGGGAGGTGTTAAATTTGAGGTATACGAAGCCAAGGATTTAAGCCGCCCAATCCGTGATTCCGGTGAATGGACCGAGTGGGGTCTGCAATTCTCTATTCCTGAAGTTCCATTCTACATTCGGGTTTTTGCCGATAGTCCCAACTGGACCGGCAGCTATACAATCAATATTCACTTGCACATGGGCGTATCCAAGGATGACGCTATTCTCCTTGATCCTCTCGCCACCTATCTCCCGAACTCATACGGATATGGATACTTCTATCAGATGCCAACGACCTCTAAGATAAACGATGATAATATAGTGTGGTTTAAAATCCTTCCCGAGAAAGGGGAAACAGGCAGTCTTTCATCAATGAAAGCCATGCTTGATTTTCTTGATATGTCTCCTGGTTTTTTCAACGATAACTTCAAAATTCATCTTACGACTAAAGATGATGATGTGGTAGCCGTATCAAAGCAAGTTCCTTACCCTTACTCAGAATATCCATCATCGCCATCGTATGATATGTGGAGAGAAGAGCTTAATCAGGATCAGCTTTCAAAAGAGAAATACTACCTGCAGGTACATTCAGAATATCCCTCGACGCAGGGATATCCGTTTGTCATACACTGGCAGACAGACGTGACCTATTTTGTTCCTAAATGGTTCCTGTGTTACGAACAGGATGACGACTTTGGTGATGATGATATTTCCTGTTGGGTTAGGGTGGACGGTAGCCTGGTACTGGACGAAAAGTATCTCGGTGAGTTTGACGACGGCGGTGAAGACCCTGGCGAATATGGTACTCACAAGATTGTCTCTGCGATTATGAAATACAGATATGTTGACCAGATGAGGATAACGCTCCGTGAGTATGAAGCATATCCATCCGCTGTTGATTGGACAACTCTGGGAACAGAAACGATAGGTACACTACCCATGGATCAAGAGAAGGCGTCAGTAGAGAAAAAATGGATAAAAGGTGATCCAAACAACGATCCAGACTATGACTACCGTCTGACAGGGAAATTGTATCACCTGCTGAAGAAGTAGCTGCAAGTAGCAATACTAAGAGTCTGCCCGAAAACCTGGTTTCGATACAGGCTGCGCCTACTCAACCGACGGTTTTCGGATAGACTCTTAGTAGGTGTTCCGATAGCAACTGATACTGCCGGCGAACTCATTCTACGCCGCAAATGGGAAAGAGTACCACAAGCTACTAGCTTGTTTTTACAAATCAAACATTAGTTGACAATGGATTTACTTCAGCTTGATCAGCTCATCCATATTGTCACGCAGCTTATGGAGAGCGCCAAGTATCCTATCCACATTTCCCTTTTCCATGAGGAAGTCCTTGCCCAGAGCGATGACTTCGGAATTATAGATCCGTTCAGCTTCCGGGCAGTGAACCTTGGCGTAATCCATATCGCTTCCGTAAAGCAGGCTCCTTTTTATATTCTTGAAGGCAGGGTTCATGTATAGTGGATCATTGTGGGCAGTTCCAGTTCGGACGCCCTCGGCTGCCAAAGCTTTCCTGAACTTATCCCGATGAACATCACCCCACTTCGAGGAATCATATCTCAGGAAATAAAAATAGTAGCCTCTCTTAGTTATCCTCGGCTCCCTTTTCAGGGCTGGTATGCCGCCAATCTTCTCCAGTTCCTGAGCGAAATACTCGCCATTTCTATATCTTATATCCGTCTGCTCTGCGTGGCGGGAAAGCTGAACTGATAGCAGCGCGGCCAGGAATTCTGACATACGATAGTTCCCCGCTGGAACGTAATGGACGTATCTCTCCCCATCAGGCAAACTACCATATCGTGAATGAGCGAAGCAGTTTACAGCGAGTTCATCGCTGCTGTAAGTTACCGCTCCACCATCACCACAGGTCAGATTTTTGCCCATCTGGAAACTAAACGCCCCTATATTGCCGAGGGAGCCAGTCTTTTTCCCTCTCCATTCAGTTCCATGTGCTTCAGCACAGTCCTCTACTATGAGCAGATTATGTTTCTTCGCAATTTCCCAGATGCGATCCATATCAACTGGATAACCGCCATAATGCACAACTTCTATAACCTTTGTTCTATCAGTAATTGCTGCCTCGACTGCATCCGGGTCCATCTGGTAGGTTTCAGGATCAACGTCCACAAACACAGAAACGCCGCCGGCCAGCACTATTGCTGATGCAGAAGCTATAAAGCTAACTGCCGTGACAATGATTTCGTCGCCAGGTTCTATATCACAAACTCTGAAGGCAAGATTCAGGGCTGAAGTGCCTGAGTTCACACACGTACCATATTTCGTCCCGATATAGTCGGCAAATTCCTGACCAAACTGACCTACTTTTCCCTCAAGACTCCAGGTGCAGCACCATTTGCCACTCTCCAACACATCAATCAGCGCTTTCTTTTCTCTGTCGTCGTAAATAGGCCACGCGGTTGGTATCCAATCTTTAGCTGCTGGGATTCCACCATTAATCGCTAGTTCTGCCATGTTATTCTCCTTTGATTTACAGGCTCTTTCCTAAAGCTTCATATAGTAATCTACATCTTCGTGCTGAATATTAAAACCAGCCCTTTCATAAGCTCTCCGAGCCGGAGTGTGTGCATAATCAAGGCCCGTATGCACTTTGGCATAGACCATACCATGTTCTCGAAAATACTCAAGAACAGCCTTATACATCTGCTGACCTATGCCCTTCAGATCACAGTCAAGATCCTTTGCATTGTTACCAATTGCACCGATTTTACTGCCTGTATTCAACGCAAAAGTCACAAAACCAACAATACGTCCCTCTTCTTCACAGATGAACACCCATTCTGGATGCCGACTGCAATGCGCCTTGATCTGTTCTCCTTTTGATGTCGTCTCATCAGGCGCTATAAGCTGAAAGAGTTCATCTCCATAGGCTTCTCTGAACATTCTGTATATCTCACGCCAGGCGCGATTGGCTATATCCATGATCTTTGCAAGATCCCCTGGCTCATATTTGCGAATCATATCCCATCCCTTCCAGAGTCGGTGTAATACCTGTTTCAGTTAGGAACGATACCCATTAGCGTTGTAGTGGCGCACCTGTGTGTGCGCCCGGTATCAGGATTTTGGCGCATACGGACAGACACATAGGTCTGTCACTACAGTCTCATTTCTAACCGAAATGGGTAAAATGGTCTCTGAGTTTTACACACTGTCATTCCCGGGAAAGACATAGGGCATGGGAAAGACAGCACGCAGCACATCGCCCAGAGGACCATCGGGCGGCTCAATTGCGTCTCCTGACTTTTGCGACCCGAAAATGAACAGCGCAAGAGCCGTCCGATCCTTTAGCTCGAATCGCTGACGGTCGAACCCGAATACAAATTTCTCGTCCTGCTCGTAGTAGATCAATCGCTCAAAATCATCTCCGAGTCGCTCGCGGAAATAATGAGACATTTGCTCCATGAGCAGCGGGAAGTTGATTATCCGCACTGTTCCTGAAAGTGATTCACTGCGCTCAACAGTAACACCCATGTCCGCGAGAGCGATGCGAATTGCCTCATCTGTTCCATAAAGCAGGGAAAGGACTATCTTGTCCACGTTCTCCCGCTCCGCAAGCGCAGGCAGCGATGCAGCAATTAGCTCTCGCGGCCCGGTGAGTTCATACAGCAATAGGCTGCGCGAACCGTCATCTGATTGCCTGGCTCCCCGCGACTTGGCATACGCAACCGGTTTGTCGCCGACGAATATCACTTCTGTCGCTCCGCGCTTCATTAGCATGGCAAGGACATCTTTTGAGCGGATGTAGCGGATAGGCTCGCGCTGGTATATTCGCAAGAGAGCGTCCAGCATTTCTCTTGAGTACGGTCGTATGGACACCCCATCAGGTGATTTAGCCCGCAACTTATCCCGCGAAATAGTGGCTTGATATCGAGTTCCAGCGCAGGCGCAATGATGCCGGAAATACAGCGAGCGACGTCCGCTGACAGGCATAAGCGCGGCGGCGCGCCGTGTGAGCCGTGCCATCGAATCCTGAAAACACGCGCTGGCAAAGCCGCGATTCCGATAATCGGGATGGCAGCAAACACCACCAATTAGGCCCATTGTCACACGATTGCCGAGAATGAAAGCCTCCCGTTCGGAAAAGCCAACATGGGCAACCGGTTCGCCGTTGACCAGAATGATGCGAAGATTCTCGCAGTTTCCTGAATTCCATTCCAATGCATAATCCCTTGCCAGATCCGCCTGTCGAAAGATGCTCTGGCCAAGCGCCAATGTCTTTTCGTATTCCTCCGGCCGTGTACCGCGAGGACCTTCTACGTTATTCTCTTGTTTATTCATGGTAATTTGTCATTTCCATCGTTAAGAGTAGATTCTGAAGCTTATACCATTTTCATTTTGTTACTGTGCATTACGGTTGTGGTGGAGAAAATATTGTTGGCAAATTCAGTCCCTTCAGATCACCCCCATCCTAACCTTCCCCCATCAAGGGGGAAGGAACTGATCGTTCTGTATATTACCGCTTTTTGACTGAAAAAACGAGTATTCTTTGACAAGCCCGAAATCCCTTCCCCCTTGATGGGGGAAGGTTAGGATGGGGGTGATCAAGAATACCGTTGGACTGAAAACTAATGCACAATTGTATTATGAGACTATATTACCTATTCATCCAGGCTGAAAAAATTTCATCCATACTTTGATCAGGTTCCCAACTCAGTATCTCCAGCTTGTCTTCTGCGCCAGCATCTAAGTAGGCAGAGCGCGCCACTTCCAGTTCCCTATCAATATCCCCCGATTCTGCTCTATTCCCATTCTGATCGGTCAGGTTGACCATCAGAAGCCTTCGCGGCGCGAGACAAGCAGCCAGATCCGGCAGATCATACGCAGTCAAAGCTCCAGCTACCGTTGAGTGGATAACGCGAGGCTCATAATACTGATTCATAACTACAGAACGGTAAGAGAGCAAAGGCTCTATCAGAGCGATTCTGCTGATGGAATCATCAAAAACTGCGGCATGGAGTGCCACAGGACACATCTCCCCACGCGCGACGATTGATATGTCCTTGTAGTCAATATCTTCCCGACTTTCCAGATACCTGACTATCCTCCCTACATCTCCTGCTCGGACTCCCACGATGCTCCTGCCTATCAGAATGGACTCGAACCAGACGTTGTATGATACGTCTCCGATATACGCATCGCCTTTGAACTTGCCAGAACCCGTTTCACCTATCCCTATCAGATCCGGAGCCAGAACGGCGAATCCTTTGCTTACCAGCCATTCCATCTCACCATTTTCTGAAGCGCCTGCGGATTTGCCGTCAGGCCGGATATAAATTATTGCCGGATGCTTTTCCCCTTTGCTCGGGACCATCATCAGGACAGGGAACACATAATCCCCTTCTCCACTGAGCATGTATTTCTCAACGGAATAGCCTTCCCGCTGGTATCTCCCGGTAAATATAGACTCAGGAGCGCGATCTGGAGGTATATAACCGGATAGCTCCTCAGCAGCGCTTTTCACTACTGGCAGATGCACCGACAGGTCTGCGCGAATCACCTCCAGGTCTTCCAGAAGCTTCTCTGTCTCCGTTCGGTTGATGGTAAAAGCCGTCTCACCGCCAAGTGAAGTTGATACCTGCCCGGTTTCAGTCACTCTAAGCTCTTCATCGGTGAGCAGCTCAACTTCCTCATCAGTGGGATCGCCCGGCAGGTTCAGGTGCTCCTGAAAGAAAGCGTACATGGCCTCCCGGTTCTTTTTGGTGGACTGGTGCGGGGCGTCGTCCTCCACAATGGCGATTTTATCCTCCGCTCCAAAGGCGCTGTAAGCCCGCTTCACCTCTTCGTAAGTTTCCCTCGCTCCCTGAATGCTGAAGAAGTCCCGCGTTGTAGTTATTATAAGCGCAGGCTTCGGCGCTCTTACCTCCAGCAGATCCGCGTGGTCTATGCCTCTGGCGATGCCGTGATAGAAGTTCTGCTCCGCGTCCTGCGGCCCGATGGATTCCAGCAGCCGTTTGAAGCCGCAGATATAACATTCCGGCGCAGCAGCCAGGACACGATCATCCATAGCGGCAATGTATGAGCTAAGAGTTCCGCCGCCGGAGCGTCCGGTTATTCCTATCCGTTTCGGATCAACTTCCTCTCGCGTCAATAGATAGTCGATGGATCTGATTCCGTCCCAAGTCCTGTATCGTGCGAAGGAAACGCCAGAGATGAAACACTGAGCGCCAACGTAGGAATGCTCTTTCGTACATCCGCCGATTCGGGACTGCCCCTTCTCCGGGTCGAAATACTGAAGTCTTTCGCCCTGACTTATGGGATCATACGTCAGAACTACGAAGCCCTTCCTGACCAGATTGATCATGGCTATTTGGTAGGAAGCAATTCGGAAGCCCTCAGCCGAATGGCCGCATGGATACAGAACAGCCGGCGCTTTCCCTACCAGATTTTTCGGTATGAAAAGGCAGGCGGTGACGTAGAAGTTCGGCATGGATTCGTAAATCACCTTCTCCATCCGGTAATCTTCCTTCTCCACAACTCCCACTATCCGGGGATTCAGCGGAGTTCTTTCAGGAAAAGGCCCGACAATATCCATCAGGGTTCGGCGGATTTCATCCTGCCTCCTTAGCCACTGTGCCTCTGTCCTCAGCGCAGCCACCCTGGAAGCTCTTTCCTCAAGCTGCTGGAAAGCCTGATCGGCCAGGTGATGATACAGCATATTGGGCGCATCTGTCCACTGCATCCAGCGAGGCATGACCGAGAGATCCTCCTCTTGCGCCAAAGCCCTGACTCCGGAAAGCAGAAGGATGATAATTGGTATAACTGAAACCACAAGTAAACTGAATATTCTGATCAAGGTTAATCCTCCTCATTTAGTGGTATGATCACCAAGTAATAACAGCTTTGTAGGGGCGGGTTTTATCACGTTGATAACCGCAATTTGGTGCAGTAAGCTATAATAACCAGAATAACTTGCGCCAACCTGATAACTCCTAACCCGCCCTTCTTAAAAACGCAGCTTATTTACCGATCAGACTATTTAGTGGTTTAATCGGTAAGTTCGTATCGCCAAAATACCCGTAGGGGCACGCTGCGCGTGCCCGGGCACAAGCATTGTGCCCCTACGAATAACAATACAGATTTGTCGATTAAACCATTTAGTAAGATAATTTAACTCTCGACCACGTCCACAGGAGTTTTTCACCAGGGCTGACAGCCGCGAATCCCTCCATAGACTTCTTTATCTCATCTTCCGACAGGGCAACGTCCGAGACCCTGACTTCGTCGATAATGCCGTTGAAATGCCGATTTTCGGTATATTCATCGTCCGGCCCATATCCACCGATCCAGAAATCCAGATCCGACTGATGCAGTCCACCGGGGCTATCCAGTTCCGCACTGAAATTGCCGTTGACGTATACACGGATGGTCTGGCCGTCAAACGTCCCGGCGAGGTGTGTCCACTCATTCGCTGGCACCTCTTCACCAATGGGGCGCTGATGATCGGTGCCTGTATGAGACACATAGAATCTGGCGGTTCCCTCAACGCCGATTAATCCGATCTGATACTGCCTGCGATTGGAGGTGTCGCCCCACTTCTGGGCAACCGCGTTAATATCATCGTGAAGCTCAAGCGGAAAGATCCACGCCTCGACCGTAACCTGATCAGGTGCATTCAAGCTGTCCGACGACGGTATAACCACACGAGTTGTTTCGCCGTCAAACTTCAAAGCCGAGCCGAATCTGCCGTTTGTCCATTCCGCACCCTCGATGACACCGTCATTACCGTTGCCAGAGGAATCCTCTACAGTATTTCCTACTCCCTCGTCGAAGAGCCAGAGTCCAACCACATCCGCCCAGGCAAAGCTCGAAAGTAGAAATGCAGCGACCACAATAGCGAGTACAGCTTTCAATATAATCTCCTCCTTATATCTTTAATGACCTGAATCCCATCACCGGCGAAACTCGCCGAAACCCAACAAACTTTGATACTGTTGGCGAATTCGTCTAATGGGACTGGAAAGTCCCGACTATCGGTAAGAATAAAGTTTCCACTGACCGGTAGTCGGGGTTTTCCAACCCCGACCGAATAGCAACTCCGAATTCGCTAACAGTATCAAAGTTTGCTGTCTACATCGAAGCCTCAAACATCGGCATTCTAGCACAGTTTTGCTACCCATTCAACAGAAAACTCCAGCTTCCCGCAAGTTTCTGAGTGCAGATTAAGAAAACCTGAGTTCCCTGGAGCGACTGAATCCCAAAAATCTTGTAGAACACTCACCAGTCTTTCCGCCCTACGTGCAGGTTCCGATTTTCCATAGGGAGCGGGACGCGCTTTCCGCCCTGTCTGTGTGAATCGACGATGGCGAGAATCATCTCCTGGCTACGGCGGGCAAGATGAATTCCGCCCTGCGTTTCCCCATCAGTTTCTATTGCTTCCACCAGGTCCTGTATGCACCTGACTGTCCCGCTTTCTATGAGCACATCAGGGAACGGGACTTCGCCCTGTATATTCCATTGTCCTTGAGCCTTCCACAGCTTGCCGCCCATACCGTTATTCAGCGTGCGCATTCTTCCTTTCGTTCCCAATATTTCAAATTCGTATGCGCCGCCGGCTACTATATACCCGTTTACTCCATTCTTGAATCTCACGTGTCCACTGATGATCCCGGGATCCAGATACAGTTTGTCATCCTGCCAATCTTCGGCTTTTGCTGCGACCGTTCCCTGCACGGATTCTATCTCAGGATCGCCTGCCAGATACATGAGCATATCCGCAGTATGGGTATGAGTCCACTGCGCTGAACCTGACCCACATTCTGCGATCACGCACTGGATGCTGCCCAACCCACCGCCTTCCATCAATTCCCGCATCTTGTGATAAAGAGCAACGTACCGTCGCTGTGTGCCATAGTTGAATTTGACCCCGTACTTCTCGCAAGCTTCCACCATTACATCAGCTTCCTTGATGGAGCAGCAAAGCGGTTTTTCGCAGTAAATGCCTCTCACTTCGTGCTGTGCGGCGAAAACCGTCATTTCCGCATGAGTACCGGGGCGCGTAGCTATGCTGACGATGTCTGGCTGCTCCTTCTCGATCATCTCCCTATAGTCAGTATAACCGCGTGGTACGTCATAGCGCTTCTGGATAGCATCCACCTTTTCCTGCACTACGTCGGATACTGCAACGAGTTCCGTATTTTCCACAGCCACGTATCCGGCTGCGTGAGAATACGGAAGCCATAGATGGCTGTGAGGGCGGTCTTTCACCTCGTCGTCGATAGTCGCGCCCATTCGTCCACATCCGATAAGACAAACTCTGTAAGTCTTTCCCATGTTAAGCCTCCCGCTGATATGCCATCATCTATGATTATCTCCTCATACTTGCCATTCCTGTAATCCAGCATCTAATCTATCATAAGTTGCAGCAGTTCTGCCCTTGAGTCATCAATGCCAGGAACTCCATGCCACCAAGCTTTGACTCTCTCTGGACGAAGCCTGTCTCTCTGGCTATCTGCTCTATAAGTTCTGGTGAATAGAAGTTGACAATCTCGTCTATTTCAGGTATTATTCTCTCCATCGGGATACTCTTTTCTTCTGTTTGTGATACTCCTATGAGTATCCCGTATTTCTTCATTTATGGCAACCCTTTTCTCCTTAGCTTAAAGCCTATGGGGTTTGGGGAGAGTCGAGGGCGTAATATATATCATAATCAAAAGTGTTACCACAATCTCGAAATATGCTTAAAAGGAGCAGGAGATCAAGCTTTTAGATGAACATTGAATGATTATTCGGCTAATGAAAACTCACGCTGAAAGGGTAACTGAAAATCACGGAATTCATGCACACAAATAACGAGGAAAGAGATGGCACAAAAAAGTGAATTGCTCTCAAAGGAAAGAGTTCGCCTGGCAGTAAAGCATATCGGACCAGATCGACCACCGATTCAGGTATACTTAACCCCTGAGATCAGCAGAAAATTGAGCGAGCATTTTCAGGGACGTAACGTGCAGGAGGTTTTGGGCGTGGATTTCCGCGGAGTAGGCCCCCGGGGATTGAAACCTGCTAAAAAGCCGAAGCCCGGATCAAAAGTGGCCTCTTACGACATCTGGGGAACTGGCTATCAGAATGTGCCATATAAAACCGGCGCATACGCTGAAGCAATGGAACTGCCCTTCGCCAGTATGAGGACGATGGATGAAGTTGTGGCGCATCCCTGGCCTTCTCCAGACGATTTCGATTATTCCGTCATCCCGGCTCAGTGCGCGGCAGTGGCGGATTATGCTGTATGCGCAGGCGGAGCAGGGATACCTGACATCGTCAACGGAATCAGCCGTGGTCGCGGCATGGAACAGGTTTTGGTGGATATTGAAACGGACGACGAAGTGGGTATCGCCATCATAGATCGGCGTGTTGATTTCTACTACGAATACTGCCGGCGCATGTTGGAGGCAGGTGATGGGAGTATTGATATTCTCTGTCTTGGAGAAGACTGCGGCACTCAGCGTGGATCACTCTTTTCGCAGGAAACGTTTGACAGATTTTTCCGCCCGCGGCTTAAGAAATTCATTGATCTAGCCCACGAATTCGGTGCTTATGCCATGCTGCATTCCTGCGGCTCTAACCGCTCTCTGATGCCAACTTTCATCGAAATGGGTCTGGATATTGAGGACGCTATGCAGCCGGAACCAACTGGCATGGATCCAGAGGAATTAAAAGAGAATTTCGGATCAAAGCTTACGTTCTGCGGGCTGATCAGCACACAGCAGACTTTGCCTTATGGCTCTGTAGAGGATTGCCGTGCAGAAGCGCATCATCGTATAAAAGTCGCAGGGCGCAACGGTGGATACTTCTTCGCTCCCGCTCACTGCATCCAGCCTGACACTCCGCTGGAGAACGTTCTGGCTATCTACGAAGTTGTCAATGGCGTTGAACGACTGGACGGGAAAACAGATACTCAAGAGGATCAGCCCTCCAGAGACAAAGATAAGCGCAATTGGGAGAAATCAATAGCACACTAAGTGGCTTAATCGGCAAATAGGTGTTGCTTCCAGCGCAGGGGCGAATCTCGTATTCACCGGCTCAGAAAGGCGATCACGAGGATCGCCCCTACGATGTCAAGCTTTTTCTGATCCTGTCTATCTCAAAACCCCGTCATTACTCAATTCTATCTGGCTACGCTCTCAGTCTGTCAAAAATACCAAGAGCCGTGTCAATACGACTAATGCCTAATGATTCTTCTGGTATGATATGGTGTGACAAAATGCATCTAAATATCAGAAGAGCCATTATGCAACATTGCAGAAGCCTTCATTTCAGTGTATAATATATCTATTAGCAATCAGACTATAGTTTTATCAATTTAGCGAGGTAGTGAAATATGTCTGACATCGGTATATCTCAACAGTACCCAAATCATTCTTCAGCGTCGGTGGATTCTTACAACGGTCTGAAATCAGCACTGGGCAAACTGAAGGTGAGATCCCAGTTGCACAGGTATGCAGGCGGGCTGGCGTCGTGGCTGGCATCAGTATCATTGCTGATGATGGGATGGCTCTTACTTGGTGGCGTGCTTCGGCTGCCGATGCCGCTGCGCGTGCCCTTGATCCTGATCTGGACTGGCTGCGCGATCTGGGCGGGATATGTGTTTATTTTCAAGACTCTGATCAAGCATACATCCATTGAGCGGATGGCATTCAGGATCGAGCAGCGCTATCCTGAATTGCAGGACCGACTTATCAGTTCCCTGCAATTGTGGCCGGAATTGCAGGAGAACAGATATGGATATTCAAAGGACTTTATAATCAGGGTCGTTGAGGAGGCCAGCGAATCTCTGGGCAAGATCGATGGGTCGGAGGTACTCGCAGATGACCGGAAAAAATCCAGGCACGCCGGTATTGCTATGGCAGTCACTCTCGTGTCCCTCATTGCTCTGATTGCGCTTTTCCCCGCAACCTTCGCCAATTCTGTCAATACATTTGTCCATCCCTTTGAGGGTGGGAAGCAGTCGATTCCTATAGAGATTATCCGTGTATCTCCCGGCAATTATACTCTAAAGCCCGGAGATAGCGTTGACATCAGCACCGAGGCTACAGGCCCTGCTCCGCCTGCCGCCATTCTGCATCACAAAACGGAAGAGGGAGATTGGCTCACCATATCCTTACCCGGGGAAAAATCTGGCGAGGACAACGAGGATAACAGTGAAAAAGCCGTATTCGCGACCACACTACAGAATGTAAAGGAATCACTGGAATATTATGTCTCCGTGGCAGATGTCCGATCTCAGCAGTATTCCATAACTGTAATTCACAGACCTATAATCAACAGCCTGCAACTGGAACTGCAATATCCCAGATATACAGGACTGCCATCGCAATCGCTGGATGCGAACACAGGTGATGTGGCTGCTCCGTTGGGAACGAAGGTGGTCATAACGGCCGCGAGCAGCAAAGACCTCGCGTCGGCATTCGTGGTGTTTGACGATGAAACAAGGACGCGATTGGAAGTTAAGGAGCCACGGGAATTGTCTGGCAGCTTCCTCGTTCAGCAAAGCGGAAAATACCATATCTCGCTCACAGATACAGACGGGCAGTCAAATTTTAATCCTGTGAAATACTCCATAAACGCGCTGGCTGATCAGCCCCCGCGCGTTAATATAGTGCAGCCGGGTCAGGATGCAGAGATGGGAGAAGATATGACCATTGTTCTGCAAATCGACGTTCAGGATGATTATGGAGTTGCGTCTGTGAATCTCCATTATCAGATCGAAGGGCAGAATGAGAAACATACGATCCCGCTTGGCTCTTATGATAACCCTCAGGGAATTATCCTTCTGGAGCACGTATGGGACCTATCGCCTTTGCCGCTTTTCCCGGAAGACGTGGTTTCTTACTATGCGGAAGCGGCGGATGCTGACAACATCTCCGGCCCGAATATTGGCAGGTCGCCTGTATATACCGTTCGTTTCCCTTCAGTTTATGAACTCTACGGTGAGATAGAAACTGAGCAGGAAGCACAGCAATTGGAGATGGACAACATTCGCTCCCAGCAGGAAGAAGTAAAGGACATGGTAGATGATCTGGTCTCAGAACTGAAGAAAGAAAAGGAGTTGGATTGGGCTGGCAAAAAGGAATTAGAGAGAGCTAAGGAACTGCAACAAGAGATTCAGAAACAGATGGAAGAATTGGCTCAACAGATTAGCGAAACTGTCGAAAAGGTAGAGGAAAATCCGCTCATCGGCATGGAAGCCTTACAAAAACTCCAGGAACTCAGAAGTCTTATAGATGAACTCGCGACTGACGAGATGAGACAGATAATGCGCAAGCTGTCGGAAGCGCTGAAAGATGTCAATCCTTCACAGCAGCAAAGAGACCTTATGGCAGCCAGCTTCAAACAGGAAGAATTCATCGAGAGATTGGATCGTATGATTGATCTATTCAAGAAGATGCAGCTCGAGCAAAAATTGGAAGCAGCCGCAAATCAGGCAGAGGAACTGGTCAAACGACAGACGGAAACGTTGGAGCAGACTGAACAATTGGCAGAGAAGATGGATGGCATGTCAGAGAATATGAATGCCGGTGAGCAGTGCGAGGCAGAATCTAAAACTCTGGCGGATCGAGAGAATCGCATCAAAGAACAGACTGAGCAGTTGCTGGACGATCTGGAAGAATTGGCGAAGGAAATGCAGGAGCAGGTTCCTCGGATCGCCGACTTTCTCGAACAATCGGCAAAGCAAGCAAAGCAGGGGCAGTTACCTCAGCAACTCCAGAAGGCAGCTTCAGAATTAGGCAATGTTTGTCCCGGGGGTTCGCTTTCATGCCAGCGAAATGCCCTATCGCAGATGTCCCAACTCCAAAATGATCTCCAGGAGGCCCAGGAAGCGATGGAAGGGGAGGATTTAAGCGAAATTATGGCAGCTATGAGCAATATCATCCGCCGCAGCCTCTACCTATCACACCAGCATGAGGCGGTGATGCAGTCTGCCATGACTTTTCATGGTGAGCCTGAGAACATGCTGCCGAAAGAGAAAGAGATCATGGATTCTCTTGCTGCTGATGAACTCGATCTGGCGGAGGGCGCCAAAAAAGTGTCAGGTCAGTTGAGGGAACTCAGCCATCAGAGTACCTCAGTGCCTCCAGAGCTTGTCTGGAGTCTGGAGCGAGTTGCTGATGGCTTGAACCGTTCAGCAGCAGCCATAGAAGATAAATTGCCGGCGTTGGTAGGCCCCATCCAGAAGAATACCCTCGCGTCGCTGAATAGCGCCATAGAGGACATGCTGGACAGCATGGAGCAGATGAGCGCTCAGTCGATGTCGTCCATGGGAATGGAAAGCTACATGGAGCAGTTGCGGCAATTAGCCGAACAACAGTCAAGATTAAATGAATCAACGCAAGCAGCCGAAGGTCTAAGGCGAAGGCAGGGAATGACGCCATCCGTCGAAGAGATGCTGGAGAAGCTGTCGATTGAGCAATCTCTCATAAGGGAAGCTGCGGAACGGCTCGGCGATAAACTCGACAAGCTGCGGGAGGTACTGGGGAATATGGAGAAAGTCGCAGGGGATATGCAAGAGGTGGAAAATGAATTGCGCAGAGGAAGTCTGGGCACAAACACTCTTGAGAAGCAGCGGCGTATTTTGACAAGACTGCTGGAATACGAAAAATCCCTGAAAAAACAAGACCTCAGTAAGAAACGTGAGGCAAAAACAGGTCGCGATTACACAGTTGAGAAGCCGGCTTCTTTACTTCCAGACGATGCCACTATGATACGAAAGCAATTAGATACTATGAGTTCCCCTGCGGCTCAAAAGCAATGGCCTGCGCAGTATAGAAGGCTAATAAGAATGTATTATAGGGCACTATCAAACACCGTTTTACCAAGATAGGTCTATCAGTCCATTAGTCTATATACTTACCCCCGAAAACTAGACCACAGGTTAAGGTGGATTTGAGGTATAATATCTCGCACCCAAACCTCGTGGAGGAAACATATGTCAGTAAAACGCAGACGCCATAGTCCAGAATTCAA
>SDBT01006909.1_pt1 | contig 18765 bp, 16 predicted proteins | sample 2277101 | NCBI WGS metagenome assembly SDBT01 (sample SAMN10404973, study PRJNA504765) | marine sediment metagenome | isolation source: marine sediment core GS10_PC15, 103 cmbsf | place: Arctic Ocean: Southern Knipovich Ridge | collected 2010
GTTGCCCCGGGAAGCTCCGCTCGAAGAGGAAGAAGCTCCCCCTGTCTGGGCGGAAGATACACGGTCGGAAAGGGGGCACGGTTTCCTTCCCGATGTTAGTGAGACTAAGGATGAATCCCTCCCGCTCACCCTCTTCGTAGTAGATCTCAGGGACGATTCTGAACCTTGGTCTCGACTCAATTCGACGCCACAAGCGGTCCGCAACCACCCCGCAGATGGCCCCGAGCACAAAACCAATGACGGGTTGCATGTGAGGAGGCTCCACGATGGGGAGACGAGTCTGGCATTTGCGCGGGCCTCTGCGCTTGCACAGCGTCGCTTCCGGGAGAGCCGGATGTGCGGCCGCCCCGGCCTCGCTCGACTGGCGCCCGGCCCAAGCAGGTCGGTCGCTGCCGTGTCTCGGTGGCAGCCTTGCCTACAGACCTTCCATCATCTTGATGAACTTCGTCCACGAGAGCTTGATGCCGTTTGGACGGGTTGTCTTGCCCTTGCACCACGTGAGGCCGGACATCGCAACGAACAGATCCCCAATGAACGTGCCGTCCGGCTTCCGGATCTCAAGCTCCATGCCGTTGCTCTTGACCTCCATCGGCACGGCGAAGCTCTTTATGCTGACCTTCATACTGCACCTCCCGTCGCTGAAGTCCATCGGTCTCGTCAAGGACGCTGTTCGTAGCGGCCCCTCCAGGTTCCTCGGCCACGCTCCTATATGTCAGCCCGCCCGGCGCTGCTATCCGACAGCATGATGCCACCGCTGTCACATCTGACTCTTGGCCCTCTGAAGCCCAAGGTTCTCAGGCTGGTGGCACCACACATTGTAGGTCCCGGGATGGGGCACGACAACTGACGGACGCCGACAACAAAGGCGTCGCTGTTGATGGACGGGGCAGCGGAGGATAGAATCAGCCGGTCAAGCTCTAGCGCTCACCGGAGGCCAACTCATGACGCTTGCCGCGACGGCAGTGATCGCCGGCGGCGTGCTCTCGCTCGGGATGGCCGTGCTGCAGTCGCGCATGCCCGCCATGCTCGGCTGGGAGAAGGAGTTCGGGCGCTTGTCCGACGCGAACGCCCGAGCCCTGGTGAGCATCCACATGGCGCTCACGCTCGTGTTCGTGATCCTCGGGATGGTCTCGATCGCATGCGTGCAGGAGCTGAGCGAGGGCGTCGGCCTCGGCGGCTGGCTGGCCGGCTCATGCGGCGCGTTCTGGGCCGTGGGCGCGGTGTGGCACGCGACCGTGCTGCGCCCCGACCCCGGCGGCAAGGGAGCGGCCCTGCACTTCGTCCTGCTCGTCTGGTACGCCCTGCTGGCCCTCTGCTACCTGACCCCCCTTCTAGCTCGGGCCGCCAGACCATGACTCCGACCGCGGCCGGGGGATGCCAGTGAGCAAACGACTCAGACGCTACCGGTCCGACCTGCCGCATTCCTACGCGCTCGGTGCGTTCCCGACGCTGGAGCTGCTGACGCATCGGCCTGAACTGGTCACCGAAGTGGTGGTCGCCTCCACGTGGGAACGCAGCGAGGGGATCGTGCGCATACGCCGGATGTGCGAGCCTCTCGGCATCGAGGTGATCGTGAGCGACCGCACGCTGGCGCGCATCGCCGGGCGGACGCAGTGCTGGGCGGCGGGTGTGTTCAGGAAGTGGGAGGCGCCGCTCGAGCCTGACGCCGACCACGTCGTGCTGGTGAATCCCACCGACATGGGCAACCTGGGCGCCGTGGTCCGCACGATGCTGGCCTTCGAGGTGCGCGACATGGCACTTGTGCGGCCGGCCTGCGACGCCTTCGACCCGCGCGCGGTCCGGGCGTCGATGGGTGCAGTATTCCAGGCGCGCGTGGAGTACTTCGACACCTTCGCCGACTACGCGGCCCGGTTCCCGCACGCCGTCTACCCCTTCATGTCCACCGCCGGCACACCCCTGCCGGAGGCGCAGTTCACGCGCCCCTTCGCCCTCGTCTTCGGCAGCGAAGGCGAGGGCCTGCCCGAGGAGTTCCGCAAGATCGGCACCCCCGTAAGCATCCCCCAGTCAGCCGCCGTAGACAGCCTGAACGTATCCACAGCCGCCGGCATAGCCCTCTACGCCGCGACCGGGCGGCCCCGTTGACAGGTCACCGCGGACCCGCTGCCGTCCGCGCAGAACGGTCCGGTGGCGCCGGCGTCATCCCCGGGAGCCATTGCGGGCTGAGGCGGGCAACTGGCAAGTGAGGTATTTGGCCTCATTCATCCAGGAAGAAGGAGTCGTCAGCGTCCGGTTGTGGAACGAACTTGCCGTAGACAACTCGTACGTGGTCGAGACGTTCCTCGATCTTCGTCTTCAACTCGTTGATCGTAGCGCACGTCTCAGCATCCAGGTACCGGCGGTGCTTATCGAGTACATTCAGGGCACGGTAGAAGCGTCCCTCATCTGGCTCCGCCTGGCCCTCAACATCCCCCAGAACGCGCACCGCGGCATCGATCACTGAGCGCGGAACGGGCCGTGGTGAGGCCGGTATGGTGTCGCTCGTACCATCTTCTGACACCACAACAGCCATCGCCCCAGGCCTGCCCTGCACGTAGGTGTTGGCGCCATTGAACCGTGCCCCGCGCGCTGGGTCTCCTTCTCCGGTTGCCACGCCGTCAAGTATCGCACCAATGGCGTGGCATGTGCCGTCTGGCGATACAATGACGGCCCCGTCGATACTGGTGGCAGCATGGACCAGTTCGGGCGAGAGCCTGGTCGGGACTACCTGCATACACTGGCTGGATAGTCGTCTGGCCTCAGTTTCGGCCTCTGGGCTCACGACGACGATCGCCCCTCGCTTCTGTGCACGCGCCTCTGTCACCAGATACCAAATGGCATCCACATCCCCCTCGTCTCCGAACAGGCGTGCGAAGTCAGCACGGAAATGGCGCTCGTCTGCCGTCAACCAGTCGAGCCGCGGAATACCGTTGACCACCTGCATCAGCACGTGGGGTCCGTGACGAAGCTCCCAGATGAGGCGACCGGAGAAGACCACCTCGAAGAAGTCCTCGCGCGACCAAACCGGCTCGCGTTCCCTTGCGGCCACACCATACACCGACGTACCGTCGCTCACCAGGGCGTCGGCGCTGCGGGCAATCTCAAGGAGTTTGCGGGATGCACGGTGGTCCGCCAGTTGCGCCGGAGTGGCGAAACGTAGCTTGTACCGCAGCGAGGGGTGACTGGGCCTCGCAATGTAGATGGTGGCCCGTGTCTCCAGACCTTCGTATGGGAGCGAAGAGATCGCACAGCACGAATCATACAGGCCGTGCCATCCCCCAATGTGGTCCACGTCAAACCCAGTCGCCAGCGCCGCGACAGACATGGCAAGGCTAGCGCCTGCGTCCCTGAGGAGCGTCCGGCCACCCACGCCCATGAAAGTCGACGAGAACCCAACCGTCGGCTTGCCGAGCTCCTCCGTACACCAGCGCATGTACTCGAAGATCGCAGCACTGATCAGCGAGGGAGCGACGTAGAAGCCGCCATGGTCGGAACAGGCCAAGGCATAGTGCGCCTCAAAAGCCGGGCGCCGGACCTGCAAGACGAATCGAGTCGTGAGGCCGTCCGGGAGACGAACTGGCGGCGACGAGAACGAACGGTTGCCCTCCCCGTCGCCCCATCGCTCCAGTCGGCCGCACAGGTCCCCTAGGTAGTCAAGTGCCGCCCCCTCGGCCAACGAGGGAACGGATTCGGGCGCCCCTATGCTCTGCAGTATGTCAGGTGGCCCAGCGACAACGGCTCTTGAGCTTGAGTCTGATGTCGGGACACCCAGAGCGTACACCCTGGGGTACAGGTAGGGATCGATGTGCCCAAGGATCTCCTCGGCCAGCATCCGCGCCACGACGGCGAAGGGGAACAGGCCTCGATCCGCACGTGATTGGCCCATGGTCTGGCCTCCGCATGGTCCTGGTCGAGAGCCGGGAGATCACGCCAGCAACATGAGGCCCCGAGGCATAGGGAACCAAGTCGCGCGGCACCACGGCTGCGCACGAGACGTAAGTGGCTCCCCGACGAGGACTCGAACCTCGAACCTAGCGGTTAACAGCCGCTCGCTCTACCAATTGAGCTATCGGGGAACCGATTTGGCGCCGATCCATGCGGCCAGAGGCCGCGACCCCGCAACGGGGGTATAATGCATGTGCGAGAGACGCCTATCATACGGGCTGAGCGACCCGTTTTCAACTGAACGGACTACAGGACGGGAGGGTCAGCATGGGCGAGTGCCGCATCTTGTCGCGTAGCGGGGCGGCGTTTCGGGACCGGGCAGAGGCGGGACGGGCGGTTGCGGAGGCGCTGGCGGGCATGGGCCTGGAGGGGGCGCTGGTGCTGGGGGTGCCGCGCGGGGGGATGGTGACGGCACGCGAGGTGGCGCTGGCGCTGGGCGGCGAGCTGGACGTGGCGCTGGCACGTAAGCTGCGCGCGCCCAATAACCCGGAACTCGCCATCGGCGCCGTCGCTGAGGGCGGCGAGATGTATCTGGACGAGCGGCTGGCCCACAACGTCGGCGCGGACGAGGCTTACGTGGAACGCGAGCGCGCCTACCAGGTACAGGTCATCGCCGAGCGCGCCGAGCGGTACCGGCAGATCCGGCCGCGGGTGCCGCTTGCCGGCCGGCGCGTGGTCGTGACCGATGACGGCGTGGCCACGGGCGCCACTATGCTGGCCGCCCTGCGGGCGGCTAGGCAGGAGGGCCCGGAGAGGCTGGTCGCAGCGCTGCCGGTGGGCCCCGACCACACGGTGCAAGAGTTGGCGAAGGGCGCCGACCTGATGGTCTGCCTGCGCGTGCCGCCCCACTTCGCGGCGGTGGGCCAGTTCTACCAGGTGTTCGACCAGACAGCGGACGCGGAGTTGGAGGCCATCCTCAGGGAGGAGGCTGACCGCGCAGGAGGCGGAACGTGAGATCCGAAGCGCTGGCAGAGGCACTGAAGCTGGCCGAGGGCGTCGGCCACGTGTTCGTCGCCACGGCGGACAGGAAGGGTCGGCCGCACGTCTCGGTGGCCGGCCGGATGGAGGCCGCATCGGGTCCGCGCGTCAGCGTATCCGCGTGGTTCTGCCCCGGCACCGTCGAGAACGCGGCCGCCAACCGCGGCGTGGCCCTGATCGTCTGGGACCCGCAGCGTGACGCCGGCTACCAACTGCTTGGCCGGTTAGAGAAGGTCGAGGAGATCGGCATGCTGGACGGCTACTGGCCGGAAGCCGATGAGGCAGACCCCATCCCCCAGGTGGAGCGGCGCCTGCTGGTGCGCGTGGACCGGATACTGAGCTTCACCGCCGCCCCGCACACGGACCAGCCGGTGTAGGTCAGGCGCCCCTGCCCTCGCGCCAGCGCAGGATGGCTTCGGCGACGGCCAGGTCCTCAAGGGTTGTGATCTTCAGATTGTCGCGGGTGTCGGGCACCAGTTGCACGCGATGGCCGAGCCGCTCGAGGAGCTGCGAGTCATCGGTGCCCAGGAAGCCGTCGTCGCGCGCGGCGCGGTGAGCGCGGAGGATCAGGTCGCGGTGAAAGCCCTGGGGGGTGTGCGCGAACCAGAGGCCCCGCCGGTCGGGCGTATCCGCAACCTGGCCGCCCTCCCCCGCCACCTTTACGGTGTCCGTGGCCGGCACGGCGGCAATGGCACCGCCGTGTTCGCAGGCGGCCTGCGCGACACGGACGATCACATCCGGATCGACAAGGGGCCGCACGGCGTCGTGGATGAGGACCAGGTTCGGCTCCTCGGCGGTCAGCTCCAGCCCGGCCAGCACGCTTTCCTGCCGCGTCGCCCCGCCGCAGGCGACGGCCCGGACGCCATGGCGCTCCCGTAATCCGGCCGTCAGGTCCGCGTCGGCGCATTCGTCTGCGTGCAGGACGACGACAATGTCGCCGCAGCCGACGGCGGACCGCAGTCTGTCGAGGGCATGGTCGAGGATCGACCGGCCGCATATGGCGAGGAAGGGCTTCTTGCTGCCGCCGCCTGCGCCGGCCGCCATGCGGGAGCCCGTGCCGGCAGCAGCCATGACGACAGAGAAGGCCGCCGGCTCGGCAACACTGTCGCTGCTGTCGGTGGGGGCCATGGGCGCGGGGGGCCTATGAGGGGGGCGGCTCGCCGGCGACGCGGCCGAAGATCATGCGCCCGGTCGGGCGCGTCAGGACGTTGCGCACCAACACGTCCACCTCCTCGCCGATCAGTTGGTCGGCCTGCTCAACGATGACGATCGTGCCGTCCGGCAGGTAGCCGACGCCCTGACCGGGCTGCTCGCCGGCCTTGATCAGCTTGACCGAGAGCATGTCGTCGGGCACTGCGACGGACTTGACGGCGTTGGCCAACTCGTTGAGGTTGATGACGCTGATCCCCTCGAACGATGCGAGCCTGTTCAGGTTGAAGTCATTGGTCATCAGCCTGCCGCTGAGCATCTTGGTGATGCGCACGACCTGCTCGTCGACGGGGCGGTCATGGTCGATGTCGTGCTCCTGGACGCGCACGTCCAGCCCTGGCATCTGCTGAAGCTCGTTGAGGATCTCCAGGCCCAGGCGCCCGCGCTCGCGCTTGAGCCGGGCGGCGGAGTCGGAGATCAGGTGCAGCTCGTGCAGAACGATCTGCGGGATGATGATGGGGGCGTCGATGACGCCCGTGCTCAGGATGTCCTTCAAGCGCCCGTCAATGATGACGTTCGTGTCCACGATGATGGGGCGGACGCCTTTCTCCTCGCGGCGGAACTCCACGTAGGGCACGATCAGGTTGAACTTGTCCCGGCTCTGGTAGATGAAGGCGATCCCCAGGAAGCTGAACACGACGATGAGGGCGCCGGTCAGTTCCTCGCGGATGGCCGCCATCGTCTCGGTCTCGATCGCCAGCCCAAGGACAGAGACAGTCAGCGTGGCGAATAGCATCCCCAGCATGGCGCCGAAGACGATGGACGAGATCAGGGCGATCGGGCCGCGGCTGAGGAATCCCTCGGCGACGATGACGCCGACGCTGACGATGATGCCGACCAGGAGCGCGACGAAGGGCTCGCCGATGTCCAGCCCGATGCCGTAGGCCGTGCCGGCGGAGGCAAGGACGAACAACGCGCGAAACACCCAGAGTACCATTTACGCCCCTCCTCTGCCCGTGGCGAACTCCTGCCCTGGTCCCCGTGGGACCCCGCCGCCTGCCTGCCATCGCAACGACGGCCCTATTATAGCGCATGCTACAAGTGAGTCAAAACCGGTCGGACGGGCCGGCTGCCCGACATCGCATTCGACCGCGACCAGGACTGTGACCGCAACTGCGGGCGCAATGGGCCCGTCTACAACTTCTGGTAAGGCTCGAACATCTGCAGGTACTGGTCCTGGGCGTAACGGTCCGTCATGCCCGCCACGTAGTCGCAGACGACCCGATGCGCGCCGGCCTCGCCCTCGGCCTGCCGGAACTGCGGAGGAAGCTGGCGAGGGTCGCTCACGAACGCCTCGAACATCGCCGTGACGAATCGTTTCGCGCTGTTAGTGACGCGCACCACGCGGTAGTCGCGATAGAGCGCCCCGTGCAGGAAGTCCTCCAGGGCCTCCTTGCGCCCGGCAAGGGAAGCGCTGAAGACCACCACGTTCTCGCTCAGGCGGCAGGCATCGCTCGGGCCGGCGATGCCCCGCTCGGCGATGCGAGCGCGCGCGGTGTCGATGACGTCGGTGACAAACAGGTTGATGAGGTAGCGGACTGCCTGCCTGGTGAGCATGTCGCCGTCGAGGCCGCCGCAGGTCGAGGCGGCGGCATCGGTGGCCTCGCACCAGAGGTCAACGCCGGCCAGCTTCGCGGGCGTCAGTCAGCCGGCCTCCAGCCCGTCTTGCAGGTCGTGGCCGTCGTAGGCAATCGAGTCGGCCACCTCCACCACCTGCCCCTCCAGGAGCGGCGCCCCCTCGGGGAAGCCCCCCGCGCGCGGCTGGTCCCAACGCGTCTGGTGCTTGGCGATCGACTCGCGCACTTCGTGCGTCAGGTTCAGCCCAGGGAAGCCCGGGTACTGCCGCTCCAGCACGTCCACCACGCGCAGCCCGTGCTCGTTGTGCTCGAAGCCGCCGTGGTCGGCCATCAACTCGCGCAGGGCGTCCTCCCCGCTGTGGCCGAACGGCGTGTGCCCCACGTCATGGGCCAGTGCGACGGCCTCGGTCAGGTCCTCGTTCAGGCCCAGGGCGCGGGCGATGGTGCGGGCGATCTGGGTCACCTCCACCGTGTGCGTCAGCCGCGTGCGGTAGTGGTCGCCCTCGTGGTTCAGGAAGACCTGCGTCTTGTATTCCAGGCGACGGAACGCCTTGGAGTGGATGACGCGATCGCGGTCGCGCTGGTAGCAGGTGCGGTATGGGGCCTCTGGTTCGTCGTAGCGGCGTCCCTCGGACTCGGCGCTCTTCATGGCATACGGCGCCAGGATCTCGCCTTCGCGTCTCTCCAGGTCTTCTCGCTGCACGGGCGCTCCCGGTCAGTCGGCCAGTGCCGGCCGCAGCAGGTCGTAGAGGGCGTCCAGTGACTGCGGGATGACCCTCGTGTCAGTGACGACGGGCATGAAGTTAGCGTCGCCGTGCCAGCGGGGCACGATGTGCCAGTGCAGGTGGCCGGGCACTCCCGCCCCGGCGGCGGCGCCCAGGTTCAGGCCCACGTTGAACCCCTGCGGCCCCAGCACCTCGCCCAGCGCCTCCCGGCACCGGCGCACCGTCTGTATGTGCTCCAGCAGTTCGTCATCATTCAGGTCGGTCAGGTCTGCCTTGTGCTCCAGGGGGGCGACCATCATGTGGCCGTTGTTGTAAGGCCAGGCGTTCAGCAAGCAGAAGCACGTCTCGCCGCGCGCCACCACCCACCGGCCGCGGTCGTCGTCCGTCGCAGCGGCCGCGCACAGGAAGCAGTCCTCGCCCTTGTCCGGCCGGCTAATGTAGTCCAGCCGCCAGGGCGCCCACAATTGGTCCATGTCGACTCCTGCTCGGATGCTCTCGGGTCGGCAGCGCCACCCGCCCGCCCCCAGCCAGTAGTCGAAGCCGCCGGGGAGGCGCGTAAGCCGAGTCCTGTAAAGCCGCCGTGAGGCGGCCCGCGGCCATTCGTCTGGGAGCGTCGTCGCCGACGCCCTCAAGCGGCCAACCCGGGAGTTATAGCGAGGCGGGCCACCTCATCCTCCCCTATTTGGCCTTGCTTCGGGCGGGGTTTACCGTGCCCCCGACGTCACCGCCGGGGCGGTGGGCTCTTACATTAAGCCCGATTACTCACGGGCCCCACCTTTTCAACCTTACCCACCTAAGCGGCGGGCGGTGTGTTTTCTGTGGCACTTTCCCTAGGATTGCTCCCGGTGGACGTTATCCACCGCCCTGCCCTGCGAAGCTCGGACTTTCCTCCCTGACTCACAAGGAACCAGAGCGACCGCCTGCGACTCCCCAGACAGCTTCTGCCGTCATTATAGGGCAAAGGCAGCCCGCGTGCACGGAGGGGGCCCCTATTGTGGCGCAGACTCTCTAGTCTGCGGATCGGCCGCAGGCCGATGCAGGGAAGCCGTTGGACCGCTACGCCACGGCGCCCGAACAGTTGCCGCACTGCTAACTGCTCACTGCTAACTGCTCACTGCTGACCGCCGCCCGCCAGGACGGCCAGCGCCTTCTCGATCTCGGCGACGGCTTCCCGCTCGTAGGCCAGGCACTCGCGCAGGATCTCTGCCTCGGCGGCCCGGTCCTCGGCCGTCCAGCCGTCCCACCAGACCACGCAATCCTGCCCTTCCCACATGCGCTCGAAGATGGCCCGGTAACGGTCGGCGGCCGAGTGCAGGTGCTCGGCGGCCTCGCCGTCCATGTCATCCGCGACGCCCCGCAGGTAGTCGGCCGCCGCCTCGCGGCTCGTCATCAGTTGCGAGTAGTGGAAGCCGTTCCCCTGCTGGGCGCCGTCGTCCTGCCAGTCCTCCAGCACCGAGATCCACAGCTCGTAGGATGCGGACCCGCTGGCGACGTCACCGTCCTGGAAGCTCTCCGTGTGTGCCAGGATGACGGCCGAGCGGAGCGACTCCAGCACGGCCTGGTCACGGTCGACCGGCTCGCCTGTCGGGGAGGCCACGTTGGCCCACCAGACGTCGCCGATCACACCTTGCGGCCGGTCCATCTCCTTGTAGCCCGGCTCCGCGCCGTCGTAGGACTTGCAGATGAACGCGCCGACGTCTTCCCGGTAGCCGACGATCAGGCCCCACTCCCCGTCCATGTAGTAGATGGGGACGCCTCGGTCCACGCTTTCGACGACGGCAGCCATGAGGTCGTCGCGCCAGTCGGGGTTCTCCTCGGGGTTGACGTCGATGTGGCTCCACTCGATGCCGAAGACGCGCATGGCGTTGGCGTGGAAGTTCATCGGGCTGCCGTCGTCGCCGAAGATGAGGGGGCTCCCGTCCTGCGCGAAGGCGGCGATGCCGACGTGGCCCTGGGCAAGCGCCGGGTGCAGGTTCGGCGCCATGGTCAGCTTGAACGCCTGGGCGCACAGGCCCATCACCCGGGCGTAGTCCACGTCCCGCCCCGAGCAGCGCAGGATCTCCACCATGCAGGCCATGAACGAGTCCTGCCGCGTGAAGAACGACCCGCCCCAGTCCATCCCCTCCATGCCCGTGATGTAGACCTTGCCGTCCTCGCGGCGCAGCTCGTACATGCCCGGCGCTCCCTCCTCAGCCGCTCGGGCCGTCCCGATAGTGACCGCGAGAACGACCAGACCCAGCAATATCGACAGCCTGCCCCCTGGTGCCATGTCAGCCACCCGACCTGCCCTGCGCGGCCCTACTTGATGAACCGGATGCAGAAGGGGTACTCGAACATCTGGCCTTTGGACGCCGCGATGGACGCCTTGATGACCATGACGATCTCGAGAATGCCGAGTGCGATGAGCAGGGGAATACCGATCAGCACAAACACCAGGGCGCCTGCGATCAGGCCGCAGATCGTCATCGTAATCTGGAAGTTCAGGGACTCCTTGCCGTGCCGATCGACGAACGCCGACTGCTCTCGCTTCAGGAGCCAGAACACCAGGGGCCCGACGATGTGGCCGAAGCCGACACCGATGAGCCCCGCGAAGGCCGACAGGTGGCAGAGCATGCCCCACGTGTGGATCGACGCGTCCTCCGGCTCCACCACGGGCTCCACCTCCGGCTCAGACTGCACGTCTTCTTCGGCCATCGCTCCACCCTCCTGTCTCACGGCCCTGACCGGATGCCGGGCCGACCGGATCGTAAGGCAACGGCCGTCTGCGGTCAATGGCTTGTGCCGGATGCCGTCGCGCCGCCTGTTTGACACTCCCACGGGCCGCCGGTACACTCGATGGCTTGACCGCGCTACAGCCGGAACGGAGATAAGAGCATGACACTCAGACATGAACGCGTGACTAAGGGCATCGAGCGAATGCCCAACCGCGCCCTGCTCCACGCGTCGGGCGTGACCCGCGAGCAACTCGACAAGCCATTCTTAGGCGTCTGCTCCAGCTTCACGGACCTGGTGCCCGGCCACATCGGCATGCGCAGCCTGGAGCGCAAGATCGAATGGGGCGTCTGCGCCGGCGGCGGCGTGCCGTTCCTGTTCAGCGTGCCCGGCATCTGCGACGGCATCGCCATGGGCCACTCCGGCATGCACTACAGCCTGCCCTCCCGCGAACTGATCGCGGACATCATCGAGTCCATCACTGAGGCCCACCAGCTTGACGGGCTGGTGCTGCTGACCAATTGCGATAAGATCACGCCCGGCATGCTGATGGCCGTCTGCCGGCTGGACGTACCCGCAGTGGTGGTCACGGCAGGCCCCATGCTGTCCGGCCACCACCAGGGCAGGCAGCTCTCGCTGGTGCGCGACACGTTCGAGGCGGTCGGCCTGTGCAAGGTGGGCAAGATGACGGAGGCCGAGGCGGCCGAGGTGGAGATCGAAGCCTGCCCCGGCGAGGGCGCATGCCAGGGGCTCTATACGGCCAACACCATGGCCTGCCTGACCGAAGCGATGGGCATGAGCCTGCCGGGCACGGCGACGGGCCTGGCCGGCTCGGCCAAGAAGCAACGCATCGCGCAGCAGGCCGGCGAGCGCGTCGTGGAACTGGTTCGCCGCGGCATCACGGCGCGCGGCATCGTAACAAAGGCGTCCCTGGAGAATGCCGTGCGGATGGACATGGCGCTGGGCGGCTCCACTAACACTACGCTCCACATCCCCGCCATCGCCCACGCGGCCGAGGTGGACCTGACGCTCGACGACTTCGACCGCCTGAGCCGCACGACGCCGCAGCTCACCAAGCTGCGCCCCGCCGCCGGCGGCCACATGATGGAAGACCTGGAGTGGGCGGGCGGCATACCCGCCGTCATGAAGACGCTGGCCCCCCTGCTCCACTCGACGTGCGTGAACGTGGCGGGGCAGACGGTGGCGCAGGCTGCCGAATCGACGCCGCCCGGCGACACCAGCGTCATCCACTCCCTGGACGACCCGATCAGCCGGGAGGGCGGCATCGCGATCCTGAAGGGGTCGCTGGCGCCGGATGGGGCCGTCGTCAAGCAGGGGGCCGTCAGCCCCGAGATGAGGCAGTTCACGGGCACGGCGCGGATCTTCGAGAGCGAAGACGACGCGATGGACTACCTGCTGGCCGGCAAGGTGCAGCCCGCGGACGTCCTGATCATCCGCTACGAAGGGCCGCGCGGCGGCCCGGGCATGAGGGAGTCGCTGGCTCTGACGGCCGCCGTGGCGGGGTCGGGCCTTGGGGACAAGATCGCCATCGTGACGGACGGCCGCTTCAGCGGGGGCACGCGCAACCTGAGCATCGGCCACGTCTCGCCGGAGGCGGCCGAGGGCGGCCCTATCGCGCTGGTGCAGGACGGCGACCAAGTCCAGGTGGACCTGCCGGACCGCACGATCGACCTGCTGGTGGACGACGCCGAACTGGATGCGCGCCGCGCCGCGTGGCAGAAGCCTGCGCCCAAGTTCACCCGCGGCTGGCTGTCCCGCTATGAGCGACTGGTGACCAGCGCCGCCCGGGGCGCCGTGCTGGAGCCGCCCGAGGCCTGACGTCGGCCCCATGCGCGGACCTATGGCGCACTAGCGGAGGCAGCCCTCGCCATGGAGGAAACGGGCCTGGTTATCCGACCGTTCGTCGGGACGTGGTTCGTCCTGCTGGTGGCGGCGCTGCTGGTCTTCCTCTCCATCACCTCATACCGCCGCACCACGCGGTCCATCACCCCCCGACTGAAGCGCCGGCTGGTCGCGCTGCGGCTTGCGGCCATGGTCGCCATCCTGCTGTGCCTGCTGCGGCCCAGCGTGCAAACCACCAACATCGAGGTGATCAAGCGGCCGCTCGTCTTCCTGATCGACGAGAGCCGATCCATGAGCGAGATCAACGACACGGTCACGGGCGTCAGCCGCCGGCAGGCCGTCGACGTCCTGCTGCTGGAGAACAAGGACCGCATGGAGCAGTTGGCCGAACTATACGACGTGGTCCGGCAGCGGTTCGGACGCGGACTGCTGGGCCAGGGGAGCAGCTTCGACCCGACGGCAACGCGCTACAGCGCATACGGCTTGGCGCTGGAACAGGCCTTTGCCGAGACGGACGGCCAGGCGGACGCCGTGGTGGTGATAGGCGACGGCTCGCACAACTACGGGCCGCCCGATCCCGTCGACATAGCTGCCGCGCTGAACGAGCAGCAGGTGCCCGTCCACACCGTGGGCGTGGGCGAGGAGGGAGGGACGCCGGGCCTCAGCGACGTGAAGGTAGTGGACGTCGCGGCGCCGCGGTCGGCGTTCCTGTTCACCAGCTTCGCGGTGCGGCCGCAGGTGCTCTTCCGGGGCTGCCGGGGCGTGCCCGTGAAGGTCCGCATGGAGTTCCCCGGCCAGCCGCCCCAGGTGCGCACCGTCACTCCGGCCCACGATGAGGAGCTGGTGCCGCTGTCGTTCGAGGTCACGCCGGAGGAGATCGGCGACCATCGGGTGGCCGTGCACGCCGACACGGTGGTCGGCGAGGTGCTGGACACGAACAACGACTTTGCCACCTACGTGAAGGTGGTCAGCGGCGGGGTGCGGGTCGGTTTCTTTGACACGGTGCGGCCCGAGAGCAAGTTCGTGGCGCGCTCGCTGAAGGGCGCCGAGCACCTGAGCGTCCGCCGCGTGCTGACCCTCTCCGGCGGCCTGCTGCCGATCGCCCTGACGGAGACAGGCCGCTACGACGTCTTCATACTGGGCGACGTGGGGGCGGCCTCACTGCGGCGGAGCCGAGTGCTGGAACTCAAGCGGGCCGTGCAGGACGAAGGCCGGGGCCTGATAGTGCTGATGGCGGAGCGCAGCGCGGGGGCCGGCGGCTGGCGGGGCACGCCGCTGGAGGAGATCCTGCCGGTCGAGCTGCCCGTCAATCCCCGGGCGGTCGAGGGTGAGCGGGAGTTCGTAGTCGACCCCCTCCACAAGGACCATCCCGCGGTGGCGCTGGGCGACACGCCGGAGGAGACCCAGCGGCTCTGGTCGGAGATGCCGCCGCTGGCGGGGGTCGTAACCGGACTGAAGCCCAAGCGCGCCGCCACGGTCCTGGCGGCCGATCAGGACGGCAATCCGCTGCTGGTGGTGCAGCGGGTCGGTTGGGGCCGTGTGGCCTGCCTGATGGCGGACACGACGTTCCGCTGGTACTTCACCGAGCGCAACACGCAGGAGCACCACCGACGCTTCTGGCGCCAACTGGTGATGTGGGCGGCGGGGCGCGAGGCCGAACCGCCCAGCCAGGTGCGGCTGGAACTCAACAAGCAGCGCGTGCTGCTGGAGGAGCCGGTCAGGGCGGTGCTGCACGTCAGGGACGGCGAAGGGCGCCCGATCCGCGACGTCCAGATAACGCTGACGTCGACCGACCCGTCCGGCAGGACGACCGACCTTTCCCACTCTTTCTCGCGCCCGGACGGGGCGTACGTGGCGCAGCTCGAGCCGGCCGAGCCGGGTGACTACGCGGTGGCCGTCGAGGTGGTGCGCGCCGGGCAGCCACTGGGCCGGGACGTCGTGCACTTCAGCGCCTCCAGCGCCGACCCGGAACTGGAGGACCCCATAGCCGACCTGAGCCTGCTGCGGAGGATGTCGGCGGCAACGCAGGAGGCCGGCGGCCGCTACTTCCACTACACGCAGGTCGACGACCTGTTCGACGACCTGCAGGAGCGCGGTCGCCCCCTGCAGTTGACCACGCGGGAGCGCCGCGACGTATGGGACTCGTGGCTGCTGTTCGTCGTGTTCGCCGGGTGCATGGCAGCGGAGTGGGCGGTGCGCAAATGGAAGGGGCTTTTGTGAGCGAGCGCGCACGCCGCGCCGTGCTGCCGGGGGATGACGGGTGCGCCGAAGCGGACGCTGTGGCGGGCAGTCTGGCGGAGGCGGCGGAGCTGATCGTGCGGCCGGACCGGCGTTCGTGGCAGGGAAGCGGAACCGGGTCGTCCGGCTAGAGCGTCTCTTGCTTGAGCCCCTCCTCGACCTCCTCGCCCTCAAGCGGTCCCACAGATCTGTGCAGGATCCGGTCAAGCATGTCCTGAGTTGCCTTGTCGCCCTTCTCCTCCCGGAGCCGGTGCACCAGGTTCGCCCGCAGATCGTCACTGAACGGCATGACCCCGGTGAGGATGTCAGACAGGACCGCTTCCTTCAGCCTTGAGTATCTGACCATTCCGCGCAGGTTTTGCTCGGACTCCCTGTTCCAGTTCCGGGCGAAGCGTTTGGCGAGTTCTTCGTGGACGGCGGCCGCATCGTCGTGGTTGCCCGCAAGGTAGAAGAATGCATTGCGCAGCATGGCCACGGTCTGGCGCCTGGCTTCGCTGGCGGTCATCTGCTCCTGGGCGTTATCGAAGAACCATTGCTTAAACCCCGCGTGGTCGGTGCCCTCGACCTCATCGGGGAACTCGGCCTTGAGTATATTGAAGTACCTCATGGACGTCTTGCGGTCGCCCATCATGTCGAACTCCATGATGCCCCGGCTCAGGAAGTTGCGGTATGCGTCCCGCGTGCCGACCTGGAACCGCAGCCCGTGGGCCTCGATGACCTTCTCGTAAAGCGGCAGGACGACATCGGCGAAGCGGTAGTCGGTCCCGGGCTCCATCATCAGGCGCCCGCGCATGTCGAACACCAGCCGGCCGTGGTGGACCAGGCTCTGCAGGCAGGCGTAGATGATGCGCTCCAGGGAGATGCGCTCGAACTCGTAGAACTTGTCCTCCTCGTAGAGCTCCTGCGTCTCGATGTATTCCTTTGGGTCGATCCCGTGGGCCTCGAAGGCGCCGAGGGTGCGAGCTTCCAGCGCGTCGAGTTCCTCCAGGCCCAGCTCCGCCCAGTAGATGGCGTGCGGGAAGGCGCTGCGCCAGTCGAAGGGACCGTACTTCCTGGTCAGCGCCAGCATTCGCTCGGGTTCGAGGCGGTACTCGTCGCGCAGCCGCTTGGCGCGGCTGAAGACGGCTATGCGGACGATGGCGCGGCGATCGACCGTCTCCTCGATCAGTTGCCTGACCTCCAGCGGCACGGAGGGCGTGCCCTTGAACCACTCGAAGTAGCCGTCCACGATGTCGAACCCGTATTCGTTGCACTCGGTCCAGAACCGCAAGGTATCGGGGTCCAACAGCAGTTCCTCACGCGTGAGCGGCGCGGCGGCCAGGAGTTCGAGCGCCGGCTCGGGCCCCTCCCCGCCCAGCACTTCGTGCATGAGAAGCCCGAACTGCTGCTTGTAGAACATGTGGGCGTTGTCGTCCTGCTCACCGATCTTGTGGAAGTAGGTCATGGCGAGCCGGCTGTAGAGCAGCGGGGAGTGGGGGTTCTGGGGGATGCCCTCGTCCCGAAGCAACTCCAGGCCGCTGCGCACCCAGGCCCAACGGTCCGGCAGGTGGTAGACCTTCGTGCTGACGTTGTAGGCCAGGTTCCAGGACTGGAGGTCCCAGACCTGCGGGAAGCCGGGGGCCAGTTTGGTGGCCCAGTCGGCCAGTTGCACCAGTTCGAACAGGCGCTCCTGCTGCTTCATGGCCTCCATGCGGATCCAGATGACGTCGATGATGAGCCCCCGGCCCCAGCCCAGCATCTGCGTGGCCAGGGCGGCCTGGGGGGTCAGTCCTGTGCTGGGCTCGGCGCTGAGGTCATACTCCTCGCGCAGCCGGCGCATGGGCCCGAACAGCCCGCCGCCGGTCACCAGCAGGGCGACGAACGTCAGGGCGTATATCAGTCTCTTGAGTCTGCTGCTCATGTGGACGAGGTCCGAAAAGCCTAGACTATCACGCGGGCGAGTTCCCGCCTGGTATAGAAGTACATCCCCACAAGGAGCGCCACCAGGCCTTTCACGTAGACCATCATGGCCCCCGCGTAGGACACGCGCTTCCACGCCACCATCTTGCCGTCCGTCAGGTCGCCCAGGGGGCTGTACGTGCCGAAGTGCGGCATGACGGCCAGCACGCCCTTGGCGAGCCCCTGCCATGCCATGCTGACTACTTCCTGCATGACGGTGTCGGTGGCGGTGCCCCTGTCCTCTGTGAAAGACACGAACCAAGGCCCCACGAGCCCCACGACGAAGAAGAACACCACGGTGAGGGTCGCCACCGGGAACGAGAAGATCGACCCGGCCATCAGCCCCAGCGCGGCCAGCAGCGCGATGTGGCACAGCACGATCAGTAGAGAGCGGTAGTAGTTGGCCACGAAGCTGCCCTCGGCCTGCATGATCTCGACCCGCTTCCTCCCGTGGAAGCTGACGGAGGCCTGGTCGTCCAGGTTCTCATAGCGCAGGAACATGGCGCCGTCTTCCGGGACGACGCGGAACTCCTGGCCGTCGCTCCCCAGGAACGAACTCTGGATGATGAACTCGCGCTGCACGTCGGAGTGCCAGCCGAACTCGGGCGCCTGCCTGGATATTATGGCCTGCGGCACTCGACGTTCTCTGCCCTCTTCGTCCAGGACCGTCTGCCAGCGCCACACCACCCACCGCCCGAGCAAGCGCGTACTGCTTATGCCGCTGAAGCCGTGGAAGCGCACGTAGAGCGGGTTGTCGTTATCCGGGTTGAGCCCCGCGAACTCGAAGTCCACGTACCCGCCGGGGGGGGCGGTCAGCGTCTTGGTCAGGGCGCTGGCACGCAGCGCCTTCCTGAGCCGCTGCATCTCCCGGGGCTTCTTCGGCAGGCCCTCCGGCGATCTCTCGACGACCGCCATATCCTCCTCGATGAGCCTGTCCAGGCCCGGTGGCGGAAAGGAGCGGACCGTCCTGCGCGCCACCAGCACCTCGTTGAGCACCTCATGGTACTCGGCCATGGCCTTGTCAGCCTCCAGCCGCGCCATCCTGCGGGTGTCGGGAGCACGCACCAGCGAGAGAACCAGCGCGCAGGCGACGGTCGTCATGGCGAACATGACCGTGGTGCACAGCACAACAACGCCCACCCACTTCCCCAACAGGAACTGCCACCGACGGATGGGCTTCGTGTCCGTGATCTGGATGTGCTTGCGGTCGATCTCCGAGCAGATGCTGGCGGCCGACAGGAAGATTGCCACCAGGGACAACAGCACCATGGCCAGCACGGTGGAGTAGAGCAGCACCAGTTGGATCTGGCTCTTCAGGCTGCCCTCGGTCTTCAGCATGAAGGGCAGCGAGAGCATCAACACGATGAAGAAGACCAGCAGGACCAGCACGATGCGCCGGTGGAGGGCTTCAATGATGATCTTGCGCGCCACGGCCCACACGAAGACCCAGTTGCGCCACAGCAGCAGCAAGAAAGCCACACTGCCGACCAGGCACGTGACGGTGGCCACCAGCGGCCAGGGGTTCTGCCGGTTCAGCGTCAGGAACGCATCAACCGACACGGCCCCCCTGGCCAGCCATCGCC